>PPYF01612167.1_pt1 | contig 33592 bp, 30 predicted proteins | sample 1559871 | NCBI WGS metagenome assembly PPYF01 (sample SAMN08240021, study PRJNA423297) | Human gut metagenome, whole genome shotgun sequencing project.
ACTTTATCCGGTGTTCGTGAGCCACGTTCAGCAGCCCGCTGCTGTACCGGGTTGATATTCAGCGCCAGCATTTTACGGATACCTTCACGTTGCTGTCGCGCATCAGACAGGGAGATGGCTGGATAGGCGCCCAGCGCAATGCGGGATTCTTTACCGCTAATACGGTATTTGAGATACCAGTGGCGGGAGCCACCCGGCTTGACCAGCAGATACAGACCGTGGGAATCGGAGACTTTAAAGGGTTTATCAGAAGGCTTGAGGGTGCGGATTTTTGCGTCGGTAAGGGACATATGGGGGTCACTCCATTATCGAACTAACCTGACCCCAGATTTGACCACCAATTTTTCCCGATGCGTAGGGTAAAATCAAAAATGCACCGGGAAGAGTTTTCACGCTAACCTGTTGAATCAACATCAGATAAGGATTCGCAAGGAAGCATGAAAACAGAAAATTGGCTCCTCTGACTGGCACAGACGCCCGACCTGGTATTGCTTGATGAACCCACCAATCATCTCGATCCTCCCGGGCGCGAGGAACTACTTTCCCTTGTAAAAACCAAGGGAATTACCGTCGTGGCGGTATTGCACGATCTGACACTGACAGAATCATTTGCTGACCGTGTTCTCCTCTTGTCGCAGGGGCAATCAGTGATCTGTGACACACCGGAGAGGGTATTGGTATCAGAATACCTTTATCCCATCTTTGGCTTGACCAGTTTTACCGTACCGCATCCCCATACAGGAAAGGCGTTGCGTATTTTTGAAGTTCCGCATTGTGCATAAATTACTTTCTGAGAGTCAGTGATGAAAAATTGTTTATATCCCTGCTGGCGGTACTGTCTGCCTCAGTAGCCAGTGCTGCTGATTTTCCTGTTACTATTGAAAGTTGTGGGACTCCTGTCACATTCGCCGGTCCGCCGAAAAGGGCTGTTATCAACGACCTTAATATGTCAGAAATGGCGTTTGCACTGCATTTACAGGATCGTATTGTTGGGCTGACTGGTATTAGTGGCTGGTACAAAATGACGCCGGAATTTAAAAAGGCGATGGGCTCGATCCCAGAACTGGCACCCAAATATCCCACTCTGGAAACATTGCTGGCAGCCGAACCTGATTTCTTTTTCGCTGGCTGGAACTATGGGATGAAGGTGGGTGGCGAAGTGACGCCGGATACGCTAAGCAAATATGGCATCAAGACTTTTGTTCTGAGTGAAAGCTGTGTGTTCACCACTGCGCACAAAAATAAAGCCACCATGGATCTGCTGTATAACGATGTCCTCACGCTGGGTAAGATTTTTGGCAAGCGCAATGACGCACAGTCCCTGGTCAGCGGCTGGAAAAAGAGGTTGAATGAACTGCCGAAGCCAGCGGCAGGTACCCGTCCTTTAAAGGTGTTCGTCTACGACTCAGGCGAGGATAAACCGTTTACCAGTGGTAAATATGCGATGCCTACGGCCATAATTGAGGCGGCTGGTGGTAAAAATGTAATGGAGGCGGTGGATACCAGTTGGGGAACGACTTCCTGGGAAAGCGTGGCCGCTACTGAGCCGGACTTCATTATTTTGTTGGATTACCAGACGGGCAGCGGTGCGGATGCACTGCGTCATTTTCTTGAGAATCATCCGTTAATGAAACTGACTCCGGCTGTTCAGCATCATCGATACCTGAAATTACAATATGCTGAACTGACACCGGGGCCTGCCAACGTTGATGCGGTGGAAAAACTCGCGCGGGCGATGTACCCGTCAACGGCGAAGTGATGCTCATGTCGTACCGTTATCACTGGGCGATGTGGGGAGCCATGGTAGTGCTGATTGGGTTGATGTTATTCAGTATTACCAGAGGGACAGTTTCACTGTCGCTAATGCAGGTGCTGGGAGCACTGAAGCTGGTGGATGAGCCGGTATCTGCCATGGTCAGCAGAATTGTGACGGATTTACGCGTACCGAGGATGTTGCTCTCTGTGCTGACAGGGGCGGGACTGGCAATGGTAGGGGCGTTGTTACAAACTACCACCCGTAACGATCTGGCCGATCCTTTTTTGTTCGGGCTATCCTCCGGCGCGTCAGCGGGGGCGGTGCTGGTGATCACCCGTTTTGGTGATCGACTTGGTGTATTAACGCTCCCCGTATCGGCGTTTGTTGGTGGTGTGTGTTCCGCCATAGCAGTAATGCTGTTGTTTCATTTTAAAAAGCAACGCGGAGCTGAGCATCTAATTCTCTGCGGTCTTGCCATCTCTTTTTTGTTCGGGGCGCTGACCAGTTATTTCATTTTTTCGGGCGATCAGCGAGCTGCCAGCTCTGTGCTGTTCTGGTCACTGGGTGGTCTGGGATTAGCCACCTGGAATAATTTGCCTTTCGCAGTGTTCAGCCTGGTGTTGCTGTTTGCTTTTGTCCTGTTACGGTGGCGCTCTCTGGATGGTGTGCTGGCAGGAGAACAGACAGCGTTGTCGCTGGGGATTAACGTGAGTCGTCTGCGCATCGAGATTTTTCTTTGTTGCGCACTGGCAACATCGTTGATGGTGGCATTAACCGGCGTGATTGGATTTGTTGGCTTAATGGTGCCTCATCTGTGTCGGCATTTTGCAGGAGTTAAGCATCTGTTGTTGTTACCTTTGTGTGGCGTCTGGGGTGCAATATTACTGTGTGGCGGCGATATAGTCAGCCGGACGATACTGGCACCGCAGGAACTACCAATTGGCATTATTACGGCGGGCATTGGAGGGTTGTTTATTATCATGTTACTCGCACGAAATTCGTCCAGAAATACGGCCTGTTAAGCACATATAAGACAGAAAAATAAGGCTCTGATGTCTTTTATTCATTCTGAAGGTTGAGGTTGTTGACGCCAATTATGAAAGCAACCGACAATCCTTGTTGACGGTTATATTTATTATAGAGTCAGGTAATAGTGTGATGGCTTTTAGATATTTTAAAATTTATTTATCGCCTGACTCGATTTCAATGATTATTCGTATTGGTGATTTAACCCTTTCCTCGACAATCAGGGCAAATTACTTTAACTTCAATATCTTTTTTTTGTACAGCACAACCATAATCTATTGCTTTTTTCTCAATGTAAGTATGAATGAGGTGGTCAGTATGTTGGATTATTGTTCCGCAGTTTGAGCAAATAAAAAAATAGTCACAACATCAGAGGATAAATTATTTTTTTTGATAAATTTGCTACAGCATTCTATTTTTACGATAATCCCTGCCTGTTGCAAATAATCCAGAGAACGATAAACCGTAGCCGGTTTTGCATTCGGATTATATTTCTTCATTAATTCCAGTATCTGGTATGCGCTAATGCCTTTTTCTTTAGCATGACTGACGAAATTATAAACTCTCTCCCGGAGCGGTGTGATTCGTATTTTCTTACTCTCAATCAGCTCTCTCCGCCCGGAACAATCCGTAGACGATAATGCAGTGTCCCTTGTACTTAGAGAATATGGGCTATTACTCACCGGGCCTCCTGTAATTTTCAAGCGATGTTATCTTTTCTTGTCCTGAAACGATGGAAATCTACTGATGTTTTGATCGTGCCATGTAAGGAAAGAAGAACTGGCAAATTTTATTGTTACGTTATAACATAACACATGATAAGTGAGGTGCCAATGTTTCTCTTACTGGAAAAAGCCCATGCAGGTGCAGTTTTTAAACTTGAAGATATCCTGGCATCAATACCCTGGGATTCTCATGGATTGATCGCTGCGATTGCACAGCAATATGACACTGGAGAGGTGTTGATGCTTGCCTGGATGAATCAACAGGCTCTTGATGAAACCTTATTGACTGGCAGAGCCTGTTACTGGTCGCGATCCCGATCATGCCTTTGGCGAAAAGGTGAGACCTCCGGCTGCGTTCAGCAAGTACATGATATCCGTCTGGATTGTGACGGAGATGCGGTACTACTGCTTGTGGATCAAAAAGGTGGAGCCTGCCACACAGGTCGGCGGAGTTGTTTTTACAACGCCATTAAAGGCGATGAGCTAACCGTGCTCAACGATCCTGGTTAATCCGAACACAACGAATATCTGAGGAGATGTAAGGTAATGTCCGAAGTCAGTGCAAATTTTCATGGCGATAAACGCCTGCCGGTTACCGTACTTTCGGGATTTTTGGGAGCAGGGAAAACGACACTGCTTAACCATATTCTGAACAACCGGGAAGGCCGTCGTGTTGCTGTCATTGTTAATGATATGTCTGAGGTGAATATTGATGCTGCCCTTGTGAGGGAAGGTGGTGCAGAACTCTCCCGGACTGATGAAAAACTGGTAGAAATGAGCAACGGTTGCATTTGCTGCACATTGCGCGAAGATCTTCTTCTCGAAGTTAATCGTCTGGCAAAAGAAGGGCGTTTTGATCAGCTTGTCATTGAGTCCACCGGTATATCTGAGCCTCTGCCTGTTGCTGAAACATTTACCTTTGCGGGCGATGACGGTGAAAGCCTTTCGACGGTGGCCCGCCTTGACACCATGGTCACTGTGGTGGATGCGTACAATTTTCTGAAAGACTACGGTTCGGAAGACAGCATTCAGTCACGCGGAGAATCGTTAGGTGAAGGTGATGAAAGGAGCGTTGTTGACTTGCTGATCGATCAGATTGAATTCTGTGATGTGCTGGTCCTTAATAAAGTTGACCTTATCAGTGAAGCGCAAAAAGAAAAACTGATGGCGATTTTACGTTCGCTTAATCCACGGGCCAGAATCGTTGTTTCACAGTTTGGACAGGTTCCGCTGGGCAACATACTTAATACCGGGCTGTTTGATTTCGAGCAGGCCGCTCAGGCACCCGGCTGGCTTAAAGAACTCCGGGGCGAACATACGCCGGAGACAGAAGAATATGGGATCACCAGCTTTGTCTTTCGCGCCCGCCGGCCTTTTCATCCGACCCGTTTCTGGCAGGTGATGGAAAATGAGCTGGATGGAGTCGTCAGATCAAAAGGTTACTTCTGGCTGGCCAGCCGTCCGGAATTCGCAGGTTCATGGTCGCAGGCAGGTGGCATTGCGCGCCAGGGGCTGGGGGGCATGTGGTGGGCTAGTGTGCCGAAAGGACGTTGGCCAGAGGATGCTGAGTCACTGAAGTTCATCATGTCTAACTGGATAGATGGCATTGGTGATGCCCGTCAGGAACTCGTTTTTATTGGAATGGATATGAATGAATCAGAACTGCGCAACAGACTGGATTCCGCCCTGTTAACGGATGCAGAAATGGCAGAAGGGCCTCAAAAGTGGCGGCATTATTCCGATCCTGTTGAGCCCTGGTTCGAAGAATGAATCGAAGGCACCCGCATTTGTCGGGTGCCTTCGTATGAAAGCGAAAAGGGGGCAGATTTACAACAATTCTTCCCCAGCTTTTTTGAACCACTGTACAACACTATTCAGATGTGGTTGCCCATATAGCGAGACAAAACGTCTGGTTTCCTGATGATCTTGGGACTCAAGGACTGCCAGACGGGATGCAATAAATGCCTGCGTCAAGGGAATTCCACATTCTTCTGTGATGCACCGGTACCATTGCTGGTAAGTCTTGGGGATCATACTTATGCCTCATGAATAAATAACTGGGATATCACCAGAGCCACCACCAGAGAACTTAATACCTGTTTTCCCGCCACTGCTGCTGCAAACCGCCAGTTTATTTCCCGGGCGATGGTAAATACCGTGACAAGGCAGGCCATCAACGTAGAGGCGAGCCATACAAGTAGCAGTAACTGAGATGTGCTGAGAGACTGTATTAAGCTGCCGCCATCCTGATTGAGCACCATCAAACCATCTTTCCTTAGCAGTGAAAAAATGATCCCGGGCATCAGTTCTGCTGGCAGTTTAAAAAGATGAAGTAAAGGTGCCGTCGTTTCACTCAGCCAGCGAGTGATCCCTGCGTAATCAAGCATCCCCGCAACAATGCAGATAATCAGGAATAACGGCATGGCTTGCGTAATGAACTGACGGAGGATATTTTTCAGCATCCATGTCACATTTCGCCAGCGTGGCCATTGTAGCCAGGTGAGCTCTGTCAGACGCTGGTTTTGGCCAGGCTTCAACGACCCGTTCCAGAGGCGCGTATGTATTGCGCCTGTGAAAAACAGCAGACTGAGATAGGGGATAAAGAGCCATGGTTGATGGGCGGCATTAAAAAGAGAAAGCGTCGCCCCCGTCTGATAGCTGCAAGCGGACCCAAAGCTAATCATACTTATACAAGCATGCCGGGTGCATCGCGAACACGAACGGCTCTGAAAAACCGCCACGACATTACAGCCGAAACCGCTTAATACAGGAATAAGGTCCTGACCGCTGAGGCCGAGTTTTCTCAACCAGGGATCCAGCGTCGCTGTAATTCTTTCCTTAAGTCCACTGTCGTCAGTCAGCGAAAGAGACAACCCTATCAGTACCACCACAGGAAATGCCCATACAAACGAATAAAGTCCCAGACTAAAAAGACCGTAATTGCCGACAAATAGTGTCTTCAGAACGTCGGGCCAGCTCGTCGTTATATTCTTAAGCGGCTGAATAACCGCACTGTCAATGACAGGCTGAATAAAATCTGACAGCAGCCATGCCCCCCATACCGGAACGGCAAACAGCAGGAAAAGGCATACTATTGCAGCAACTTTTCCACACCAACGATGTTCAAATATCGTTTGTTGAGGAAATTCAGCCAGCAGATTAATTACCGGTATCTTTTGACGGGGTAAAGAGACAGCGGAGGGTGCAGGTTTATCCTGCAACAGCAACTGCACTATTCCCTGGCGAACATTGCTGCCAGCTTCCCGGGCATTGACTGCCAGTACCGGCGCACCTGATGTTTCACTCAGGTATTCAGTCACTTCCAGAAGGCCCTTTCTGATCTTATCAGCAAAGGTCAGGAGTATAACAACGTGTTTTGCCTGTGGCGGTATGAGGTGACAGAGCGTTTGCCACTCCTGCTGAGCGTGCGTGGCCCGCAGAACCACCAGAATGCCATCATGCTGATTTAGCGCATCAAGGGCGAGTTTTGTGGTTTCACTGTCGCTCTGAAAACGTATGCCTGGCGTATCAACCAGGCAGATCCCTGCATCATTAATGAGACCTTCCCGACATACAACGGTCGATCCCCTGAAATTACGCTCATCACTGGCAGCACTTTCCGTCAGGATATTAAACAGGGTAGATTTTCCTGCACTTTCTAATCCCATTAAAACGAATGATTGCATAAACACGGACCTCAGCACGCACAGTCCTCATCGGCACAGCAGTCAGGCTCTGAAGGCAGAACCCACCAGTCCCGTACTCCTTCAGAGGACAGGCCCAGATGACGCGTGATACTTTCTGCCACGACGGGAAAGCGCTGACGGAACTTATAGATAAAGCAATAAATATTACCGGCATGCCGCACATGAGGGCCGACAAGGTACAAACCAGGAAAAAGGGTTGAGCAGTCTTCGTCCGTTAAGACCGGATAGCCATCATCATTCCATTCAAAAAAAGCAGCCAGTTGCCTTGCTCCCCCGCCACACTGGAAGCCGGTAGCAAGCACAGGCACCTCGTCAGTAGCCCAGGCGCGTCCGTTTGTGGTATGGACTTTGTACGAACTTCCCGGGCCGGGCATTCTGATTACTTCACAGACATCCGCATCTTCATAAATTTCGAAAAGACGGTGATTCATCACTCTGTTCAAACGCTCACGGGTATAAGGGGAAAGCGATAGACTGGGATCGCTGATGTGGTTAGTTGACCAGGGGGCTGAGCGGGTTAACATTTTTACCGATGAGCCATTTTCCAGCAGGTTTACAGCGGCATCCACCGCGCTTTCATAGCCGCCTATAACAATGTATTCACCTTTCCTGAAATCCTTCCAGCTGGTCACATCACCGTAATGGCAACAAATATCTGCTCCAGGAAAAATCTGCCGGTCTGGGAACTGGAATTCGCCTGTAGCCCATATTAAAGAGCGTGTTTCCAGCTTCTCTCCTGCTTCTGTTGTCAGTATAAAATTACCGGAACTGAGCAACGCAACCTTTGCAATCCTGGCGGGAGCCATGACGGGTATCTGATACTCATCCAGTACGACCTTAAGGTAACTGGCATAAGTTTTCCCCCCAGGATGTTCTTCACCGCAGAAAAGCGCCAATGAACTGTCAGGGGTCACAGAGTTCAGGTCTGGTTGTCCAAACGGATTGGAAAAAAAAGAAGGAGTAATAAAACGGGTTTCTTCCGGCCAGCGCATAAAGGAGGCACCTACTTCGTGACTGTCAACGACCAGGATATCCTGTATGGCACTACGACGAAGAAGCGCCGCCATACCCACCCCGGCCGGACCCGCACCGACAATAACGACTTCGCGTGGTTGGTTCATAAAATTACCCTTTGCATTACGTTATAACATAACAATTGATATTGAAATTTTTTACATCCAGAGGGACAACTTATCGGATACGCCATGAGGTATTTTCGCCGACATCTTCAAGATCAATGCCTTGCTCCGCTAATTCATTTCTTAAACGATCGGCCTTGTCCCATTTGCCCATACGTCGTGCCTCACTGCGTTGGTGAATTAACTTTTCAATAAGTTGCAGTTCTGCAGGATGAAGATCACTGCGGTTTTTCAAAAAGGCATCCGCTGATTGTTCAAGCAAACCCAGCACATTCCCCAGGTCTTTCAGCGTGGTGGCAAGTGCTGCGGCTTCATCATCATTCGTTCCGCAAAGCCTGTTAATCTCTCTTGTCAGTTCAAATAAAATGGCAAGCGCCTGGGGTGTATTGAAATCATCATCCATTGCCTCACAGAATCTGGCCCGCCATGCATCGTGCTGTTCAGATCGAGACCCGTCAGCGAACTGGCATGCGGTGTAGAGCCGTGTCAGCGAGGCGCGCGCGAGGTGAATATTCTCCTCGCTATAATTCAGCGGCTTACGATAATGTGCGCTTAGCAGGAAGAAGCGCACACTCTGGGCATCGAACCGATTCAGAATATCGCGCAGGGTAAAAAAGTTATTCAGCGATTTCGACATCTTCTCTTTATTCACCGTCACCATGCCGGTGTGAAGCCAGTAATTTACGTAAGGGCCATCATTGGCGGAGGTGGATTGGGCAATCTCATTTTCATGATGGGGAAATATCAGGTCAGAACCACCGCCATGAATGTCGAAATGGGTACCAAGGTAATGGCAGTTCATTGCGGAACATTCAATATGCCAGCCAGGTCTCCCTTCACCCCAGGGTGATGGCCAGACGGGCTCGCCGGGTTTTGCCCGCTTCCAGAGAACAAAATCCAGCGGATCGCGTTTATACTCATTCACTTCGATGCGGGTCCCGGCACGAAGCATGGTAATATCCTGTCCCGAAAGCTTTCCATAGCCTTTTGCCGATGCAGTGGAGAACATGACGTCACCATTCTCTGCAATGTAAGCAAATTGTCGATGCAGAAGTCGTTCGATCATACTGATGATTTGTGGGATGTGCTCTGTGGGACGAGGTTCGATGTTTGGCGGCAGGATGCCTAACTTTGCAAAATCAATGTGCATTTCATGCACCATCCGCTCTGTCAGGCTGCGCCAGTCCTCTCCCGTATCACGGGCGCGCTGAATAATTTTATCATCTATATCAGTAATGTTACGCACGAAAGTCACATCGTATCCGCGAAAACGCAGATAGCGGACAATCATATCAAAAGCTACAAAGGTTCTGGCGTGCCCAAGATGGCAAAGGTCATAAACCGTCACGCCGCATACATACATGCCGATTTTGCTCTCTTTAACCGGAACTAATAGCTCCTTTTGCATACCAAGCGTGTTTGTTAGTTTAATCATTACGTTTACCTCATTATTTTTAGATAGCAGCACACGAACACGCCTGGCGCTAATTAACAGTCGTCCGGAATAAGAAAAAAATTATTTGGTGATAGTACGATTACAGTCCGGACAGATACCATGACTGGAAAGGGTAATTTCCCGTTCGGTCATACCATGTCCAGTGAGATGTGATTTTACCAATTCAATGGCCGCTTCCAGGGCTGGATCCTGCTCAATAGGAATAACATGATGGCAGTTATCGCATTCAAAAAGTCCTACGGCAGCCCGTTGGGTCAGAGCGAAACGCTGAGTTCTTGCCGAGTCGGTATAACGCTGGACAATACTGACCTGCATTAGCCGTTCCAGTATTCGGTAAAGGGTCACACGATCGGGAGCCTGCTCGCCCAGTTGCTGAGTTAAATCGTCATGGCTCATGGCCTGGCTGGCATGTTCAAGGCACTGCAGTGTAGCAAGGGTGGATGGCGTTGCCCGCAAACCATGTGTGCGCAACGTTTGCTTCCAGTCATACGTTTTGGCTACTGGTGTTGTCATATTTCCCCCTCCGAGTCATGTCATTTGAATTTTGGCAGGAAGCCGGTATTATTGCAACTTGATTGCATTAACGTTTAGCGGCATAAGGCTGGATGCTATGAAAAGAACACCGCTCATTATCCTTAATGGTTTTCTGGGGGCAGGGAAAACTACTCTGCTAAAAAACCTTCTTACACAGGCACACAAACGGCGAATGACTGTATCCGTCATCGTTAATGACATGAGTGAACTTGATGTGGATGGCGTCCTGATAGCAAACACAGAAATCGTTGATGCAGCCAGTAACAATTTTGTGAGTATTTCAGCAGACAGTATCAGCAGCAGAAGCGGGATCCAGAAGCTGGATTCCGCGCTGAAAAACCTGCTCGAAAAACGGTCTGCGGATTTTATTTTACTGGAAACCTCAGGTAGCAGCCATCCTCTTCCCCTGGTCCGCTATCTGCGAGAACATACCCAGGTAAGTCTCAAAGCATTTTTGTCTCTTGTTGATACGGTCATGCTTAATGATGACTACGACGGTGGAAAGAAGCTTATTCCGGTTTTCCAGGAGCACCTCAATAAAGGAACCCGGGGAGTGGAAAGCCTGCTGGCAGAACAGATTATGTTCTGTAATAAGCTCTTATTAACCAAAAACGACCGGTTACCCTTCTATGTGGTTACTGAGGTAGCCAGAGCCATACATCCCCTTAATCCCCAGGTTGCAATTATGGCCGTGCCCTGGGGAAATTTACAGCTGGATGAATTGCTTTCCATGCCGGATTACGATTTTCATCGGGTGGCGTTACTTATCGATGAGCTTCAGGATGCCATTGACGCAGTTTTGCCGGATGAAACCGATAAAAAATACGATATTTCGTGGAGGGTCATTGAGGATGACCGTCCATTTCATCCGCAGCGGCTGTGGGATACCTGCCATTGCTTCATGGGCGCAGGCGTTTACCGCAGCAAGGGGTTTTTCTGGCTACCGGGAAGGGATGACCTGGCATTATTGTGGAACCAGGCAGCAGGGAGCATCAATCTCGAATTCATAAGCTACTGGAAAGCCGGGGTCCTGACTCACACTGATAATTCATTGACAAAGGAAGAACGCGCAGCTATCCGTCAGCAACTGGCAAAAATGCCTGGCAGATTTGGTGACCGGCGCTGCCGCCTGACTGTTATTGGCGAGAGCGGCGAAATTGACGATTTTGCCCTCGCATTGCGCCAGTGTTTACTCACTGAAGAGGAAATTCTCTGGTGGCAGCAGGGGGGGATTTTCCACGATCCCTGGCCCACGAAAGTGGCCCGGCTGGCTTAACAGGTTATTTTGCAGCGGCAGTTAATGTTATGTTATAGCGTTTCATTACGCAATTTTATCGGTACAGGACATGACTAAACCTACCCGCGCTGAACGAGAAAAAATCCTGGCGATGCTGCCAGAAGATTACATGAATCCTGTGCAACAGGACTACTTCCGGCGGCTTATCCGCCACGAAAGGCAGGAGGTGCTTGATCATATAGACCAGATGAAGCAACAACTGCAGGATAATCCAGAAACGGGTGACGAAGGTGACATCGCCATTCGTGAAGAGCAGTTACGTCTGCTGTTCAGACAGATAGACAGAGAAAGCCGCCTGTTGCCGAAATATGATGCAGCGCTTATGCGGCTTGAAAAAGGAGAATATGGCTTCTGCCGGGATACAGGCGAACCTATCGGTCTGCAACGCCTGCTACTCAGGCCCACCGCAGAATTAAGTATTGAAGCCAAAACAAAGGAGGAAAAAGTTGAGATTCAGTACCGAAAGAAATAAAGCGGTGGCTCAGGCAGGGGGCAGGGTAGGGATGAGAGTAAATATCAGATCAGGCAGGTATATATGAGTATTGCAGCCAAACAAACCTTATGCCCCGGAATGCTACCGGATATTCAGTCCACTAAGGGTGACGGTGAGGGCGAGTCATTATCCTGGGTTGGCATGGAACAAATTGACCTGCCGATAGACATCGCAGGCAGGCCGGTATCAGCAAAGGTCAATGCTGGCATAAACCTTCTCAGTTCACCTGAAGCTGAAAAGGGGATCCATATGTCTCGTCTTTATCTTCTTCTGGACGAACTGACACAAGGGGAAATCACACCGGCATTATTGCAACATGTGTTGAAAGCATTTCTGGTATCTCATCAGGGACGTAGTGATGAAGCCAGTATTGAGATTTCAGGGGATTTGTTACTGTCGCGTAAGTCGTTAAATTCTAATCACTCCGGCTGGAAAGCTTATCCTCTGACTCTGAGCGCCGAACTCAGGCAATCTTTTACGGTTACCCTCAAAGTGGGTATCCCTTATTCGTCCACCTGCCCGGCTTCCGCTGCACTTAGCCGCCACGTCGCGGGTTTGCAGTTTAGCAAAGACTTTGGTAACAGGATCGACAGGCTCCCGGCAGCAGAAATAGCCGACTGGCTTGTTGAGAAAGGAATGCCGGCAACCCCGCACAGCCAGCGAAGCTGGGCATGGGTGAGTATCCGTCTTAATCCTGAAGCAAAATCACTGCCTGTGATTGAACTGATTGATTATGCTGAAGTTGCTCTCGGGACAGCCGTGCAAACGGTTGTCAAGCGGAGCGACGAACAGGCTTTTGCGGTGGCTAACGGTCAGAATCTGATGTTTTGCGAAGATGCTGCCCGTCGGCTCAATAACGTTTTTCGTTGTGCACCCTTTTGTGAAGCATTTGATATCAGGGTTGAGCATCAGGAAAGCCTGCATCCTCATAATGCCGTTGCCCGTATTCACTGGAAAGGAAGTAAAAATGTTACGTAAAAACCCATCAGGTCATACCCCAGTGGTGTCAACAAAGGCCTATATCGATCCCACCGCGGTAATTTGTGGACGTGTCATTATTCATGATTATGTTTACGTCGGACCTTATGCGGTTATCCGGGCTGACGAGCTAAATGCAGACGGGGATATGGATCCTATCATTATCCATTCCCACTCTAATATTCAGGACGGGGTGGTTATTCACTCAAAAAGCGGCGCGCCAGTGACAATAGGAAGCGGAACGTCTATTGCCCACCGTGCAATAGTGCATGGCCCCTGTCAGGTTGACGAGCGGGTATTTATTGGATTCAACAGCGTGTTGTTTAACTGTCATATTCAGACTGGTTGTGTTATTCGCTATAATGCAGTTGTGGATGGCGTTACCTTGCCTGAGAATACCTATATTCCATCAACGGAACGCGTGGGGCCTGATTCCGATCTTAAAAGTTATTCGAGGGTAGACCCCGCTTCTTTACAATTTTCAGAAGAAGTGGCCAGTACCAACGTTAAACTGGTCGAAGGTTATCAGAAGTTACGCAATGAATTCTGAGTATGGCTCGGCTAGTGCCGTTAACGTAACACCGTATTATTAACGATTTGTTATTAATGTAGCAAAATGATACTTGCCTCTTCTTTCCTTTTGCGGAAGAGGCTTTTCTGTTTTATTAAAGAGGTAGCGGTGAAACTTTTTATTAATGATCTGACGGTCATGGATTTTAGTTTCCTTGATGCGGAATCCGGATTGATTGGCGATAGCCTTATTGTTGATATTATTCTTGAGGGAGATCTGAATGCTGAGTCAATGGTAATGGATTTCTCACATGCTAAAAAAAGTATCAAACATGAAATTGATAAACTGGCCGATCATGTCCTGATTGTGCCGGAACAAAATAGTCATATTATTGTTAGTCATGCAGGCACTACGACGGAAGTCGCCATGCTGCGTAAGAATAGGGAGACCCAGTGTTTTATTTCCGGGCCGCAGGAGAGTTTCTGGCTGGTCCAAACAGATAATATTAATTCCCGTTGCCTTGAATCCCAAATAGAAAAACATTTACTGGCGTGTTTGCCGCAAGGAGTAAAAGACATAACGATAACGTTACGGCCGGAAAGTATTAATGGGGACAGTTATCACTATTCGCATGGACTGAAAAAACACCGCGGAAATTGCCAGAGAATAGCGCATGGGCATCGCTCTGCGATCAGAATTTTTGTGGATGGTGAGCGAAGCCATATGTGGGAACAGAAGTGGGCAACGCGATGGAATAACGCTTATCTATTAAGCCGGGAAGATGTCGTTACAGTGACAACACTTTCACCGCGTGCCGTTGCATACTGGCATAAGGGGCTGACATGTTCTTCCTGGCGGAGTTCTCAGGGATACTTTGAAATCATGCTTTGTTCTGAGGTAGTAGATATTCTGCCGTGTGATACCACGGTTGAGTCACTGGCTTTATTTATCAGGCAGTCAATTGAGCACGGTTTACCCGCAGCGAAAATAGAAGTCCATGCCTTTGAGGGAGTGGGGAAAGGCGCTATTGCCTGACACACTATTCTACTTTTCAGGGGTATTGATCTGTTTTGTCTCGTAAAACTACAATACCCGGTTTTGTAGCCATGTATCTAATAAAAGGTGAGTCAACTACCTTTCTATTTTTCGCTAATGACGATGCATTTCTGAACCAGATGTTATTGTGGTCTTTGATAATGATCCCAACATGTGAAACATCCAGACCTCTTTTTGTTGAATAAATACCCACATAATCACCTGTTTGCAGTTTATTTATTACCTCTTTATCTATTGCAGAAGCCGGTATGTAACTTATCCGTCGTGAGATAATGCCGAGACCCTTAACATATTCTTGTTTTTTATTCTTTTGGTTTAGCTGTTTGTTGACAGTAATAGTATACGGACTGATGTCCTGAGTAACATCTTGTGCATTTCGCGGAGATATGACCGCCCAGTCCGTGAAAAAATGTTTTCTGCCAGTAAAATCAATCATTCCGTTTGTATAACGAGTCTTAACAAGTTCAGATACATAAGTTTGCCAGCTACTGGCGTGCGCCATGGAGCGAACATAATCAAGAAAAGTAAAACAATCCACGGTACTGGGATTAGTGACCAGCCTCTCTTGCATCGAAGATGATCCAATCAGTGTATGCGCCTGGTAAGGCGTTCCGAGGAAACGGGAGGATATCTCAGCAACGCGTTCATTATAGCTGAGGCCATTTCTGTACAACGAAGTGGTATGAAGGATTTTGTTAACTTTCGCCTGACTTTCTTCAATAGAATAGTCGCTTCGTGCCTGCTGAGGCTCAGCGAATCCCACGCAGCTATAAAATGAAAGGAGAAAGATAATTGCTTTTTTCATAAAATATCAACTTCCTCAGAGATATTTCTCATTATATTTAAAGCTTGAGTATATAAAAATAACTATAAATATCAGGGCAAAAAGCAAAACAACCGTTGGCGCAGGCGCACTATCAATGAAATAAGAGAGGTAAACGCCGGTCGTTGATACCAGAGCCGATAAAGCCACAGCGATGAATAATGCGTTGCTAAATCGTTGCGTCAAAAGAACTGCAATAGCACCGGGCGCGATAAGCAAAGAGACGGATAAAATAATCCCCACGGACTTTAGCGTGGCGACAACAGTAAGCGAAATCATGCTCAGTAATCCGTAATAGAGCCATCCCGTCCGTAGTCCACTGACCCTGGCCTGCTGAATATCAAAACAGTAAAGCAGGAAATCACGCCATTTAATTCCGGTAATCAGCAGTATAAATAAGGCAATGGTGCCCGTCTGGAGTATGTCGGTGGCGTTTATACCAAGCATGTCGCCAAAGAGGATATGTTCAAGCGGAACATCCGGACGGACTGAGACATACAAAATCAGTCCGGAGGCGAACATACCCGAAAAAATGATACCCAGCAGCGTATCCTGCTTTATGCGGCTGTTATCTTTAATATATCCGGTAAGTAAAGCACAGGATAATCCAGCCACAAAAGCTCCGGTGCCTAATGGCAACCCTACAATCCAGGCCAGTACAACCCCGGGAAACACGGCATGGCTCATAGCATCCCCCATCAGAGCCCAACCTTTCAGCACGAGAAAAACAGACAGCAGGGCGCAGGGAACAGAGACCAGCAGCGCGATTATCAGGGCATAATTGATGAAGTCAAAGCGGAAAGGTTCAATGAGCATATTCAGCATTTACGCGGTCCTTTTGACTGAGAAACCGATCGGCGGTTCGCCAGTAAGCCATGTACCGGGGCGAAAATGAACACCAGCAAGAAAATGAGGGTCTGAGCGACCACGATAATGCCACCCGTTACGCCATCAAGGTAATAACTTGCCCACGCACCCAGAAAGCTGGTGACACTGCCTATGGTCACCGCAATACAGACCAGGCGGGGGAAGCGATCAGTAAGCAGCCAGGCCGTTGCGCCAGGCGTTACCACAAGGCAGATCACCATGAACGCGCCTACGGTCTGTAATGCCGAAACGGTGGAGAGGGTTAACAGAAGGAAAAATAATATCTTAAGCCTTTCCGGATGTAATCCTACCGCCCGCGCATGATTTTCATCGAAAAAGGTCAGTAATAAATCTCTCCATTTTAATAACAACGTAATAACCGAAATAATGCCAATGACGGTAAGCTGAAGAATATCTTCTGGCGGAACCGCCAGGATATTTCCCAGAATGATTGATTGTATATTTACCGAAACAGGATTCAGCGAGATGATAAATAATCCAAGCGCGAAAAAGGATGAAAAGATCAAACCAATGATGACATCTTCTTTTAGACGGGTACGTTGATTAAGAAGGAACATGCTGCCTGCTGCCAGCCCGCCAGAAACAAACGCACCCACCGAGAAGGGCAGTCCCAGCATAAAAGCGCCAGCTACTCCGGGTACGATAGAATGGGACAGCGCATCGCCAATTAGTGACCAACCCTTCAACATCAGATAACAGGATAAAAAAGCACATATTCCTCCGACCATTGCCGAAATCCACATGGCATTGAGCATGTATTGATAACCAAAAGGCTCCAGAAGCCAGCTCATGATGACCTGCCTTTATCTTCATATTCAGCGGAAGGTTGATAATTTGGCTGTGTTGATCCTCCCTGAACTGGCAATATATCTGACTCACTCTCAATGTTTGCACTAAACGTCTTTTTTATATTTTCCGGCGTAAATGTCGTGGCGACAGGACCGCTTGCCAGCACGGTGCCTTTCACCAGAACGGTATAATCACAATATTCGGATACGGAGGTAAGGTTATGCGTTGAAACCACCAGGGTGCTGCCTTCTTCTTTCAGTTCGCCAAGCAGCGTGATGATTTTCTTTTCGGTATTGACATCCACACCGGTAAAAGGCTCATCAAGAAGGATTACTTTGCCCCGTTGTGCAATAGAACGCGCGAGGAACACCCGCTTCTTTTGCCCTCCGGATAATTCACCAATCTGCCGGTGGCGGTAAGGAAGCATATCTACACGCTCAAGCGCATCATTAACGATCCTGCGATCTTCTTTACCCGCTCTACGCAGCATACCCATATGGCCATACCGGCCCATCATGACGACATCTTCCACCAATACCGGGAACGACCAGTCAATTTCCTCGGACTGAGGTACATAGGCAATAATATTGCGGCGAAGCGCCTGTGCAGGAGGCATCCCGAGAAGTGAAATCGTTCCGCATGAAGGGGATACGAATCCCATCATTGCCCTGAATAGTGTGGATTTTCCGGAACCATTTACCCCCAGCAGGGCCGCGTTCGAACCTTTAGGGACGCTGAATGATGCATTCTGTAATGCCTTATGGCCGTTACGATAAACAACAGTTAAGCCCGCTACTGTGATGCCTGCCGCCTGGCTCATCTTTTACTCCTTCATTCCGCTGTGCAAACCCTGTACCACTGTCCGGGTAGTGACGTTCAGCAGATCAAGGTAGGTGGGAACCGGGCCATTTGCTGCGCTCAGGGAATCCACATAAAGTACGCCCCCATAATGTGCACCTGTTTCGCGTGCGACCTGACGGGCTGGTTTATTGGAAACGGTACTTTCGCTAAATACCGCCGGAATTTTATTCTGCCGGACTTTATCGATTACGTTACGAACCTGTTGCGGGGTTCCCTGTTGATCGGCATTAATCGGCCATAGATAGAGTTCTTTCAGTCCCAGATCGCGTGCCAGATAAGAAAATGCGCCTTCGCTCGATACCAGCCAGCGCTGTTCGGCAGGGAGGGTTTCTATTTGTTTACGCAGCGGTTCAAGCGTCTGACGGATCTTTTGTTTATAGGCGTCCGCATTGGCTTTGTAAGTTTCAGCATTTCCCTGATCGTATTTCACCAGCGCATCACGAATATTATCTACATAAATCAGTGCATTATCAGGCGACATCCAGGCATGAGGATTTGGTTTTCCATCATACGGACCCTCGGTAATGCTTATTGGAGTGATACCTGTAGTGACCACCACATCCGGTACGTTTTTCAATCGTTGATAAAATTTTTGAAACCAGAGTTCGAGGTTGAAGCCATTTGAAAGGATTAGCTGTGCCCCCTGAGCACGCTTTATATCTCCGGTTGTAGGCTGATATTCATGGATTTCTGCGCCAGGCCGGGTAATCGAACTGACTTCGGCGGCGTCCCCTGCCACGTTCTGTGCCATGTCAGCAATTACCGTGAATGTCGTGATGACCTTAAACTTTTCAGCAGCATAAGCGCCATGAATAGCTGTCAGTCCTGTGATAAAGGTGCTTAACAGGATTATCTTTACCGTCTTTAGTTGAAGCATGGTTATCTCCTGATGAAATCACTGTTTGTTAATAATTAGTAATGTTATAACATAGCTTATACTATGCAACATAGCACAGGCTATATTTAAATGAGAAAAATTATCTTTATCATTTAAGAGCTGATGGCACAGTATTTCATGGCTTATGCAAGCGCTGATATCTCAGACATGCCACTTTTAATGCAACATGGTTGCGTTAAAATGTGCATTAATGCAACATAGTTGCTGTTAATCACTGAGCTATGTTGGGATATGAAAATGTCAGAAGCGCCTATAACAGAGTCAGAACCTCTCACTTTTACTCTTCCTGATGGCTCTCTGAAGCACGTCAGAAAAGGGGCAACTTTGCAGAACGTTGCAGAAAGCATCGGTTCTTCCGTCTCGAAAAGCGCTGTGTACGCGGAAATTGATGGTAAATGTGTGGATCTGCTTGAGAAAGCAAAGAACAGTGGAAAGCTCAATATCATTACAGTTTTTGATGAAGAAGCGTTGGGCCCGATTCGCCGAGGTTGTCTTCTCCTTCTCGCAGCGTCTGTAAAACAGCTGTTTCCCTCGGCCAGGATGGTTGAAGGGCAACTGACTAAGGAAGGGTTTTATTACGATTTCGCGGTAGATAAACCTTTTACTCGCGATGACCTGGGGATGATTGAGCAGCACATGACAAGTCTGATCGCTGAAAACCCGCCGATTATTAAAGAGCAGGTCACGCGGGCACAGGCTATTGACTGTTTTGAGCAGCGGGGCGAGAAATTCAAATCAACGGAGTTGATGGAAATACTGGCAGATAAGTCGGTGACACTATGCCATCTCAGGCAGTTCACGGACGGCTTTAATGGCCCATTGGTTCCGGATCTTCGTTTTCTAAAAAATATGAAGTTGCTTAACGTATCCGGTGCTTACTGGCGTGGTGAAGCCAACAATGTACAGCTACAGCGGATTTATGGCACGGCATGGGCCAGCAAAAAACAGCTTGATGGCTGGCTTGAGAAAACGGCAGAAGCGGAGAAACGTGATCATCGCAAGCTGGGTCGGGAGCTGGATTTGTTTCATTTTCAGGACAATGCGCCAGGCGCGGTTTTCTGGCATCCCAGGGGGTGGACAATCTTTCAGTCGCTTATTGCCTATATGCGTAGCCGCCATGAGGTGGCGGGTTACGTTGAGGTCAATACGCCTGATGTCATGGACCGCAGCCTGTGGGAAATTTCCGGTCACTGGGATAATTATCGTGATCATATGTTTACGACACAAACCGAGGATGGCCGGAATTTCGCTCTCAAGCCGATGAACTGTCCTGGGGCGGTATCGCTGTTTAAATACGGGATCAAGAGTTACCGCGATTTACCCGTTCGCCTGTCTGAATTTGGTAAAGTCCATCGTTATGAACCCTCTGGATCGCTGCATGGCTTATTACGGGTCCGCCATTTTACTCAGGATGACGCGCATATCTTTTGCACGCTGCAACAGGTCGAGGGGGAATGTAAAAGTATCCTTCAGTTGGTGCTTGATATTTATAAGCAATTTGGATTTGAAGAGGTCGCAATCAAGTTATCCACTCGTCCTGAAAAGCGGATGGGAAGCGACGCAGACTGGGATAGGCTGGAAAACGCGCTCTCAGCCTCTCTGGAAGCGCAGGGATTACAATGGTCGGTAAATCCCGGTGAAGGTGCCTTCTATGGCCCTAAACTGGAGTTTGTGTTACGCGACGCGATTGGTCGTGACTGGCAGTGCGGAACGCTACAGGTGGATATGAATCTGCCTGAGCGATTTGATATTGGCTATATTGCCGAGGATGGCTCGACAAAACGCCCGGTGATGTTGCACAGGGCGCTCTTCGGCTCCCTTGAGCGGTTCACCGGTATCCTTCTTGAACATTACGTCGGTAAACTGTCCGCCTGGCTGTCGCCGGTTCAGGCCGTGGTCATGACGATTACCGACAAGCAGCATCACTATGCGGAGCAGGTTTTGAAGGCGCTTCGCAAGAAAGGGCTGCGTTGTGAGGCCGACCTCCGCAATGAAAAAATTGGATTTAAAATCCGTGAACAGACTCTGGCCCGCATTCCTTTCCTGCTGATCGTTGGCGATGCGGAGGAGAATGCGGCGCGTGTCACGGTGCGCGATCGTACCGGGAGGTGCATGGGGACGCTGTTACTCAATGAGGCGGCAGACGCTATCAAAATATGTTGCCAGCCACCGGAGGTTCACCTTGATTAAGCAAAGCAGAAGCGATATCCCCCGACGCGAGAGCGGTCGTCACGTCTGGCCGGTGAAGGAGGATGATACCCAAAGCAACGATATCGATTTTTATAAAACGGCGTTCAGAGAACAGTCCAGGCGATGGGGGCTTTCCGAGATCATTCTTAGTAATACTGGTGATGGAGAAATATCACTCTATCAGTCTGTTAATCAGGGGGCAGATGTTCCTCACGTACTGATTGCGGCAGGGTTTCATGGAGAAGAACCCGCGGGATGTTGGGGGATGCTGGATTTTTTGCGCGAGGGCTCCCCTGAATTGTTTGATAACGTAGCCGTGAGTTTTTTACCGCTTGTAAACCTCTCTGGTCTGCGCACTGGTAGCCGCCTTAATAGTCTTGGACAGAATCCAAACCGAGGCTTTACCAAAGGTGCAGAAGTCGAGCCTTCTATTGAAGGAAAAGTACTGCTCAACTATGAAACGCTTCTGAAAAACGCAGCAAGTCATGGTGTGCTCTGTTGCCATGAAGATATTCTTCGTCATAAGGCGTATCTCTACACTTTCGAACATGCTACTCGCTTGGGTCATTTCAGCGTGGCATTACGTGATGAACTTGAACGCTTTTTCCCGGTCATGGAAAAAGAGCGAGTTGATGGTTGTGAATGTGAGGATGGCATTATTTTTAACCATTTCGATTCGTCATTTGAATCATGGTTGTTTTCTTCCTGTTCCGACGTCGCAGCGTGCACTGAAACGCCGGGATTGCAACCCTTTGCAAAACGAGCAGAAGCAAACCGTTATTTAATCGGCGCGTTTATCTCATCGATACTGGAGCGCAACAGCATCGGGAGCGGGATGTCATGAAGCCTTTATTACTGACCAATGCATTAATAATCAATGAAGACTTGCGCTATCCGGCCGACATCCTCATTGATAAAGGACGGATCCAGAAAATTGCCTCGCTTATTCCCTCCCGAACGGAATGGCAGGTTATTGATGTGCGAGGGAAATGGGTGATCCCCGGTATGATTGACGATCAGGTTCATTTCCGCGAACCCGGTCTGACGCATAAGGGAACCATTGCCAGTGAATCAGCTGCCGCTGTAATGGGAGGCATTACCAGTTTTATGGAAATGCCTAACGTTACGCCACCAACAACGACCCTTCAGGCGCTGCGTGAGAAATTTCAACGTGCCTCGCATTCTTCGCTGGCGAACTACAGTTTTTACTTCGGCGCGACGAACGATAATCTTGACGAACTGAAAGCGCTTACGGCTTCGCAAGCCTGTGGGGTGAAGGTGTTTATGGGAGCTTCTACCGGAAATATGCTGGTGGACGATGAACAGATCCTGGAAAGTATTTTCGCCAACGCACCCTGCCTGGTAGCAACACATTGCGAGCATACCCCGACAATAAAGCATAATGAGGAGACATGGCGGGCTCGTTTGGGGGACGCTATTCCTGCTGGCGAACATGCCGCTATTCGTTCTGTGGACGCCTGCCTGACATCTTCCCACCAGGCCGTCTCTCTGGCGAAAAAACATCGTACCCGATTACATGTCCTGCATATCACCACCGCAGATGAACTCGCTCTCTTTGATGCTGCTCCCACGCTGGAGGCGCTGCGCCAGAAAACCATTACAGCTGAAGCCTGCGTTCATCACCTGTTTTTTAATTATGACGATTATGAAATGCTGGGGCATAAGCTCAAATGTAATCCATCCGTAAAATCCTCTTTTCATCAGGAAGCCCTCCGGAGAGGCGTTAATGAAGGCATTATTGACGTTATCGCGACTGACCATGCGCCGCATTTGCTGGAGGAAAAGCAGAATGACTATTTTGCTGCGCCTTCCGGCTTACCGCTGGTGCAGCATGCTCTTCCTGCACTGCTGGATATGAGCAGCAGGGGGATTTTTACCCCGGAAATGGTGGTGAGAAAGACCAGCCATGCTGTAGCCGAGCGCTTCCAGCTCAAAGATCGTGGCTATATCAGAGAAGGCTATTGGGCGGACCTGGTGGTTATCGATCCGTTTAGTCATCAACAGATAATCCGGGAGGATGTGGCATACAAATGCGGGTGGTCCCCCTTTGAAGGCCGGATTTTGTCAGGCGGGGCGGTTGATATGACGCTGGTAAATGGCCACGTTATCTGGAATGGGCGCACCATACAGCAGAAGTACGGCCTGCCACTGGAATTCTGTCGCTAGCCACGTATTTATTTTGCTCAGGCATAACTTCTCCCCGAGAATTCAGAAGAGGCAAATCTTGTGAGTATTATTATTCCTGGTTCTTTCCCGGCACGACGACTGCGCCGTTCTCGCACCCATTCTTTCAGTCGCCGTCTGGTCGCTGAAAATCAGCTGACCGTAGATGACCTGATTTTACCGGTATTCATTATTGAGGGGCAAAACCTGCGACAGGAAGTGCCGTCGATGCCGGGCGTATTTCGTCTGTCGGTTGATATGTTGCTTCATGATGCCGCGCAATTTGTTCAGGCAGGTATACCTGCTATTGCACTATTTCCGTGTATAGACAGTTCTGCTAAATCGCTGATGGCAGACGCTTCGTGGGATCCATCCGGTTTAGTACCGCGAGCTGTAAGGGCGCTGAAAAAGGCTTTTCCTGAACTCGGGGTGATAACTGACGTTGCTCTTGACGCCTATACGACACATGGTCAGGACGGCATCACTGACGAAAATGGATATGTACTTAATGAGCCGACAAAAGAAATTCTCACCAGACAGGCGCTTACCCACGCCGAAGCAGGCGCAGATATTGTCGCTCCAAGCGACATGATGGATGGCCGCATCGGTCATATCAGACAAGCGTTTGAAACGAATGGACTGCTTAATATCCAGATAATGGCGTATTCAGCAAAATACGCGTCGAACTATTATGGTCCTTTTCGCGAGGCGACGAAATCTGCTGTATCACTGGGTAAACGGGACAAAAAAAGCTATCAGATGGATCCGGCGAATGCAATGGAAGCTATGCATGAAATTGCCCAGGATTTGCAGGAAGGGGCAGACATGGTGATGGTTAAGCCGGGCATGCCTTACCTGGATATTATCAGGGAAGCCAGGAAAACTTTTGCAGTACCCGTCTTTGCCTATCAGGTTTCAGGGGAATATACGATGCATATGGCCGCTTTCCGAAATGGTTGGCTGGACGAAGAAAAAACGGTGCTTGAATCACTTATGTGCTTCAAACGCGCCGGGGCGGATGGAATACTGACTTATTTTGCCAATACAGTAGCCCAGTTGCTTAATCAACATAAACGGGAATATTGATTCCCTGTTGACAAAATTCCTTAGTCGCTAAGCAGGAGCACCGCTGAGAGTAAACGTCATAATCAGCGAGAATTTCTATACTTTAATTCTTATCTTTATTGCGAATTCTGACGAATCGTTTGTATCAGCCCAATAATCTGGAGGAAGCAGTTATGGTCGAAACCAGTAAACAGGACCGTATGCCTTATCTACTTTTCCTGTGTGAAAACCGCATTCTTGCACAGAATATCGATGGTCATGTCATTGATCTTGGTGGATTAACCAAACAAAACGGCACCATTGACTGGCTTCTGGATGGCAATAAGGAAAAGGGGGAAAATCTCAAAACAGAAATCGAAGCGCTGGAGGATATTGCCAATAAGATAGATTTTCTTTTTCTTGATGGTCAGTTTACCAGCCTTCCTGACATATCGGCTGAATATAAAGATAAGCTTACATCAGCCCCTTCAATGGAAATCGTATTGAATGAACTTGGCGATAAGCCATAAGAAAGCCCAACGTCAGGAAGCTGATAAAAAGGAGGAAAGGCATGTCGGTCAAAAAAATAGCAGTTATTGGTGCAGGCGTACTCGGCCTGTCCGTGGCCCGCTCCCTGGCGCAACAGGGAGCAAAAGTCACTGTTTTTGAGCGTAGCCATGTGGGGGCGGGGACAAGCAGCACGACTTTTGCCTGGATTAATTCAAATGGCAAAACACCAGAAAGTTATCATCATCTCAATGCCCTGGCGATTGACGAGCATATCCGGCTACAACAGGAACGGACCACAGAAGGTCATTGGCTAAAAGCGACTGGGACTTATGAATGGGCGGCTGGTGCGCCAGAGCAAAAACGGTTACAAGACCGGGTCAGCCGTCTTTTGGAACTGAACTATCCTGTTCAGAACCTTTCCGCAGATGAACTTAAGCGCAAAGTTCCTGAAATCCGCGTGGGATCTCATGCCGGAGATATCTGGTATTTTCCAGGTGAATGCTTACTGGTACCTTCCGTTTTTATGGCATGGCTGGTGTCCGAGCTTCATGTTCATAACGCCGAACTGAAAACACAAAGCGAAGTGACAGAGTTAACTGAAGAAAAAAATAGGGCAGAGATAAGCCTTGCCAATGGCGAACGTTGGCAGGGAGACAGTATAGTCATTGCGGCGGGAAGATGGTCTGCCGAACTCGCTTCGCTACTTGGGCAGCAACTGGCAATGATCGATCCGAACCAGCCGAATAAAATCGCATGTGGTTTTCTGGGCTATACGCGCCCGGTGTTAACCCAGTTACAGGCGAATTTAATCACGCCAGGGTTAAATGTCCGGCCAGAAGGAGGGGGGCGATTACTGCTTCAGTGTCCCGACCTTGACAGCTTTGCCAATCCTGCAAATCCGGCACCGGTAGATAGCTATATCGGTGAAGAAATGCACAAAAGGCTACGGAAGCTATTTAATAATATGGAAATGGCACAGCTGGAACGTATAGCTGTTGGGCAGCGTTCCCGACCGGCAGATGGTCTTCCAGGGCTTGGTTATATCTCTGGTAAGCGACGAATCTACCTCATGGTGACGCACAGTGGTATGACTCTGGGGCCGTTGATCGGACGGCTTTGCGCGGAAGAGATTCTCCACGATAAGCGTTCTTCGCTTTTGAGTGATTTCTCTCCTGAAAGATTACTTGGGAAAACGGCAAAGGATTTTCCTGCTTTTACTACGTTACATTTCCCGGCTGCACAGTAATTTTTCAGTCGATGTTCACCACTGAAATGAGGATCAGAAAGCTAATAAACTAGATCCTGTTCAGCGGCATTAACAAAAAGCCTGTCCAACATGGGCAGGCCTGAAGCGTTTAAACTTGCAAAAATACGACAAGGTGTGTGATGTCAGGCTATATCTGGCCATTATAGCCCGCGTACGCATTGGTTACAGTCAGCCAGAACGCCTTCTGTAGAGGAACATCACTACCCAATAGTATCATTTTTTTGTGGGTGTGTTATGTTATTTTATAACATCCAGGCTCATATTCCGCATACCGAAAGATAACTAGTTGTTATGCGTTTTCTCATACTGTAGTTTCAGAGGAAGATTTAACAAGAGGTTAACATGAAAATCAGTAAGATAGTTGCATTCTCCCTGACAATGGCTTCGACTCCGGCTCTGGCATTTCAGGCGAAAGATACGACTGGTTCAGATCTTTCAGGAAAGCAGTTGCGCGCAACAGAAGACAGCATCATCAGTAACTTTTACAGCCAGCATAGCAGGCAGTTTCAGACGACGACTTTAGGAACCTGTGCTGCTGTGGCAGTACCTGGATGCAATTGCCCTTTCTGTTCAATGTTGCGTAATCAAAAGCTTTGAGAGAGTTAAATAAATATATTACTTGTAAGAGCTGAAAGCTGAAAAGATTCTGGTGTAATCAACTAGAGCAGTAAATGCTGTAAAGTGAGGTGAATAGTATGAAAGGGAATTTGATATTCATGGATGTTATTCCCAGGGTAAATTCAAAAAGATTATTAAAGCCAGAAAGTAGATCTGCTATCAGCAGATCTACTATGAAAGGCGTTGTTAGGTTTGACAAGTATTAATGAGCGTGATCATCATGATGATGAGCTTCATGATCGTGATGTTCACCATGTACTTTTCCTGAACCGCCGACTGCAACAATATTAAATGGCTGCCCTTCGACGCTAATTTCACTGGTCTTTTTAAAAGAAGTAGCGTCTAACACAATAATTTTACTTTTCAACGGATCGGTGACGTAAATTTTATTGTCAGCGACTGCGATTCTCGGCCGTGGATCATTCCAGTGGCCATCCATTGAATAGGGATCAGTGACACGCACTGACTGCGAAATTTCCCCTTTCAGGACATCTATTTGATTAAGCTTTCCGTCTTCTGTAAACACATAGGCGAATTTCGCGCGTACCGGGTCTACAACGAAATGGACTCGACGGGTAGGCAACTGAATCAAACGGAAGCTATCCGATTCGGTAGGATCGACCAGAATAATCCGGTCTGGCCCATAATTACCGATAAAATATTGCATTCCCTTACCACCGATCAAGGTGGATGTGCTTCCCTCTGGCAACGTTTTCGCGTAGGGAAGGTGCCTGATAACCGGTGCCGCATTTTTTTGCGTAATCAGCAGGAGGCCAGTCTCACATGATAGGGCAAAAGTATCACCCGAGCCGGCTGAGCCGTGAAGTCCGGGGCATAAGGCATCATCACCCACTTTTTTACCTTGCAGGTCCACCACGCGAGCGCCGACAGGTCGTTTTGTCGCATCATCAGGGTTGGGAATGGATACGACAGCATAATTATCGTAAGGAACAGCAACGCCGTGATGTGGCGCAACAACATTTACTTTCGTTATATTCTTCTGACCTTTAAGAACGGCGCTTTCACCCAGGATTTGCGCGCTATCTTCCCCGTCAAACCACTGGGCAATTTTGCCCTGACGTTCAACAAAATGACCAGGTTTTTTACCCGTTAGTTCCAGCGGTAATAATTTGGGAGCGTCAATATCAATGTCTGCATGATCTCCGTGATCATGGAAAGCAATGCCTGAAGCGATTGTAGATACTACGCCAGCACTACCCTGGATAGCGAAAATTGTGGCACCACTTTCGCTGCGAGATAAATTTGCAGGGCCTTTAACATTAAATGTTGCGAGCTTATCTCCATCCAGTGCATCAATAACATTCACAACGGGTTTATCATGATCGGCGACGAACAGACGCCATGCGGTTACGTCTTCATCTGCGAAAGCAGGCATCACAGAAAGGCCCAAAAGCAGCGTTGAGATTGAAGTAGATAATAAGCGTTTCTTCATAATGTTCTCCATCATATATAAAACTGTTCGGCGGGTATTTATGGCTGGGTATTACGGCTATTGCTCGCCGCTGTCGCAATCGCCGTTACGTTATGTTCCATCATTTCCAGGTAGGTAGAAGCCGGTCCTCCTGGTTCTGACAAGGCATCTGTATAAAGCACGCCAGCCACGTTAAGGCCAGCTTCTCTGGCAATTTGTTCAACCAGACGTGGATTGGAAATATTTTCAGAAAAAACAGCTGATGCGTTATTTTCTTTAATTTTCTTAAGTATGCCGGCAACGTCAGCGGCAGAGGCCTCTGATTCGGTGGATATACCCTGAGGGGAAAGGAAATGTATACCATATGCCTGTTCAAAATATTTGAATGCATTATGGCCTACGACGACAGTACGCTTTTCCTGTGGGATCGTAGCGACAGTCTTAATAATTTTATTTTCCAGATCCGCAAGTTTTGCATCATAAGCACGGGCATTAGCCTGATAAAAATCACAATTACTTTTATCTTGTGCACAAAAGGCTTCTGCAATATTTTTCACATATATTCTGGAATTCCCTACTGATTGCCAGGCATGTGGATCAAACGGTGCAGCATGAAAGACCGCTTTACCGTCATAAAAATGATAGTGTCCGCCTGCCGGGTCCTGGAGAATATTTGCTCCTTTTGTTGTTTCAATTACCGGTGCGGAAGTTTCACTTGCCTCGATCAACCGTGAAATAAAGCCTTCAAGTTGTAAACCATTTACCAGTATGACATCCGCTTTAGACATAGCGATCGCGTCAGCAGGAGAGGGCTCATAAACATGGGCATCGCCATTAGGGCCGACAATAGTACGCAGTTCGATGCGGTCCCGACCGATGTTTTTTGCCATATCGCCAATAACAGAAAAGCTTGCTATGACATTAATTTTCGCTTTCGCCGGGAAAGTAAAAAGTAAAAAAAGCATAGATGTCGTCAGGATGCATAAAGATATAAAACCGGGTTTTCTCATTAAATAATTTCCTCGATTTGTAGTGAAAAGATTAACGAAGTTTTTTTAAGTGGATGTTTTTCACCATCATGGCAGCAGCAGAGACAAGATACATAATTCCCACAGATAATATGATTGACGGTCCTGAAGGTAGTGAAAAATGAAATGAAAATAACAAACCGCTTATACATGCAAGCATTCCTATCAGGACAGAGGCTATGCACATTGTTGCTACACGTCTCGTCCAGAAACGAGCCGTCACAGCTGGCAAGACCATTACCCCGACAGAGAGCAAAGTGCCGAGTGCCTGAAAACCAGCGACAAGATTCAGTACCACCAGGGCCAGGAAAATAAAATGGACTGGCGATCCCAATCGTGAAACGGAGCGAAGAAATAAAGGGTCAAGGCACTCAGCAATAAGTGCGCGCCAGAATATAGAAACCAGCAGAAGTGTGAGCAGCGCGACAGAGAAAATTAACAACAGCGCTTCGTGATTGAGTGCAAGCACAGTTCCAAATAGGACATGCATAAGATCCACGCTTGAGCCTCGAAGCGATACAATGAGCACGCCGACTGCGAGTGAGATTAAATAAAAAGCAGCCATTGAAGCGTCTTCTTTTTGCACTGTTAAGCGGGAAACCGCCCCTGCAAAAATAGCGACTATCAGCCCTGCGACAAGCCCACCAATAGTCATCGGTAATATATCTAATCCGTAGAGTAAGAAGCCAAATGCAGCACCGGGCAAGATAGCATGTGACATGGCATCACCAACCAGACTCATACGGCGTAATGTTAAAAAAACGCCAACCGGGCAAGCGCTTAAACAAAGCAGAAATGAACCATAAAGCGCCCGGCGCATAAAACCGAAGCCGACAAAAGGTGCTAGAACCCATTCATGAAGCCAGTTCATGAATGTGTAGCCTCATGTTGCCCAGGTAAAGCACGTGCTGTGCCCATATTCTGTGCCGGTAGAAGTGAGGTATGGCGCAGAACTTGTTCTGTTTCGTCCCATGCCACTAATTTACCGTTTAACAAAATGGCCTGTGGAAAATGATTTCTAACCAGACCGATATCATGCATGACAGCTAAGACAGTACGTTTCTGAGCATGCCAGCGGTTTATCAGCACAAGCAAGTCATCAATAGTAGTGGCGTCAATGGCATTAAAAGGCTCATCAAGCAAGATGATGTTTGCCTGTTGAAGAATGACCCGTGCGAAGAGCGCGCGTTGAAGCTGCCCCCCGGATAATGCACTAAGCTGTCTTTTTTCAAACCCTGCTAATCCTACTGATCCCAATGCATCAGTAAGCCGTTTACGATCCTCAATTCTGTGATGACGGAATAACCCTCTTTCAGGCCATAAACCTAGGGAAACTAAATCTGAAACAGTTGCAGGGAAAGTGCGATCCAATTCCGATATTTGTGGCAGATAGGCAATGCGCGCCTTTGGTTCTACGGTACAGGAGCCACTTAACGGAGCCAGAATCCCTGCGATACCTTTAAGCAGTGTTGACTTACCAGAACCGTTAGGGCCGATGATGGCTGTAAGGGACCCTTTTTGTATCGTCCCGGTAATATTTTGTATCGCAGGTAAACCCTCATAACCCAGCGCCAGATTTGCAAAACGCAAAGAGTAGTCGTGCATGACATCCATTCCACATAATAAGTTACTTTTTGTAACGTTATAACATAACAAATGTAATGTAAACGTTTAATCGATTTTTTGATATGGAACGTGCATGTACGAAGCCAGGCTTAAGGTAGCGTTAAAATTGATAATCGTTTCAGCGAGTAAGAGAAAACATAAAAGGCTAAGGTTAATTCCTTCAGATAACAGCGAGATTAAATATTTGATACCTAGGGAATGTTGGGAGGATCAAGCTGTTGCCATAAAAAATGGTGCCCAAAAGGGCACCAGATGCATCAGGTACCGATTATCCCGCCATTCGATTTAGTGATAACGACTGTTGAAGAACGTGGTCGTCCGTCTGATCTTGAATCTGGCCAGTTGGAGATAGCCCGAGGGTTGCTCGGATCGGTAATGTCGTCGCCGCCTTCGCCGGGATGCTGGATATTAATAAACAGCGTACGGTTGTCCGGCGTAAAGGCGATACCGGTAATTTCACACCCGCGTGGCCCGGTCAAAAAGCGGCGATACTCATTGGTGCCGGGCAGGGTCGCTATCATCTGGTTATTCCCCATCCCTTCATACGCCTTTTTATTAATCGTACTGGAGGAGACATCAGTCTGGATCCACAGCACGCCGCGGTGATCGAAGGAGAGCCCATCAGGGCTGCCGAATTCTGCCCCCTGCATGGAGCCTTTCGCTTTAGGATCGTCACTGTCAGTACGCCCGGCGAGCACCAGAATATTCCACGTAAATTTCGCTGAGGCGGGGTCTGCCCTCTCTTCGCGCCAGTGCATGATATGGCCGAACTGGTTGTTGGCGCGCGGGTTGGCTGCGTCAACCGGGGCTTTGCCCTCTTTACCGCGATCGGAATTGTTGGTGAGCGTGCAATACACGCTGCCTTTCGCATGGGTATCAACGGCTATCCATTCCGGGCGATCCATTTTTGTTGCGCCCACCGTATCGGCAGCAAGGCGCGTTTTGATCAGCAGATCGCCCTGATTGTCGAAACCCTTGCTTTGATCAAGGCCATTTTCACCGAAGATTAGCGGCAGCCAGTCGCCGGAACCGTCGTCATTGAATCTGGCGACATAGAGCGTGCCTGACTCCAGCAACTGCATATTTGCCTTGCGATCGCCAGGGTCATATTTGTTCTCGGAGATGAATTTATAGATGTATTCAAATTTCTGATCGTCGCCCATATAGACCACAACGCGATTATCCCCCGCCAGCGTCACGGCGGCACCTTCATGCTTAAAGCGACCTAATGCGGTATGTTTGCGCGGTGTGGAGGTCGGATCGTAGGGGTCAATCTCCACCACCCATCCAAAGCGGTTCGGCTCGTTGGGCGTTTTATCGACGCTGAAACGTTCGTCAACCTCGTTCCAGCGGTAGGATTCATCGCTATCGCTAATGCCGTAGCGCTTCTCCAGCACGTTACGCGGCGCTTTTTTAACAAAAATATCCGACCAGTTCTCTTCACAGGTCAGGTACGTCCCCCACGGGGTTTTACCATTGGCGCAGTTTTGCATGGTGCCCAGTACCACTTCGCCTTGCGGATCGGCGGCGGTTTTCATCAACGCCTGATGACGCGCCGGACCGCTCAGTTGCATTGGTGTATTAACGGTAATGCGACGAGCAAAGCTGGAGGGACGGACTACCTGCCAGCCCACGTTATCTTTTTTCACCTCGATAACTGATATACCCATCGCATTCTGACCCTTACGGGCCTTATCAAGATCCCAGTTGGCGGTACCGTCTTTAAACAGCATGCCGTTATCAATGTACTCATGGTTGAGCGCCAGCAGACCGTGTGCCGGGTTCTCTTTGCCCTGCGGCAGGCTAAACCAGGCCATGCCGTCATGGTGCATACCGGCCTGCGCCGCCTGTTCGTCGGTGGTGTTGCTAGCGTCGAATTTAAATTCCGGCAGATTACCCTTTATGCCCACAGCATCGCCCCAGCGATAAAACGGACGGGCTATATAGCCTTCCGGCACGGTGACAGTGTCTGCTGTCGAAACGGGAATGCTGGTGAAGCCCAGTGACACCGCTTTAGATAATGCTGAGGGATTTGCCTTCGCCGCGAAGGCGTTTTCTGGCTTGACTAGATAAGGAAAGGAGACGGCAGCGCCCGCCACCATTCCCATTTGCAGAAAGCGGCGACGGGACATAAAAGCGCTGACTACCTCAGAAAAGACGGGGTTCACGCTGTGGTTACTGATCTCATCGCTGTGCTCCTTTTTAAACACCGATTTAAGGGGGCTGCTCATATCGTTTTCCTGTAATTTCCATAGATTTGCGTGGCAATACAGGACAGTTTAAAAAATATTTGTTACAAATTTATAACATGAGAAATAACGGAGGTTCAGGAGAAAAAGCTCACTGGCATTTTTGTATTACTGATAAATAAAGCCGTCCCCACCTAAGCGGAGACGGCTTCGTTATACTAACAATTCAGCGGTTCTCCTGAACCATCATATAAGGCGACACATATGCTTTTCTGCATATATCCAGATAGTCCGACCACCACTGCATCATCGCCTTGCGGGCTTCCAAGTGTTCTGCCTTGTGAATATAAGCCATGCGCACGGTATTGCGCTCCTGATGACTCATCTGGCGTTCTACTGCATCCTTTGCCCATAAACCCGATTCCATCAGCGCACTGCATGCCATCGCCCGAAAGCCGTGGCCACAGATATCCTTTTTCGTGTCGTAGCCCATCACCCGCAGTGCCTTATTGACCGTGTTTTCACACATTGGCTTATACGGGTTATGGTCGCCGGGGAAGATCAGTT
>PPYF01602800.1_pt1 | contig 33587 bp, 36 predicted proteins | sample 1559871 | NCBI WGS metagenome assembly PPYF01 (sample SAMN08240021, study PRJNA423297) | Human gut metagenome, whole genome shotgun sequencing project.
AGCGCATACTGGACGACGTGTACCAGAAGTACACGACCCGGCTCGTGCGCGAAAACGACCTGATTGTGTTGGAGAACCTGCGGTTGGCGAACATGAGCCGCCGCAACAAGCCTGTTCCCGACCCGTTGCATGAGGGCAAATACCTCCCCAACGGGCAGGCCGCGAAACGCGGACTCAACCGGAGCCTGAGACAGGCGAGCATGGGACGACTCGCGTCCATGCTCGCCTATAAGACCAAACTCGCCGAAGGCGTGGGCATGATACTCGTCAACCCCGCCTACACGAGCCAGACATGCAGTCGATGCGGGCATGTGGACAAGAAGAACCGCGAGAGCCAAGCGGTCTTCGTCTGCAAGAAATGCTCGTACACGGCGAACGCCGACGTGAACGCCGCCCGGAACATCCTCGAACGGGGATTGGACACGCTCGCCGTCACGTCGGAAAACCTGTGGGGCGCGGACGGCACCCCGGTCGAACAGGGACGTAAGACCAACGGAAACGCTGCACGCGAATCCGTGGCAGCCTCTTAGAGACCAGAACCTCTCCCATTGTCAAGGGTGGGAGGAATCCCCCGGCTTCAGCCGAGGGGAGGACGTCAAACATCAGAACATGTCGGGATAATCCTCATCGTCCACGTCATCATCTTCAACCTCGACAGGAGCCGGCTTACGACGGCCCCGCGAAGAGGTCTTCTTCGGACGATGGCGCGGAGCTTCCTCCTCGTCCTCGTCCTCGTCCACGTCATCATCTTCAACCTCGACAGGCTTCGGACGACGACGGGAAACGGCAGCCTTGCGACGTGGCTTGACCGCGATTTCACCGGTATCCTCGTCCACCTCATCATCGGAATCAGCCTCATCGAAGTCAGTATCCGCAAGAAGGGCCGCCTCATCATCGGCCTTGGAAGGCTTTGCGTTCACATGCTTGTCTCGCCAAGCGATAAGAGCCTCGATATCCTCATCGGTGAAGTCCTCATCGTATTCGAAGCTTCCATCTCGCACGCCTCCGCCAACAATCGTGAGATTATCCAAACGATAGCTGACACCGCTACCGGTCTGAGTCTTCCACGCACGTGCCGTAACCGAAGCCTGCACGTTCTGACCGGGATACACCAGCTTATCCCATAAGACCTTGACTTCCTTGGCCTTGGCATCACGCTCCTGAGCCTCCTCAAGATTGCGCGTCGCCTCCAGAACGAGCGTCTTCGCCTCCTCCTGAGCGTCTTCATCAGCCGTAGCGTAAGCGGCTCGGGCATCATTAAGATTGGCTTGAGCGGCCTGAACGTCTTCCTTTGTCCCGAGAATCGGTTCGGGGAGCTCACGCAGGATTCCTTCATCGTCGATGTAGCGGATTCCGGGACGACCGGCCTTGGAGCTACGACTGAAGTTCACATAAAAATGGTTGGCTCGATTCGGATATTTATCGGTCATGAGGACGGTTTTATCACCGTCAAGGATTTCATCCTCGTCGGCATCCTTGAGACCGTCATTGGAAACGATACGATCCTTCTTGCCCCATTTCTTCAAGGCGATGGCGTTGTCTTCCGCATTCTTGCTCAGCTTCTGAAGGATTCGGACGGTTCGCATGTGATCGGGGTCATCCTTGTCGAGAAGCACAGGGAACCCGTATGCGGGCGTGCTTTCGTTTTTCTTCTTATCGTCCTTCTTGGCGGACTTGTCATCATCCTTGTTTCCCTTGAATGCGACCGCCTCGTGGAGCTTGGGCCATCCCATCTGGATGACTCCGGTTTTCGCGTGAGTTAGCAGTTCTGTTGCCATGATGGTTCCTCCTTGACGATTTGACGATCGCTCCACAGTGCATTGAGGATGGGAGTTTTCGTCTTCTCTTTTTTCTATGTGGACATATTCAAATATACGCAGTTATCTGAACATGTATATTATTCGGCGTGTTGCCTTTATTTCCAAGGCGTTTTCCCTTGTTAGAGAATGCTGAAAAACTCAGTTTTCTGCATGTTGTACAATGGGAGCGTGAACACAACCAGAAGATTGGGCAACACCAGTCCGACCACTGCATCCAGGAGAGGCGAATGAACCAGCTATCGATCAGACGTCTGCGCCAGCTAGCAGGAAAAACCAAAAACGAGATAGCCGACCTGCTGGGCATGAGCGTCAACACGTACAGCAAGTACGAGGACAACCCCATGAGCCTGTCCTACGCCGCATACCATCAGCTCATCGAATATCTCGAAACAGCAATCCAAATCAGGAAAAAACTGGAAAAGGAGCAACCTATGAACACCCCCATCAAAGCGAAAGTCCGATTCGTCGCACCCGACGAAGACGACGAGGACCGTCTCACCGACTACACAGTGCCGATCCCCGAAGGACTGACCGAGGAATTCCACCCCTCGCAACCCGTCACACCGAAGCAGCTCCTCGACTGGGAAACCAAGAACAAGGAACCATACCCGGGTTATTCGGAGGAATTCTTCAACTGGGAGAACGCTTGGGAAGAGGTCAACCGCGCCCAGCAGAAAGCCGATGGCGGATATCTCCACCTCTCCGACCCGGTGCCCGTCAGCCCGGAGTTCGACGAGGCGACCGGAGAACCCATCACCTACGACGAGCCTCACGTCGTCGTGGACTCGGAAAGCGGCAACACCAGCGTGTACGTCGACGAGGCTGACATGTCAGCCCAGGAAATCGCCGAATCCGATCCAGTGAACAACAAGTAGCCTCCCCACATACCGTTCCGGCATGCTCCGTCCATAGGCATGCCCGGAACTTGAATCCAAGAAGGAAAGACACCAATGGCCTACGCGAAAATCATCGACATCGACGACCCCGGCTACTTCCGGTTGAAATCAATCGACCAAAGCCAATTGAAACAATTCCTGAAAAACCCGGCCGACTGGGCATATCACCGTCTCAACGACGACCACAAGCCCACCGACGCCATGAAGTTCGGCACGGCGTTCCACGCTTACCTGCTCGGCACCAGCGACGTTGTCAGCCTGCCTGAGGGAGAGAGCTTCAGGAGCAAAGACAACCAGAAGTGGCGCGACGAACAGCTGGAAGCCGGCAACATCATCGTCTCCTACAATGACATGCAACTGCTCAAACGCATGAAGGAAGGCATCGAACAGACCAGTCTCATGCCCGAATACCCCGATTACATGGAAATCATCGAACAGGGAACCAAGGAACAGTGCATCGAATGGAAGGATCGTCAAACCGGTCTGATGCTCAAGGCGAAGCCTGATCTGATTCCCGTCGGCACCGATTACCTGGTCGATTTGAAAACCGCTCAGAAGGCCGATGCGGAATCATTCGCCAAGGAAGTCATCAACTACGGTTATCACATTCAGACCGTTTTCTACCGTGCCGCGGTAGCCGCATGCAAGCCGGACGCCTTCGACCGTGGGTCCAAGGCTCCCAGCACCATGCAATTCTGGGTGTTCGAGAAATCCGATGCCTGCGACTGGCAGCCGTTCAGCATCAGCGATGACAATCCGATCACGAATCTTGCCGCGACCAGCATCCGTCAAGCGCTCTTGGGCATCGCCTTGATGGTCAAGAAAGCCAAGGAGGAAGGCTACGCAGAGAACACTCCAGACCCCGTGGATGCCGCCGCGAAGTATGCGCTCCGACATGGTTTCAACAAGAAGGTCAAGGAGGTTTCGTTCCAGAACTGGCAGCTGCTGACTGCGGAAAACATGCTCTGCGATCTCGCCAGCTGATTGCCTGAGGCACGACAGGAGAGGGCCATCCAGTACGATGGTCCTCTCTTCTTTTTATCGTTTGCTCGTTATACTGAATATGTCCACATAACAGTAAAGACGACAGAACCAACGCCAATGCCATCAGCACCTCGAACACGCCGGACAACATCCAGCAACCCAAGAAGACCAGCCAACTACAAGCGCGGAGGCTACGCCCACGAGTTCACCATCCCAATCGAATGGTGGAGTACGACCGACACCATACAGACGGAACGCATGCGAGCCAGACGAAGGGCATGGGTGAGGGACTACGCGAAAAACGAATGGCGCAACCTCAAGAAAACAGGAAAAGCCTGGAAAGTGGAACGGTTCATCGCCCTTATAGGCGTAGCCTGTCCAAGCCAGAAAAACATTTTCCCGGCGAGAGCGGCCGAAACCATCAAACCCATCATCGACGGTGGCAGTGATGCCCGGCTCTGGGACGACGATGACAGCCAGCACCGGCACAGCACCGTATACATCCAACTGCCAACACCGGCGCCAGCCAACCATTACAGGCTGAGCGTGCTCATCATCCCGGTGCCGGAATCAATGCCGAAATACCAGATCACCTCACGTCTCGCATCGAACATCGACCAGCATTGGCGAAATAATCCCAATCCGCCGGCATGGCACGACGGATACTCGGTGTCATTCACGATCCCCGACAAACAGTGGATAACCAGCAACTATACGGATAGTGACCTCATCGCCAGACAGAACGGCGAACGGAAATCAGCCACATGGGGAGGGGGAGGCAGCTTCGGCATTCGGGAACGAGTACGCGCACAACTCATCGAACTGGCCTTCCAACAGTGGAAAAGACAAGCCTACCGTCCGTATGAAAGATTCGCCATCATCGCCGGAATCGCATACCCGTACGGGGTGAAAACCGCCGACCCTGACAATGCGGCGGAAACGGTGAACACCATACTGCATTCGGGAACCCGCATCGGAGCTTGGCCGGATGTGAACAGCCAGCATTGCAGGGGAGTGGCTTTCGTACGTCTGCCGAATCTCATGACGGGAAACCACATGGTCAGACTTTTTGTTTTCCCGGTGCCCGAGAATTTTCAGATGGCGCAGAGCATAGCCGAAAGCTCCATCGACGCTTGGGGCGAACATGATCGGAGAATGCGTTGAACCTGAGACAAGTGCTAGTCCAGACCGCGATAGGACTCATCGCTATCCTCATAGCCGTCCTATATGCGATGTTCATCGTCCCGCAGGACTGGTTCATCGACTCCAGAGAATCAGTCATCACCATATCGGTCATAATCTGCGCGACCGGATACATCTTCACGGTCTGGGCCCGTTATATCCGCCATCTCATCTTTCACCAGCTTGACGTTCGAACCATCCGTGAAGCTGAATCCGCCGGGGAAACAGAGCCTAGGCAAAATCCGAAAATCCTGCGGAAGGAACCAAGTCCGACCATACGATTGAACAGGAAGCACATCCATCAATCTCAGAGAAAGAGCCGATAATGGTATGGACACCAGCGACACAGCCGCGTGACCCCCTTGGTAGATTCCGTAAAACCAATCTCGTCCCCGGCGAATACACGTACACCACGCGCAGCGGCATCGTCAAGAAATACTATGTCAACGATATGAACCAGCTGGCAGACGGATCCACCATCCTGCATATGAGCGCCCAAGGCAAGGTGTTCAGCAGTTTCAAGACCCAGAACCCCATCGAACGCATCCACATCATCGGCAACAGCGATATGGAACAGATGGCCGTCGCGGCATCCGGGGAAACCACATTCGGCGTGATCAACCACAGCAAAGCCGCCCCACCGGATGTGTTCAGCCTCAACCGTGGACACGATTTCGAGCCGGTCAGTTCCAATCTCCCCGACGGCGAGACCGCCTTCGGAGGACATGCCGCACAGATCAGCGGCCGTCCGGACAGGAAAACCTATGACACGTTGAACGCCCAGAAGGCAGAACGAGCCAACCTCGCGGCGTTCGCAGACCTTGACAACCGCGTCTATTCCGCTGACCCCGGCGACTTCGCCGAAGCTGCGGTCCAGGCACGTCATTACTACGAGAAGGAATTCGGGTTCAGCGAATCCCAAGCCCGGGAAATGCCGGTCTACGTGTATGCGGACAAGAATGGCGACGTCACCGTGAAACCCGCATACAAGCCTGAAAGCGTTCCCATGAGCGAACTGGGAATGAAACCAGGAGACCCGGTGCCGGAAGGCTTCCATGTGAACGGGGACAATCTCGTCGCCATGGTGCCCCGGCGAAGCCCCAACACGCATGGAGGCAGCGGCAGCGTCCGTCTCCGCGGCCGGGATCTCACTCGCATGACCAGGGCCATGCAGAAGGATGGTCTCAAGAGCGTCGACTTCACCGTGAGCGGAGGCACCAAGGTATCCGCAAAAAGCGGCAAACCGTTGCAGAACGCCTTGCATTTCCGCGCCGACTACATGAACCCCCACAGTGGAGACGACATCACCGTATGGGGTTCCATCGAAGCGAAACAGTACGGGACGCAGCCGGTCAAGGCACGCAGGGAGTTCACCACCAACGAGGAATTCCAAGACTATACGCGCAAGGTGCAAGCAGTCCGTGAACGGGCGGCCGCACCATACGTGGATCCGCAATCCCCACAGGCAGCCGCGAAACTGCTGCGAGCCAAGTATGGGACGAATCGGTTCTACAGCAGCGACATCCAGATGCGCGACGGCAAAGAGGGAGTGGCCTTTGCCATCAACACTCCCGGCGGACACGCCCGCATGCTGTCCAACGGGAACGGTGTCTGCATCGGCAAGGAGCCGGCCGATGCGGAGGGCTTCGCATCCATGTTCAATAACGGCAAGAGTCCGGCCAATCGGATCACCGCCGACAACGTGAAGGTCTTGTCGGATGGTAATTTCCGCGTCCGGAAGAACGGCCGTGAGTCGTTCTACACTCCATCCATGTCCACTACCCGCGGGACTCGTAGCCGCAACGGAAAACTTTACGGCTACAACGAGGCCGGAGATTTCATGGAATTGCCGAATCGCTGACCCTAGGAAAATGCCGGGTGGTTTTTTACTTCCCGGCATTTTACCTGTTATACTGAATCTGTCCACATAGAAAAAAGTGAAGTCAGGAGACCTAAATCCACCATGCCCATCATCGAATTCGACACGAAGATGCGAGGCTACGATCCTCAACAAGTCAATGATGCCGTAACCAATTTCCAGGACACCATCAACAAGTATGCGCAAGCAAACACTGATCTGAAGAGGACCCTGGATACGGTCAACAACCAGTTCACCCAGGCAAACCAAGACATCGATCAGCTGCAAGCCGAAAACAAGAAGCTCTCCGAACGGATCGAAGAACTCGAAAAGCAGAACGACGATCTGGAAGCAAAAATCAAGAACAAGTACACGAGCGTGGGCGACGATGTGAGGAAACTCCTCGAAGACACCCAGACCGTTTATCATGCTGCGGAAAAGAACGCAGCCGACATCAAGAACAAGGCGCTGCAGGAGGCTGACAGCATTCGCAAGCAGAGCCAGTCCGCCGCGGAGAAGACTATGGTGGACGCGCGGCAGGTCGCCGAAAAGAACGTGAAGGAATCCCAAGCGAAGTCGAAGCAGATCATCGAATCCGCGCAGCAGTCCGCCGCACAGTTGCGTAAGGAAGCCGACTCGTATGCCACTGGACGGCAAAACATCGCGGAGCAGGCCGATGCAAGGGTTCGTGCGATTCTCGGCCGGCTCCAGGAAGCAAGCAAAGTGCTTGACAACGCCTACCAGTCCGGACGCAAGCCTAACGCCACTACAGTCCAGTCAGCTCCGAAGGATGCGCCAACACCGGTCATCGCCGGCCAGGCCACTAATCCGAACGAGGCGGATCTTGAAGACGATAGGACCATCGCCTTCGCTCAAATCCATGCGAAGAACACCGCATCCGCACCCGCGACCCCTGTTGACGCCCAATAAGACCATTCCCGGAACGTGAGAATCTTGATCCTCCAATACGTAATGGTTATGACCGGAGGATATGCCAGTTCATGGCTTATCCTCCATGTCGGCATGCTGTTCGGGCAAGGCGCGAAGAACGCCGCTTCTCTGGACCGAATCAAGGAAGCCCGCTGTTGGAACATCGCATATTATCTGTGCGTCATCCTGACGTTCCTGTGCGTCATTGCCGGATCATTGGGTCTCATGCTCCTGTTCAAGGAGCTGATCATTGACTGAAAAAACATCCCTCAAGCAGTCCCGTAATCCTTTCCTGACCATCGGACGCTATGTCCGGCAGGTAATCGATGAAACCCGTAAGACGGTGACTCCAACCGCCCGCGAATGGCTGGCCTGGAGTATTGCCGCATTCGTGTTCGTCATCCTGCTCATGATATTGGTCACGGGCATGGATTTCGGGCTCGGCAAACTCACTCTCATGGTGTTCGGGTGACGGTCACACATCCCGTGACCCTTGCCATGCTGCTATGGATGGGTATCGCCCTGCTCATGTTTCTTCTCATGAGCGTATGGACGGATAATCCACAGCATCGCAGCACCTATCGCCATTGGGCTGTCGCATACCTGACAGCCCTGATCGTCTTCATCGCCATCTTCTATTCCGAAGGAACCCTATGGCCGTTCTCATCATCGTTTTGAAAACCATCGTCGCCGTCCTGAGCGTCCTGCTATCCCTGCTGATTCTTCTGCACAAAGGCAAGGGCGGGGGATTGTCCGACATGTTCGGCGGCGGCTTGACCGCAAACGCAGGCACATCCGGGGTCGCGGAGAAGAACCTCAACCGTTGGACGGTCGGCATCGCGATCCTATGGGTTTTGCTGATCGTCTCGATCAGCCTCATCGCAAAAACCATCTGACGAAACAGGAGACCTCATGCTAATTGCCATCATCTGCCTATTTACGGGCTTCACCCTTGGCTTCTTCACCGCAGCACTATGCCAAGCAGCATCACACTCAGATTCTGACAGAAAGGACAACCAATGAAAAACAACTGGTTCTGCCCCAACTGCGGGCAACCGATGGAAGCACAACGCCACGTAGACAATCCCACCGGCCGTATCACATGGACAATCGGCTGCCTCAACCCGAAACACTTCCACACGCGCGGCTACATGAACGCCGCCATCGCTGAAATCCAACTCGAAAAACTCCTCCACCAGTGAAATACGTCAGCATCTTCAGCGGAATAGAAGCCGCCACCGTCGCATGGCATCCACTGGGATGGGAGCCGCTGGCCTTCAGCGAAATCGACCCATTCCCCTCAACCGTCCTGCAACACCATTACCCGAATGTTCCCAATCTCGGGGATATTACGAAAATCGACTGGAACCCATATAAAGGGCAGGCCGATTTGGTTGTGGGCGGTTCGCCATGCTTCCCATCGGGCACCCTCATATTGACGTCGGAACGCTTGAAACCCATCGAGGAAGTCAAAGTCGGAGACATGGTGCTCACTCACCTGAACCGGTGGCGGAGAGTTATTCAAACTGGCTCCAAGATTTCGGACACTATTGTTCTGAAAGGCCAAGGCGTATCTTCTTTGGAATGCACTCCCAACCATCCTTTCTGGTCAACGGGCAAAACCAAAAACAAGCATTTGGGCATCAGACAACTGGAGGAACCGAAGTGGCTTGAAGCTGAGAATATGCCCGGACGCATGTGGCTCAATATGAATGCTACAGGTGCTTGTTTGCCTATCCCCGACCCGAATGAAACTGAAGCGCATGTGCGAATCAGCTTATCGACCCCTTTCTTCTATTTTGTAGGCCGATGGCTGGGCGATGGATGGGCAAACTCTCACAAACGTAAAAACCGGATCAATTCGAATATGAAACGGGTATACGTCTGCTGTGCTCATGAACTTGCGGATGACCTAGAGAAGAAGCTGGAAGATACTGGCCTTCATTTCGGGAGGGTGGAGCAACCTTCAACCACACGCTTCACCTGTTCCTCTATGGCATTATTCGACTGGCTCACCACCAATTTCGGCATACATGCAGCGGGGAAAAACCTACCATCATGGGTTTTCGGTATGAAACGCGAGTGGCGGCAAGCGTTATTCGACGGGTATCTTGAATCGGATGGCTGTATCCTGTCCAACGGAAAGAAAACGACATCCATAAGCTTGCCCCTGACCACAGGCATGAAAATCCTCGCTTCTGGACTAGGAAAAGCGTCCAGTGTCACCTATTCGATGCCGAAACGTAAATCATGCGTAATCGAAGGCCGTATTGTCAACGAACACGGATTCTATTCGCAGACGTACTACAACAACAGCCGTAGTGCGCTCATCAGCAAAGACGGTTTCTGGGGGTTGGTGCGCAAAAAGCTTCCCGGACGGAAGAACATCAGAGTCTATAACCTGGAGGTTGAAGATGACCACAGCTATGTGGCAGCCGGAATTGCCGTTCACAACTGTCAGTCCTTCAGTGTCGCCGGTAAGAGAGAGGGACTCGCAGGAGCTTCCGGACTCATGTTCGAATACATTCGAGCGGTACGTGAACTCCGTCCACGTTGGTTTGTCTGGGAGAACGTCCCAGGAGCGTTCACAAGCGAGCGGGGGGAGGCTTACCGCCAGCTCCTGTCAGAGATGGATGCGCTCGGGTATGGTCTGGCATGGCGAGTGTTGGATGCGCAGTTTTTCGGTGTGGCCCAAAGACGCGAGCGTGTGTTCCTTGTTGGAAGTCTTGGAACCATGCGTTGCGCGGAAGTACTTTTTGAGCGCGAAAGCTTGTCGTGGGATCATCAGTCGAGCCGACAGAAGAGGCAAGCCCTTACCGAAGAGGCTCAGGAACGCGTTGGAGAAGCAGATCATGATTCTGGCTGCCTGAATCCCGGCGAAACCCAGAGTCGAAGGGTTTATCCGGCTTCCGGCGTATATCCGACGTTGTCCACGAGAGAAAAGTCAGGGCAAAATCAGGAAAGCGTTTTCACCCAGTTCGGTGATGATGCCGCCGGTACTCTCACCTCACGATACGATAGTTCCCCCTGCGTTGACCGTGGAGCGAACGTAGTCGTTGACGAACGGGATAAAGTATTCCTTTGCCAGACGGCGCAAACCGGCAGCAACGGGAAACTCGTCAAACAGGACGATGTGATGAACACGTTGGATCGGACGAACAGCACCGCAGTGGCCGCATTGGACTTCAAGGTAAAGCCAGTCGCGTTCCTGTATAACCAAGGTGCGAAGGCCCGGAGCCTAGGGATAAGTGAAATAAGCCCTACGTTAAAAACCGACCATAATCCGGTTGTAGCATTCGCTTCAAATCAGCGTGACGAAGTCCATGAACTGGAGGTCGCAGGCGCATTGGCCGCGCAGCCTGGCATCAAACAGCAGACGTACATCTGCCGGGCCGATGGTCAGACGAATGCGATGACCAGCGTGAACTTGGCTCCCACCTTGACTTCTCATGCGAAGAAGGATCCGCCGCTCATCTATCCTGCTGAAGATTCGACCGGGGAAGATGCCTTGATCCAACGGGATATGAGCGCCACATTGTCCACTCATAACATCCAAACGCCGATAACAGGAGGCCGCGAGAAGAGAGGTCTCACCGTCCGTCGGCTGACACCACGAGAATGCGAACGCTTGCAAGGATTCCCCGACGATTACACCGATATCCCATATCGGCACAAGGAACACGCTCCGGACGGAGCCCGTTACAAAGCGTTGGGCAACAGCATGGCCGTACCGGTCATGCGATGGATCGGAGAACGCATTCGGATGGTCGAAGAAGCCGCCGAAACAACCGATTAGACAACAGAAACAGGTGGATCGTCGCAGAAGAGGGGGCGACGTTCCTCAAAAAACAATACAGCGATAGGCCACGATCTTGTTCAAGGATTTCCTTTTGTCCGGCGAAATCCCAGAAGCAAGAAGAATCATGGCCGTCGCTCGACTCCGCAAGGAAAATCAAGTGGACAACACCCTCACCGGACTCAGGAACCGCGCCACCGTCTTCGCCCAGAACTGGCAGAACCGTGGCAACGAGAAAAGCGAAGCACGAAGCTACTGGATGGAACTGCTGCAGGACGTGCTGCAACTATCTGACACGAACAATCCGAAAACCGTATGTTTCGAACGGAAAACCGGATTGAACGGGTACATCGACGTGCTGATGATCAAAGCCCGTGTACTGGTGGAGCAGAAATCATTGGGCGTTGACTTGGACAAGCCGGAGAAACGCCAAGGACTGATGCTCACGCCAATCCAACAGGCGAAACGGTATGCGGACAATCTTCCGCCATCGGAAAAGCCGACCGTACTGATCACCTGCAATTTCGGCCTGTTCCGCATCTACGACCTCGAACAGGATTGGATCGCCAGCAAACCGCAATCCGAGTTCACGCTCGCGGATCTGCCGAATCATATCAACGAACTGGCGCGCCTGTTCCGACGCGAATCCACACAGGAAACCATTCGCGTCGTCCAACAAGAGGAGCTGAGCGTCAAAGCCGGCATCTACGTGGCCCAGTTACATGATGCGTTGGCTAAATGCTTCCCGAACCCGGACGATCCGGCCGAACACATGGCGTTGGCGATGATCACGGTCCGTATCGTGTTCTGCCTGTATGCGGAGGCCGCCGGTCTGTTCATGGCAAACGCCTTCCATGATTATGTGGAGCACAGTTCGCCGGACAGGCTGCACACCGACCTGTATGATCTGTTCCTCTACCTGGACACAGCACCCGAAAACCGGCCCAAATACCCCGATCCACGGCTCAAATCCTTCCCATATGTGGATGGCGGCCTGTTCAACGAGCTCATAGACGTGCCACCGTTGACCGGAGAGCTACGCGACACGCTACTGCTGATCAGTGAGAAGTTCGACTGGCGTGACATCAGCCCGGTCATCTTCGGTTCCTTGATGGAGGAGACGCTGAGCCGTGACGAACGCCGTAAGGGAGGAATGCACTACACTTCCGTCCGTAACATCCACCGTGTCATCGACCCGTTGTTCCTCAACGATCTGAAAGCGGAACTGGAACATGCGGAGAACAGTCCCATCGCCGGCGGAGCACGCACCAAAGCATTGACGGCATTGCAGACGCACATCGGCAGTCTCAGATTCCTTGATCCCGCCTGTGGTTCCGGAAACTTCCTGACCGAAACGTTCCTCGAACTGCGACGCATGGAGAACCGGATCATCAAAGACCTCGTCGATATGAGGAACACGCTGCCGGCCGGCCAGCTGCAACTCGACATGGGCGACACCGTCAACAACATCCAAGTGTCCATCGACCATTTCTACGGAATCGAAATCAACGGTTTCGCCTGCGCCGTGGCACGAACCGCCCTATGGATCGCTGAACAGCAGATGCTCGACGACACCAGTAGCATCATCAGCGGCGTGCCCAGACTCCCGTTCAAAGACACCGCGCACATTCTCGAAACCAATGCGCTCAGACTCGACTGGAACACGCTCCTGCCCGGCATGGAATGCGATTACGTGATGGGCAACCCGCCGTTCATCGGACAATCGCAGAAAACCGACGAACAACGCGAGGACATGCGACTCGTCTGGGCCGACCAATACGACGGATACTTGGATTACGTGACCGGCTGGTTCCGCAAAGCCTCCCGATACTGCATGAAATCCGGCGCCGAGTTCGCGTTCGTGTCCACGAACAGCATCTGCCAAGGCCAACCTGTAGCCGCCCTGTTCAAACCGTTGATTGATGATGGATGGCATATCAAGTTCGCTCGCACCAGTTTCAAATGGGATGCGCAATCCCGGATTGTCGCCGGTGTCAGTGTGATCGTTATCGGGTTCACCCGCATGGCTCACGGTAACGCCACCTTGTACAAGCTGGATCAGGTTGAAACCGTGCCGCACATCAACCCGTATCTGATTCCCGGCCCGGATATCTTCATCAGCAAACGCATGAAACCACTGGGCTCACAGTCCTCCGCTGTCAGTGGGTTGAAGCCCGCGGACGGCGGAGGACTGATGTTGAAAACCCAAGCCGAATACGAGCAGGCCATGAACGACCCGATCGCCGCAAAATACGTACGCAAATGCGTAGGCGCCGACGAACTCATCAAAGGCAAGAACAGGTGGTGTCTATGGCTTGTTGACGCGGAACCGGACGAAATCCAACAATCCACATTCCTGAAAAACCGAGTAGAACAGGTACGAGATTTTCGCCAAAAATCAAGGAAACGTGCCACTCGTGAAAATGCGAAGACACCATGGCTATTCCAAGACTGGAATAAAGCCGAGTATCCAACTGACTCGAACCTACTCGTGATACCAAGGCATTTTCTTGATCGAGAGTATATGACTGTTGACTGGATGAACAACGTCATAGTTACTGATGCTTGTTTCGTCATGCCTGATTCAGATGGTCTCAACTTCGCCATCATAGAATCCTCCATGTTCACGGTTTGGCAAGAAACAATGGGAGGCAGATTACTGGAGGGATGCCGCTTTTCCAGTACGGTCGTTTGGAACAACCTCCCTGTTCCTGTTCTTGACAAGAAAACTCGCCAACAGTTGATCGAAGCCGGGCAGCTTGTGCTGGCGGCACGAGTAGCACATCCGAACAGTAGTCTGAAAACCTTGTACGATCCGAAATACATGCCATTGGACTTGAGACAGGCTCACGAGGAGTTGGACAAGATTGTGGATGTCGCATTCGGAGCCGATAAATGGTTGAAGGATGACGATGATGCACGGTTGAGGATTCTTTTCGACTCGTACCGGCGAATGAGCTGAGGGATGCAGCCTTCCTGGGAAGCAAGATAGTGGCCTATCGGTGCAAATGTATTCACCGATAGGCCACTGCCGTTCGTTCTCGTTCTTACTGCTATAAGAAAGTATGTCCAGTATGTAGTATGACTATAAGCACTGCCCGCCAGCCCTTATAGGAGAAGCGGTTTGAGCAGATTCGTTACACCGATAGTCCACGGATTCGGCAGCGATATTCCACGGAAACGACACCGATAGGCCACTGAAACAGCAGCGATAGTCCACTATCGTTGCAGGGATACTCCACGCCGCAAGATTGTTGCCAAGGCTGATTACACCGATAAGCCACTACTGGCTGCACCGATAGGCCACTATCCACAACAGTGTCGGATAGGGCCAGTATACAAGGCCGAAACTGGTGGAGAACAATGCGTTGGGACTGGGAATAGTGTGTTTTGCACCGATAGGCCACTATTTTCCTCGAAGCTGTGGGATACGAAGCCTTTTATAGGGGTCGGGGGCTGCGGAACCCGCTCGTTCGAGGTTCCGCTCGGGAGGCTTTTCACCGATAGTCCATCAGCAGAGACAAGAAAACAGCACCGATAGGCCATCACCGAATCGGCGGGATCACACCGATATGCCACTATCCGATGCAACGGGTTCTACACCGATAGGCCACTACCGCAGAAAGGGAGACCACCAGCCCGTTCTTGAATCCGGAAAAACCCAACCGCACCCAAAATACATCGATAGGCCACTACATGCTCCTCTAACCCGGCCCCGAAAAAACGGCAGAATGCACCGATAGGCCACGTGTCGATACACCGATATGCCATCAGCTTCAAAGCCAACTGCATTAAGCACTAAGCTGCATCAGCGAATAAGGTGGGATGATTAGCGGACTATCACTGCCAATCGTCCCGCCCCTCGTTCAAAGCACGCCGTTCCGCCTTGGGTGGGACGGACGTTGGCGACGGGTGCAGGATGATGCCGTCCCGGGTGGTTTCCACGTTGGCTGTGGGATATACGTCGTGGATTTTCTTCAATGCTTCACGGAACTTGGCTTTGAACACGCGGCGTTCCTTGATGCTGTCGCCGAAACGTCCGTGCAGCCAATCCCAATCCAATGTGAGGTCGTGACGCAGGTTGCGGAATGTTCCGGTCAGCCACACGTACACGTCGTAGGGGAGCACTGATTTGCCTGACAGCAGGTAGTTGGTGGCACGAGTGTCGAATGGTGCCGACTCCTGGGCGAGCCTGTCCCACACTTCATCGGTGAGAATAAACTTGGCGCCGCTGAAATCCTGATTATTGTTATCGTTCAGGAAACTGACGGCCTTCACCATCTGCATGTTCACGGAATCGAACCGATCCCGGTTGCCCGCAAACCCGGTTTTCTGCCTGATGCTGATATGACAGTACAGGAGACGGCGCAACTGTTCCTGCAAACGTTTCGATGACTGTCCTCCACGGGGTATGCCGAGCTCTTCGGACAACTGGTACATGCTGGGAATCGTGATGGTGCGCTGCGACGGGTCAACGGTCGGGGTTTTCCTCGTTCCCGCAGAGCGAATCTGCTTTGCCATCCACGCCATCAACAGTCGAGGGTATTTCCCATAGGGGAAGTCCCTTGACCTGGTGAGACTATCGATACCGGCTTCAAGGATGTATTCGACGGTACTGTTGTCCTTGCTCACGAAGTCGGTGCCTTCCGCCGGGGGAGTGGCGGGGAAAAGGGTGCTGGTGAGGATGCTGTGCCCGTACCAGATTTCCTTACTGTCCGGCAAACGGTTTTCGATGTCTGAGATCGTGGCTACCCGGTCGAGCACGAGGTCGGTTGAATGGGTAGCTGGTTTCGTGTTGTCCGGACTGTTGTTGGTCATGGTTCTCTATGGTACCGGCAATCAGTGGAATACGAAAAAACGATGTTTGGTGGTGCTTGTCCGGGTTTTTCCCGGTGCGACACGCCGTATATCAAACATATTTTTTTGTTATTAACCGTTGATATTTCAATATTTTGGCTTGTTTATAGGGTTTCTCTTTTTGACAACACCAAAATACTTGTTATACTGAATACGTCCACATAGAAATGAAAGAGGTTCAAGGATCCATCAAATCGGATCATTTCTTCAACTTCTCTCAAGACTGCAATCCGACAAAAGCGGATCATCCCGGAGCGAGACCGGGGCGGTCGCGAAGCATCCTGCGTAGGAAGCCAACCACTACACCACGCACGTGATGCGGACGCTTGAAAACCGAAGAGAGACACCAAAAAACATTCTTGTCCAAGGCAACTCTAGCCCGCATGGGCGTGAGGACAAGACCTTGGATCATGCGCCACCCTTGCAAGGTGGCAGCAGTAAAGACATGGGTTGAACGGCTGAAGTTCACGCCGTTCAACCCATATCGCTGGGGCTGACAGGCTTTTGATAGCCTGCGGGAAACCATTTGCTACGTGCCGGAGGCCGGCAAGGACAACCGTCATCAACCTTGCCACAAGAATAAACGCCAACACCGTTTCTTCTTCCCGTTTCACCCTCACAGCGTGAAACCCGACTTTGATCCCATTGCCGATTAACAGGTCAAAGCCGGAAAACTTTGAATCGGACTGGTCGGACAGTCGGACGATGGATTCGCCTGACCAGTACATGAACATCGTCTACAAGCCGTGCGGGTTCGCCGAACGCACCCGTCCACGGATGACCTTCCCCACGCAAGTGGGGATAAACCCCTACGCACGTAACAGCAAGCAAAGGCTGACAGCAGGCCAGACCCGAGTTCGATTCTCGGCAGCTCCACGACCCTGATCCATCTCCCATGAGCTTGTGCAGACTCACGGTCTGCGGGGACAGATGAATCAGGCACGGTACGCATCGCACCGTGACGGGCAGAAGCGATGCACCGGTGGTGTGGCCCAGCGGCGACGGCAGCAGACTGTAAATCTGCGACAAGGAAACACCGGAGGTTCGAGTCCTCCCGCCACCACTATCCGCCTGGTTGCAAACAGGCGGATTAACAGGTAGCGGCGCCTTCAAGGCCGTGCTGTGGTTTTCGTTTGTACACAGTATCTAAACAACAAACGGATTTTATCCGCTGTCAGGCCAGTCTCATTAGACTGACAGCGAACGGTAAAAGCCGGAATAATACGCAGTCATGAGACGACGCGTTCCGGCCGGCTTCGTAGCTCAAACGGCGGAGCGTGCATGGTTGGTGGTTCGAATCCACCCGGAGCCACGCAGCTGATGGAGTGCATTCCATCAGCTTGCCGGAATGCTAGTACCGGCAGGTATGAAAGGCTGGATGGCCTGGTGAAAGACAACGCCCAACATGCGGTTTCGCGTAGTGGTATAGAGCCAACGATCGGCGGATAGGAATATCACGTCGGCTACGACAGGTAAAGCTGGATGGAACAGGGGCTCGGAAACGTTGATTGGAAACCACAATCGGAGTTCGAATCTCCCAAGGAAGCAGTGGTGAGCGGTTCGACTTTCATACCGGTGTAACGGATTGTGGCGCAGTTTGGTAGCGCACGTGCTTTGGGAGCATGGGGTCGCAGGTTCGAATCCTGTCAATCCGACTCGCATGGGAATATCGCTTCCCATGGATCTCACCCGGGCGGGAGGATGCCCGGGCAGTACGACCGGCAGCGCCGGCCGGCGGAATCAACACATCCGTGACCACTGGCAAGAAGGGTCGAAGAGCGTTGGCGAACGCAGGCATCCAAGCCCCATCCGGCGTGCAAGCCCCGGACGTTCACTCGGAAGCCAGCCATCCCTCTTTCGGCTGGCGGACTATACGTCACTGCCGTGCGACGTATCCGAAAAAAGCACGGCCATGCGGATGTGGTGCAGTGGTAGCACGCCTGCTTCCCAAGCAGGAAACCGCGGGTTCGAACCCCGTCATCCGCTCTATCCGGAAAACCAAAACAATGGATCTGATCCAACAATGGGACTCGTAACCGTCCTTTCCATGTGGACGCTTCCGGAGAAAACATGGACGAACAGCCTCGGCATGGGCACGCATCGTCAAGGACGGGAACATGCCATCGCCCCGGTAGCTCAGAGGAAGAGCAGGTGCCTTTTAAGCACTGGGTCCGGATATCGTAATTCCGTCGGGGCACGATGCTTGGTAAATCGCCGAGCATAAGCGCATCAATCTATTATCGGATAGGCTGCGGAAACTTCTTCTTCCGGCCGCGCGCGAAACAAGGGAAGGGAAACACACAGTGCGACGGGTCAGGGAAGGGCCTATAACCCAGATTCCATAACAGTCCGTCGTACGGCGCCTCTGTAGCTTAAATGGTAGAGCAACGGTCTGAAGCACCGTGGATGCTGGTTCGATTCCAGACGGAGGCACGAAGCAATCCATCCGATCAATGGACTGCTTTCAGGGAGTGATCGAACAATCGCATCGGAAACGAGGCGATAAGATGAGCCGGGCCCGGCAGGGTGGTTTGCGACCGAACCGGCGGCACGTCCAGAGGGGATCTGACATGATCTCGTTTGTCCTCGACGTTGCTGGTAAAACCCAATCCAGTCTCCCGATTCCCCTCCATCTGTCATTCAGGGCGGATGGGGAGGGCGCTCTTTTTGCAGCTATGGTCTCCGGAGCGACATCAATGAGGACCATGCCGAACACGGCCCGGCACAGGCGTACGTCGTTAAAGGAACGAAATGTGCCATCGCCCTTGTAGCTCAATCGGATTCAGAGCGTTGGTCTACGGAACCAGAGGTTGCGGGTTCGAACCCCGCCGAGGGCACTCGGAGCAGGAAGCTACTCCGCTACTTATCTTCGGCTTCCTGCTCCTCATGCGTCGGTAGCTTAACGGCAGAGTCACGGTCTCCAAAACCGTGGGATGCTGGGTCGAGACCAGCCCGACGCGCGAAGACGGTATTGCTTGGCTCCTTTCTCACTCACGGATTCAGTCAAGTCAAGCGATACCGTCCCAATGGTTCTGGGCGGCTTTTCGAAATTTTCCTTATTTCCTTTCGGAGCCGTCCAGTATCAATGCCCCGTTGGCGGAACTGGTAGACGCGCTCGGCTCAAACCCGAGTTCCCTACGGAGTGAGGGTTCGATTCCCTCATGGGGCGCGAGCCGTGAATAACATGTTCTCAGTAGCCGGGCATGATATTCACGGCATTTCAGCTTCCAGCTCGTATCCGGTTTTCTTTTTCCTCTTCTATTCATTGGCTGGACACGGTAGCGGGACACCGTTTCTAGGGATTGTCGGCCGGAAGAAAACAATCCCCTCACATTCTTCCCCCATGACCGGCATTCCATTCTTCCCTCTCTCTTTCGGGATGCTCAGGTTGATGTCAGCCACGAAGGTCGACCGTGGTGAGGGAAAGCCGGCCAAGTTTCCGTAGCCCAACCGGCAGAGGCACGCCCCTAAACGGCGTTCAGCGCAGGTTCGAAGCCTGCCGGGAACACGATGCATGGCACAAGGCCATGTGTAAGCGCAACATCGCAAATATGGTGGTATCCGCAGACCACGCGCGAAAAGAAGGCGGAAAACTTGGATGCCTAAGTAACAACAATATTCCAAAAAAACGAATTATTCCTTTGGAAAAGGGTTGTCGCTTTTCTTGAACCGAAGTAGGCATCCACCTTGCTCCTGTAGCTCAGTGGATCAGAGCAGAAGAGTTCTAACCTTATGGTCGTGGGTTCGAATCCCACCGGGAGCACGAGATCCATACGAATACGTCAACCAGTTTGTTCCTTCGTGTGGATCAGTGGAGTAGTGGCAGAGCGGTCGAATGCGACTGTCCCGAAAGCAGCAGGGGTGCAAGCCCCCGGAGGTTCGAATCCTCCCTACTCCGCGAACCCCGCATGAAAATCGTTCCCATGAGGGGGGATTATCGAGGCTTAGCCGGTGTGCCCCTGAATCGCAAACACTGGCATGGATGGTGGGCCGTGCGGCAAAGGCGCAGTCCTGCTAAGACTGTTGGGGCGGAAGTCCCTGGCGAGTTCGACTCTCGCACCATCCGCTAGCCGATCTGCAGTGATAGGCCACGGGATAGGGCCTGGAATCCAGTCAGCAAAAAACGGGTTGGATCGGCATGGCGGAACGCAGTCGGGCATACGTGTCCGATGCGTTCGCGCGCATTCCTCCTTGGTGTAACGGCAGCACACGGGTCTTTGGAACCTTTGGTCCTGGTTCGAATCCAGGAGGAGGAGCTTGGCGGCAGCACGTCGAATTGATTTTCCCTCTACACTCGATTCGATGTTTGTTGTACCGGACATACAGGGTCAGGCGTCACCCAAGCCGCGAAACGACGCCACGCCCTTGTAGCTCAGTGGATAGAGCGTCCGCCTCCGGAGCGGAAGGCCACGAGTCCGATTCTCGTTGAGGGCACGCACGAAAACTCCGTCAACCATAATGCACGGATTCTCTCTTCTCTTCTCTCTCACGCCGTCGCGCCTCGTACGGTTCGTGCATTACGAGGCAACGCCCTTGTAGCTCAACGGATAGAGCGCCGGTTTCCTAAACCGGGCGCAGCCGGTCCGACTCCGGCCTTGGGCACTTTGCATTGCTAGCTCAGTCGGTTAGAGCACCCTGCTCATAACGGGAAGGTCGTTGGTTCGATTCCAGCGCAATGCACGAGTGCCATATCTTTGATGGTTCCGGCACCCTAAAAAAATAGAACCATTGGACGGTTAAGGGGGGCCGGACGCTGACCCGGCGAATGGCTCCTACCCACGGTGGCACGGTACCGTGCTGCCGTTCGATGCGCGTCGTCTCAGTTGACCGTCACGACGAAAGGGGTATCTGCAGAATGAAAAAGCATTCCACGGATACGGGCAACGGAGTTCCAGCCGATCTCAACCCTGACGAATCACGGCTAGGCGAACGCACGGAGTTCATGACCCGTGCGGGGCGCTGGTGTAATGGCAGCACGCCACCCCCTGTGGGTGGAGATCCGGGTTCGAATCCCGTGGCGTCCGCTAAGGAATCCGCTTCTGATACGGTGTGCGGATTCCTGTTTGCGGTGTTAGCACAATGGTCAGTGCTTCAGTCTTCCAAACTGATGATGCGGGTTCGATTCCCGTACACCGCTCGATACGATTCCATGCCCGTTGGGAGTTCCCGGCGGGGCAGTCATGACCATGCGGGTCGTGTCCGATGGTTCACGCCTCCGTTTGTTCGACGGACACGTGAATATCGCCGGCGCCCATCATCCTATGGGTGGATGATGCGAACAGCTCTCTGTCGGAAGGGTTGGTGCGAATCCGATAAAGCCTATCCGCCCAGTGCGGGAAAGGTTTCCTGGAACGCGGGCGACCGCGTTTCTTGTCAGCCGACCCACAGGATGTGGGAACGGTCTCGAGGAGCATGGGGGTTCAGCCCCTGTGATCCCTGTCATGCCTCGTGTTGCAGTATGCGCGTCCACCGCAAGCATGAGTGCAAGGATCCGGCACGAGTGGTCGAATCCACAGTGGACTGCGCGGGCATATCCCTGCGGATTGCCTGCGCATGCTTTCGTGGCCCAACCGGTAGAGGCAATGCGCCAAGGACGCATCCAGTCCGGGTTCGAATCCCGGCGAAAGCACTGGCGGAAACGCGGGCGTCAACGCCGCCCATACGGGTCTTGAACGCTTGCCTGTTTTGGGAACGATGCATTGCCGGGCCTTCGCGCAACCGGGGCCGATGACCAATGCAGCGTCCGCTTCCGCACCTAACTTGCGAATACGATGTCAACGCCGCCACCCGCCCGCTGCCATATTGGGGCGGAGTGGAACGATGGTCAAGGCGCGGACCTTGCACCTCAGTGGTCTGAACAGAACCGCCTTTCCAGCATCGTATCCGCAACATGGCTTCGTCGTTCAATCGGTCAGGATGCCCCGTTTTTGGGGTGATGCGGGTTCGAATCCCGTCGAAGCACGATGGGCCCAGTGGCCACATGCGAAACGCTGGGTTCCCGAACGGGAGATAGTTTGCGATCGGTGGCATGAACCGGTCGCAGGACAAGAATTCCTTTGCTCGCATGGCCCATCCGCCGTTCCTCATGCCGGAACGGTTTCGCCGTCGTAGCTCAGCTGGCAGAGCAGCGCCCTCGTAATGCGCAGGTCACCGGTCCGAATCCGGTCGATGGCTCTTTCTCCACTAAAGCCGACCTGTTTTTCCTCCTTTGTCTGGCTGGTTTTCGGGAAGTCTGCAACCGGACAGGCGTGGAGGATTCCGGTAATGCTGCCGTAGCTCAGCTGGTAGAGCAGCCGCCTTGTAAGCGGCAGGTCGTCGGATCGTAGCCGACCGGCAGCTCGCAGAAGAGGAACCCATTCTGGGCTTCCTAGAGAACAAGGAGATTCTTATGACTACACCCAATAATCCCCCCTCCCAACCGCTTTCTGAACAAACAGAAGTTCAATCGCAGCATCGTGTGAACAAGAGCATGACCGCGCTCGGAATCACCGGTCTTGTGCTTTCGAGCATCGCGGTACTGATCAGCTGGGTTCCTATCGTCAATAATTTCGCAGCGATCCTGGGTGCCATCGCTCTGCCGTTTGCGATTGCAGGTATCGTCGCCACTCGTCGCAAAGGCAAAAGAACTGGTCGCGGCATAGCCATTGCCGCCACGATTCTCGCCATATTGTCCATCGTGTTCACCTTGGCGACTCAAGGAATGTATTCCAAAGCAATCGATGACACCTTTGGAACAACCAACAGTTCCACGCAATCCTCTACAAAAGGAAAAACACAGGCAAAAGGATCCGAGAACACGAAGTCTGCGGATAAAGAGGGTGACATCGACTCCGGCAACTATCACATCAAACTCGTATCTGTCACCAAATCCAGTAACGATTATGAAGGAAAGCCGACTGCGATACTCACCTACGAGTTGACCAACAAGAAGAACGAAAACTCCAACTTCATGGACGTCGACATTCAGGCTTTCCAGAACGGACACGAATTGGATACGGCGATCTATATGGATCAGCCCGAAGGATATGATGCGGAATCCTCCACTCAAACCATTCAACCAGGTGCCAGTAAGACGGTGACTGTCGGATACGTTTTGGAGGATGAGATTTCACCGGTCAGCATCGAAGCTTCGGGCACTCTTGACACGTCCGACGCAAAGGTCACCGGAGAGTTCTCATTGCAGTGATCACGCTCGCCTCGCGCGGTTAAGCGGGGCATTGGGGTTGTAGCTCAGTTGGTAGAGCGTTTCGTTCGCAACGAAAAGGTCGCGGGTTCGACTCCCGCCAGCTCCACTTCTTTTTTGGTGTCTTTCTTTGTTTTTTCGCGTGTTCTCATTGTGTTTTTGACTTTTCTCTTTTACTTGTTATACTGAATATGTCCACATAAAAAATGAAAGAGGAAAACCAATGAACATCGCATACTCCCGTTATCTGCAAAACGCGCTCAAACACAGCACCCTCACCGATGAGGAGAAGCAAGGCGCACACGCCTTCCTGAAATTCCTGTCAACCTACAAGCCCACAGGGCTGAACGTCAGAGAACCGGACTTCTACGGTTATGGCGATGCGTTCGGACAATACGGCGTCACCTACTTCGACAAGCAAACCCTCGAAGACTATGGCATCGACCCCGACAAGCTGGACGCCATCCAGTTCGACCAGCTCATGACCCGTTGGACCGAGGAAGCCCACGACATGCTCGGGAGCGACGTCTGCGACATCATCCCCGACTCGCTTGACAACGCGATTCAAGCGCTTGGCTTCGACCGTGAAAGCATCGAGGCGTGAAATCATGATGAACGTTGAAGACTTCAGGATCATGTTCCGCGCACACCTGAGCATTGAAATCTGGGACAAGTGGCGCAAAGGACAGCTTGACGTGTCCATGCGCCGCAACACTCCTGACGGATGCGAATACGAGGAACTTCCCAAAGAGGCGGCAGATCAGATTCTTAACGGTGGGGAAATCCATTCCTGTGAGGATCTGGCCGACCCGACCGAAATGATTTCGGATCGTTACGCCTGTTCCCTGTATGGCATCACCACGTTCAAGCCCAGCGAATACGCAGTTGACGAAGACTTCCCGAATGAGGTCGTCCTGCTAGTCCGTGGCTGGAGCGTAGCCGATTTCATGAGCGACTGGACGAAGCTCAACGCAGTCGATGAGTAGAAGACAGGGGAACAGAATGTACGAGATTAAAAGCATCAAAGATGGAACCTACGGCGCATACGAGTATTCGACACCAGTACCCGCAGACTACAGCTTCAAACAGATGCTCGCCATGGCACGTGACATCGCCAATGCGAACGGATATGAGGCAAGCATCTACGACGACGAAAACGAGATGATCATCACCATCTCGCCCGAACGATACAGCATGGGAGTGGCGGCATGAGCAGCAGGAAACTCGTTAGCGTACAGGAAATCACCAACATCGAGCCCATCGAGGGGGCCGATCGCATCGAAGTCGCCCGCGTATTGGGGTGGCGTGTGGTCGTCGGCAAGGACATGCATCTGAAGCCGGGGGACAGGGTCGCCTATTTCGAGACGGACAGTCTTCTGCCCGCCTACGATCCGCGCTACAAGGCGTTCCAGGCTCGCGGTCAGAAGACCATGATCGTCGGTTCCATGGAAATCACCGGCCATGTGCTGCGCACCGTGAAACTGCGCGGAGTGTATTCGCAGGGCCTCATCATGCGTTTGGATGAACTCGGATTCCGGTATACGCCGGCAGTCGGCACGGACATCACCGATAAGGCGAATGTGCTCAAATACGAGGAGCCCCTGCCGATGGGTGGTGCTCAGATCGGCCGGTTCGACGCGCCCTGCTCCAAGTCGGACGCGCCACGTTTGCAGACGCTCACCGACCACTGGGATGAAATCAAGACGTTGAAAGCCGTGCCGACCGTGAAGGTCGATGGCACCAGCACCACGCTCAGCATGGACGAACGCGGACAAGTCCACGTGTACTCACGCAACTGGGAGCTTGACTCCATGTCCTCGAACATGCGGCTCGCCAAAAGATTCCAGTTGGACAAGATGCTATGGCCCGGCATGGCCGTCCAGTTCGAGCTATGTGGCCCCGGTATCCAATCAAACCGTTTGAAACTGCCGGCCCAACGTCCGTTCGTCTTCGCCGTCTGGAAAGACCATCACAAGATCGACCGCAACCAGTGGCCGACGGGAATGCCGAATCTTGCCGTTCCCGAACTCGACGAAAACGAGTGGGCATTGACGGGGAGCGTGGACGACATGATCGCCAAAACAGACGGGTTGCGTGGCAACGTCACCAAAGACCGTCTGGACGAGGGCATCGTCTGGCATCTGCACGAAGACCAGCAACTGTCCGAAGGATTGGCGAACGAACTGGGAGCCAATCGATGCTTCAAAATCATCAACAACAAATACCTGACGAAGAACGGACTATAAGCATGGCATACCCGATGTTCCCGCTCGTATCGGCTCCCGCATCCTACATGCCGGTCCCCGTCGACCTGGTACAGCGCCTCGCCTCGTTCACCCTGGCCCACCCCGGGGAGCCGGGAGGCCTTACCGCCGACGAGATCAGGCATCTGAACCTGCCCTGCGGCTCCTACGGGTATGAGAGCGAAGCCGTCGATGCCTGGCTCGACGAACTGGCAGACCAGCTTGAAAAGAGGTGACAGCCTTGACCAAGACAATCATGGTGGACATCGACAACACGATCGCCGACTATACGAACGGTCTGCGCGACTACATCCGCGAATGCGGACATGACATGGACGAATGCCCGTGCCCGGAGCCGACGGCCTACGATTTCACGCTGACCGACGGATGGCCGTTCAGCGGGGATCCGAAAGCGTTCACGTGGTGGCATACGCGCGCCGTCGCCGACGGCTTGTACTCCAGAGAAGAACCGTATACAGGAGCCGCCGAAGCCTTGAACCAGCTGCACGATGCGGGCTGGAACATCATCATGGCGACCAGCCGCGCGGACGACTGGCGCGGCGAAAGCCAACGCTGGCTGCACCGCAACGGCTTCCAGTTCGACGGCTACTACAACGGCGACAAGACGCTGCTCACACCGGACGTGCTCATCGACGACAGGCCCGTCACATTGGAGGCGATGGCCGCAAAGGGCGTGACCGTACTGCATCCCGATCATGCGTACTGCACGGCCGCGCCGGGCCAAATGTTCCACCGGTGGGCCGCGGTGCCGCTGATCCTGGGAGGCGTGCGATGAAGGCGACGGAGGGGACGGACGTGGAGATCGAACGACGGTGCGGCATGGTCACCGGCGCCTCCTGCGGGCATGTGAGCCTGAGCTGGATTCCCGGAAACGGCCGAAACGGCACCCGCTCATGGGTGCTGTCCACCCATGACGGCGGCAGCATCCGCCGCATCCGGTTGAGCCGGAACGAGCTCGGCGACCTGGCGACCATCCTCCAATCGATCGCAAACGCGGAGAGGGAAAGGAGGGGATGATGGCGAATCCTCTTGATGTGAGCGCCGAGGCCGCGACCCGGTGGATCGAGAACACCCCGGATGCCACGCTACGGGCCTGCGGACTCGTGAACGCCTACCAGCTGGGCTGGATGGACGGGGCCATGCGATGCGCGGACAAGCAGGCGACCAAACGGGTCCGCCGCGCATTGGAACGATACCCGTGGCTGACCAAGGGTCAGCGGGAAGACATCGCGACCATCGCGGTCAGGGCCGCATACGGCATGGCATGGGAGGAGGACGACGATGAATGACGACACCGGGGTCCCGGCGGCGGTATTCGCCCTGAAACCCGAATGGGCGGACCTCATACTCTCCGGCACGAAGACGGTCGAAATACGACGCAGTCGCATGAAACGGATGATCGACCGCATGCTCATCTACCGGACCGGCACCGGACTCATCGTCGGCGAGGCACGGGTGAAAGGCATGCACGCCGCCCCGCCGGAGACCATCTGGAGGGGATACGGCACCGAATCCCGCATCCCGAAAAACCTGTTCGACGAGTATGCGAAAGGCGCAGACAGGCTGTACGCATACCGTCTGGAAAACCCCATCCGCTACGGGAAGCCGAAGACTTTGTCCGACATCGGACTGAAACGCGCGCCCCAATCATGGTGCTACCTGCCCGAAACGGGGCCGGCCGGGCCGGAACCTGCAATGGAAGGACTGAATTGATTTACGACATTACACCCATCACCTTCAACCAACTGGATCTACTGTCAGCCGGACACCCACAGGGCGGATTCCAGCAGACCGGGCACATGGCTCATCTTGCCGAACCGGACGTGGACGACATGGATCTGATCGGCGTGACCCGCAACGGCGTTCTATCGGCCGGCTGCCTGATTGCGTGGACACGAGGCCGGCTTGGCCTGGAAGGCAGCATCTGGCTCGGACCGTTGTGCGCGCTCGATGATCCTAAACTCCTCGAACACATGACCCGTGGAATTCGTCTCGCCGCACGCCGCCGTCATGCCGTGTCCGTCACATGCTGGCCGAATATCGAATACCAAAGGCATGACGCGGCCGGGAACCCGATCGGGGTCCCCGACACGATGATCCTCGACGCCTACCGGTCATGCGGCTGGAAGCATCAAGGATTCGACACCGGATACGGGAAAGTCGTCAACCGTTGGAATTGGATCAGAACCTTCGACGGGATCAAGGATGAGAAGACGCTGCTCGCCTCCTATAAGCCGCGCACCCGGTGGAGTGTGAGCAGGGCGAAAACGTCAGGCGTGCAAATTCGTGAGCTCGCTGCGGACGACCTCGGAATGTTCGCGAGTATCGAACAGAAGACCGCACGACGGCGCGGATTCACGGCCCGCGACGAAAACTATTACCGACGGTTCAAGGAAACATTCGGAAGCCGAGCCCATTTCATGCTCGCCGAGATCCACGCCGGGGAACTTCTGACCAGACTGACCGCCGAATACGACAAACTCGCCGAACGGCTGGACCTGCTGCGAACCCAATACGAGAATCATCCCACATCTCGAATCAAACGACAGGAGGACGACATCACCCGCAACCTGACCGCCATGGAACACCGCCTCAACGAGGCGCGCGCACTGGCTTCCCGCGGCAGCGTCATTCCTGCGGCATGCGCCCTGTTCGTGGAACACCGGCGTGAAATCGTGTATCTGACAGCCGGCGCGCTCCCCGAATACCGTTCGTATCAGGCTCCCGCCTTGTTGGTCCATGAGGGAATGCTCCGCCTGTGCGTCAACCGTAGCCGGATGCCACGCTTTAACATGTACGGCATCACCGGCGTATTCAACGACCCGGATGACGAGGGTCGTGGGGTGTTGGAATTCAAGCAGGGGTTCGACGGGCATGCCGAGGAGCTGGTTGGAGCATGCACTCTACCGACCAGCACGATCCGATACAAGCTCGTTGAAGCCGTTCACGCGATTAAGCCGCTGAAGAAGGTCGGCCGTTGAATCTTCTCGATGAAAGCGCCAATGCCGCTACCCGATGAATCGACACCAGCGACGGCATGGCGGTGGATATCACCTGCGAGACGACGGCGACGGCCGCCGCAATGCTAGAGGATCTACGAGGCCTGCACATCCGCATCGGGAAAATCAGCGAAAGGACACTACGCATCTTGGTGGATTTCGAGGGAACTTTCCCAGTCCGGAATTAAGAATGGGGTCCACCTGTCGCCCCTGAGATTTAGCTCTCAGGGGTCTCTAATCGGGTGTGAATGGTCCTCGATAAAACAGCTCTGTATTCTTCTGACAGTTTTGGTGGTCGCTACATGCATGTTATACTGAATATGTCCACATAAAAATGAAAGAGGAAACCATGAACAAACTGACCAAAATCCAGTTCACCACATTCATCGACATCATCAGCCAAGACAACTACAGGGCACCGCTCTACTGCGACTCCGCAGAACAAGGAATCGAAAGAAAAGGCCTCATCTCCCTACACAAGGACCGCAGCGTCCGTCTCACAAAGGCCGGAGAACAGCTAGCCAACGAAATCAACAAACGACGCGAAACACAAGACCTGGCGCACATGAGCATCGACGAACGGCAGCTCTTCCTATCCAATATCGCCGAACAGGATCTCAAAGACGAGGCGGTAATTCAGCTTTCCAAGGATCGCAACGCTGAACTTCGTCTTCGCGGAGTCCGTCTTCTCATCAAACGTGGCCTACTGGATCAGAAGCAAGCCACCAAGTTCGCCCACGACAAGTCCAGCGAGATTCGCGCCCTCATGGTAGGGAAAGCCGATCTCATGGAGTTCATTAAAGATGAAAGCTATGAGGTCCACGACGCAATCAGAAAATACATCTCCGAAAACAACGTGAACACCAAACCTTTCGTCGATAAAATCGCCCATAGCCCTCAAATCTATCAGCGTCTTTTCGCAGTTGATCTGGTAGGGGAAGAATATATCCCTCTCCTGCTCAACGATTACAGCACGAATGTCCGCTGCGCGACAATCGACCGATTTGCAGACTCTCTGGATTCCACAACCATCGATCAACTGATTGCGGATTCTGATCCGGCTGTTCGTGAGTATGTCGCCCGGAAAGTCAACAATCTCACCGATGCTCAGATTCAAAGACTGTTGCATGATAGGGTCGCTGGGTTCTGGATGCAGGACCGGTTGGATGAATACTGCAAAACCTATCGCAGACTGTTCTACCTCGAAAAACTGTTTGCCGACGTGAACGGCGACATGGCGTGCTCCCGGCGAGAGGAATCCTTGCAACGTTAAGTCGACCATCTTCTGTTCGGCCGGGTATCAATGCCGATCGGCCGGACAGAAGCTGGTCGATAAAAATCAAACTGAGCATATACAAGTTTGACTTGTTACGTACAAATGCCGTACGATTGATATATGACAGAAACCACGAACAAAGCCAGCCGTTTCGAGATGCGGCTCACGCCGTCACAAAAGGAACGTCTCGACCAAGCGGCCGAAATCAAAGGTCTCAGCACATCCCAATGGGCGTTGTCCAACCTGCTCGTCGCCGCCGACCGTGACATCCAAGAATCGCACGTACTCTATCTGGATGACGAGCAATGGAACTCATTCATAAAAGCCTTGGATGAACCCATGCCGGCGAAGATGGTAGAGCTGCTTGAAAGCGAACCTATCTGGAAATGACCGATTTCACTTTTCCACGACGACTGACCATGGAAGACGACATCGATGGGTTCGACTGCGGCTTGCCGGTCGTCAACAACTGGCTGCGAAACCAGTTGAAGAACGCCGGCAGACAGCATACAGCCGTCGCCTATGCGACATTCTCGAATGGAGTCCTGGCAGGCTTCTACACGCTTAGCGCATACGGTATCAATCACGCCGAGGCGAACGGATGGTTGAAAAGAAACAGCCCGGATCCGATTCCGGCGATACTTTTGGGAATGTTGGGAGTCGATATACGCTACCAGACCATGCACGTAGGTTCTCAACTACTGAGGGATGCGACCTTGCGCGCTTCCAATGCGGCTGAAATAGTAGGAGCTAAGGCATTATTCGTCGAACCAGCTTCCGATTCGGCGACAAAATTCTACGAGCATTACGGGTTCCGACATATCGAACGTTCAACGAAAATGTTTCTGCCCCTGAAAAGAAACTGAGGTCAGCCCATTCCTCTGGCGAGCCATTCGGCGGCGGTGCGTTTCGATTGGAAGATGCCTTGGCTTCCGTTGATGCCGGTCGCATGCCACATGTGTTTCCGGTTGATGGTTTCCCGTCGGAGAGTGCCGGCGGTACGACCGTTGGTGAGAACGGTGAACATGTTGGCTCCGGTTTTAATCAGGATTAGGTTCAACAGGCCGGTTCCTTTCTGGCTCGTGTCAACGCTTCGATGAGCTGTTCGGCTTTCCGTCTGCAAGGCATGTGCCCGGATTGGACAGCATGGTCGAACATCCCGTCGATGGAATCTTCGTCGAATGGAAAACCGAAAGAGCATTTGTATAGGATTCGACTCACCGTTTCGATCTGTCGTTCCGATACTTGTTCGCGGCTTTTAGCTCCTGCTTCGTATCCTTGGGCGAAGGCTTCTATCGGATCGTCGGATTGGTGGAACGAGTATAGGATTGCGTATGCTTCGCAACGGTATTCGTCAGATTTGACTGTCACCTCGGAGCCTTCCTTCGGTATTTGCGTGGAGTGACGTGCTCCCTCCACCTAACGTCCTGACGGACGTTTGAGGTGGGGGCTTCTCGTTCAAGACACCCAACGGTGCCAGTATCAGCGAGCTATCCCCGTGCGCCCCACGGTTCGAGACCTGTTATTCTTAGGGTCTGTTAGACCAAAGTGTGCTTTCCCTCAATAGTAGACTCGGATGGGGGCACATCATTCTCAAACGATGTGCCCCCATTCAAGTCGCTTGCTTGTTTATCGTAACAACGACTTGCTGAAGCTCAATGAGCTCATATATGAGTCAATTGCCCCGTAATCTGGTTTATTATCGGGCAATATAGGAAGTGGGATTTCCAGACTGGGTATGAACTTGTTTGCCTGACGTCCATATGAGAACTGTTGGTCATGGTTTTTGATGAGTTCACAAATGAAGGTTTTAGTCGCCGTACTCATCGGTTCCTTGGGAGTAAGTACATACGTGTCTCGTCCAGAATACCAAGGCTCTCGCTGGACAAAGGACGACAATACGGAACCACCGCCTGCTACCGATATGGCTCCGGCCGGCTGTGGCGGGACGTCATCGATTTTGGCGACTCGGCCCGTGACCCCGTTGTTGTATGCGGAGCGTCCCACAAAGGGAATGCCTTCCTCGTCGTCCTCCAAATCGGCTTTTTCGAGGTTCACTCCATATTTGACCTCGAATAAGGAGTCCAGTCGGAACATGGAGGTCTTCAATGAAAGGGGGGAATACGGGTTTTCCATGGAGGTTGGTCGTTGCTCCGTATTTTTTGCCGAACTCCTCGAAGTCTATGCTCAGGATATAGCGATAGGCCGCGTCGAACCCCTGCTCAAAAACCCATGAGGGGGTGTCCGAGAACGTACCGACCTCATCAAGTTTGGTAGCGTCTACGGCCCATTTGGGCACGTCCTCCGGAGCCGGGACATCCAGATCCGTGAGCCTTCGCCCCTTGGGCTTGCGCGCGTAGCAATAGCGGAATCTGTTTGCGCGTATGGTGGCTGCATAATACTGCTTCATGCCCCATGTCATATCCGACTCGTATGCCTCTTTTGGAACTAACGCAGATATGTCCATTCCCAGAGCCGCTTTATAAGGGTATACAACGGCATACGCTAAGGACCCTTCCCCGTTCGTCGGTACCACTATCGAATCTGCCGGTATGATAGTTCTCTCGAGGATTTCCGACTCGTCGACATATCCCGCCAGTAGTCCATACATCGATTTTGAGGGACGCAGAAAGCGAACGCTCGCTTCATCCATTTCTTGCAACAAGGCGGAACCTTTGAACGCACTGCCGTTTTTCAGCGTGAAAATTTCACTGAGCTTCATTGAGCTCCCCCGTATCGTTTAGATAACAGTACAAGGCGTATCCGAGGAGTCGTTCGCGGAATGATTCGGGCGTCACCAAGTCGAAATCCGTGTCGAGATATGCTTCTGGCACCACGTCGTCCGCGTACCCGATTACTCGGATTCCCTCCGGATTGACGCTTTTTGCGGGCATGCTGCCTCGCTTCATGTCTATCTGAGCGTTAAGACACTTTTTCGGGTCCTTGACGAATCCCTTGAGTTGGCTGAGCCATTCCGTCTTTCGTCTTGCCCAAGTGCCATTGGCATCGGTCCGACCGCGATGGGGTATGGTGACGAATCCGTCATCCGACCGACAATCGGGGATAGCCTGCCAGATATGGGAAGCCGCTGCACTCGGACCTAACGCCCGAGTGCAAGCAAGCCCAGTTCGCAGGAATCCCGTGGTTTCAACCACGGGAGTGTCAATGTTTGTTTCCGCATATTTGCGGCATTGCATCATCACAGGGCAGGTGTGGCAGATGTGGATTGCTTCCCTTCGCATGAGCTGACTGTTGCCGGGAAACCAGAGTGCCGGATCATAGCCGGCGCATGCGGCTGAATTGCGCCAGTCACTCATGGCCGCCGCCTACCGTGGACAGTAAGGATTTGGTTCCGGATTCCACGTTCTCAAGCAGGAAGCCGGTGTACTGGAACTGTTCGGTCTGGGCCTTGGCCTGGCGCAGGGTGTCGAGGCCCACGCCCGCGATGATCAGGATCGTGGTGCCACCGAACGGCAGCTTGGCGTTGAGGCCGAGGGCCATGATCAGCACGGTCGGGATCAGGGCCACGAACAGCAGGTAGA
>PPYF01171838.1_pt1 | contig 33577 bp, 29 predicted proteins | sample 1559871 | NCBI WGS metagenome assembly PPYF01 (sample SAMN08240021, study PRJNA423297) | Human gut metagenome, whole genome shotgun sequencing project.
TGGGCGTTGCGCTCCATATTGTCTTACTTCCTTTTTTGAATTACTGCATAGCACAATTGATTCGTACGACGCCGACTTAGATTAGTCGGCTTTTTTTTGCCTGCGGGATATCAGCGTCTACCCTAAAAGAGTCAATCTGTATGACCGGAGGGTAATATGACCAGCCTGTTCACGTTGTTGCAAATGCAAACGCGCCAGTCGGATTCCGTACCAACCGATCCGGTGCCGATTCCCGATCCTATCCCGCGCCCACAACCTATGCCAGATCCGCCGCCGGATGAAGAACCGATTAAATTGTCGCATCAAGAGCGGAGATCTGCGAGGATACGCGCCTGCTGACTGTGTGTCTTTTACCGCGAGATTAAATTGTGACCGCTTTTTCTACTCTGAATGTCCTGCCTGCCGCCCAACTCGAGAATCTTAACGAGTTGGGTTATCTTGAGATGACGCCTGTCCAGGCCGCTGCGTTACCGGCGATCCTGGCCGGAAAAGATGTGCGCGTGCAGGCAAAAACCGGCAGCGGAAAAACGGCTGCATTTGGTCTCGGGCTTTTACAGCATATTGATGCCAGTCTGTTCCAGACCCAGTCGCTGGTGCTTTGTCCTACGCGCGAACTGGCCGATCAGGTGGCAGGGGAGCTGCGTCGTCTGGCGCGTTTTCTGCCTAATACCAAAATCCTGACGTTGTGCGGCGGGCAACCTTTCGGCGCGCAGCGAGACTCTCTCCAGCATGCGCCGCACATTATTGTCGCGACGCCGGGCCGCCTGCTTGACCATCTGCAAAAAGGCACCGTTTCTCTGGATGCCCTGCAAACGCTGGTGATGGATGAAGCCGACAGGATGCTGGATATGGGCTTTAGCGACGCTATTGACGAGGTGATTCGCTTTGCGCCGTCACGCCGTCAGACTCTGCTGTTTTCCGCAACCTGGCCTGAGGCCATCGCGGCGATCAGCGGTCGGGTTCAGCAAAATCCACTGACGATTGAAATTGATTCGGTGGATGCGCTGCCATCTATCGAGCAGCAGTTTTTTGAAACATCTTCGCAGGGGAAAATCCCGCTGCTGCAAAAGCTGCTGAGCCAGCATCAGCCTGCGTCATGCGTTGTTTTCTGTAATACCAAAAAAGATTGTCAGGCGGTTTGTGATGCGCTCAATTCTGTTGGGCAGAGCGCATTATCGCTGCATGGCGACCTTGAGCAGCGCGATCGTGACCAGACGCTGGTTCGTTTTGCAAACGGCAGCGCGCGCGTACTGGTAGCGACGGACGTCGCCGCGCGTGGGCTGGATATCAAGTCGCTGGAGCTGGTCGTAAACTTCGAGCTGGCGTGGGACCCGGAAGTTCACGTACACCGTATTGGTCGTACCGCCCGTGCAGGCAACAGCGGTCTGGCGATCAGTTTTTGCGCGCCGGAAGAGGCGCAGCGCGCCAATATTCTGTCTGAAATGTTGCAGCTTAAACTGAACTGGCTGACGCCGCCGGGCAACGTTCCGGTTGTACCGCTGGAAGCTGAAATGGCGACGCTGTGCATTGATGGCGGTAAAAAAGCAAAAATGCGCCCGGGCGACGTGCTGGGAGCATTAACGGGAGATATTGGTCTGGATGGCGCTGATATTGGCAAAATTACCGTACATCCGGCCCATGTTTATGTGGCGGTTCGCCAGCCTGTGGCGCAGAAAGCCTGGAAGCAATTGCAGAACGGAAAGATAAAAGGGAAGAGCTGTCGGGTTCGTTTATTGAAATAAATGCCCGTTCCGGCCTACAGGTGCTTATGCGCACCGTAGGCCGGATAAGACGTTTACGTCGCCATCCGGCTGAGTCAGAAATTACTTCACTTCCACGACGTTCAGACGCAGTTCATCCAGTTGGTTATCGTCTTCCTCTGGCTGCCAGCCTGCGGGTTGCAGAGGGATCTCTTCGCGGTCAAAGGCTAAATCACCACCGTCCACCACATCGGAATCATGATTAATGCCTTTGAAATCAAAAAGATTAATATCGCTCAGATGAGAAGGAACCACGTTCTGCATCGCGCTGAACATGGTTTCAATACGCCCTGGATAACGCTTATCCCAGTCGCGCAGCATGTCGGCGATGACCTGGCGTTGCAGGTTTGGCTGCGACCCGCACAGGTTGCACGGAATAATAGGGAACGCTTTGGCTTCTGAAAAACGCTCAATATCTTTCTCGCGGCAGTAGGCCAGCGGGCGGATAACGATGTGTTTGCCGTCATCGCTCATCAGCTTCGGCGGCATCCCCTTCATTTTCCCGCCGTAGAACATGTTCAGGAATAACGTTTGCAGAATATCGTCGCGGTGGTGGCCTAACGCAATTTTGGTTGCACCCAGTTCTGTTGCGGTGCGATAGAGAATACCGCGGCGCAGTCGGGAGCACAGAGAGCAGGTCGTTTTGCCTTCAGGAATTTTCTCTTTAACGATCCCATAGGTGTTTTCTTCAACGATCTTATACTCTACGCCCAGGTTCTCAAGATATTCCGGCAGAATGTGTTCGGGAAAACCCGGTTGCTTCTGGTCAAGGTTAACGGCGACCAGTGAAAAGTTGACGGGTGCGCTTTGCTGCAAATTACGCAGAATTTCCAGCATGGTATAGCTGTCTTTCCCACCGGAAAGGCACACCATGATGCGATCGCCTTCTTCGATCATATTGAAGTCAGCAATCGCTTCGCCCACGTTACGACGCAGACGTTTTTGTAATTTGTTCAGGTTGTACTGTTCTTTCTTGCTAATATCTTGATTTTGCGACATTTAATAGAGGCTCAATTCATTGTGTGGCATCAGAAAAGTATGCATCACGCCGGAAAGACCGGCAAAAGAAATCTGATATAAAAACTGTGGCGTGTATGGTACGGATTGGCGAGAAGAATGTCAGCACATTTATACCCGTTATACCTCAGGTTGCAGGTAAGCGTGCAGGGTTGAAAAGTGGATATGAAAAGCCCGCAACGGCGTGCGGGCTGATGCGTTTAGCGAACCACCAGGACGGAACATTCGGCATGGCGTACGACCGCTGCGGCGTTGGAGCCCAGCAGATACGTGGTGATGTCCGGGCGGTGAGAAGCAATAATCACCATGTCTGCCGGTAATTTTTTAGCCATTTCCAGAATTTTATCTTTCGGAGAACCTTCCGCGATATGAATCTGTACTCTGTCGGCAGGAATACTGAACTTCTTGATAATCTCTTCCAGTTGAGATTTTGCTTCGGCTTTCAGATCGTCCATAGCCGGTAACTCTGCTGAGTAGGCCAGGCCTAAAGAGGCGTAATAGGGCAGTGACGGAATAACGGTCAGGAAATGGACCTCTGCGTCATCTATTTTTGCCTCGGCTTCAACATGGGTGATAACGCGTTGAGTTAATTCTGAATCTGAAATATCGATGGGCACAAGAATCGTTCTGCTCATAAAACCTCCTGTTTAAGTATCCGATTAAAGTTTAACCCTTAATGGCACTTTATGTACAATGACAGGAGTCACATTTTAGCGTGAGTTTGGTTTCTGCTCTGGAAATTTCCCTTTGATCACGCCGTCATAAAAGCGGCCTTTAGAAACCACGACAAGAAAATCACGAAAAATACGCGACGGGACGCCGAGATATTGCAGAGTACCGGTTCGATGAAAACGAATTTCCAGCGTGCTGGAGGTTTCGTCATAGCCGACGGATGCAATACGGGATGATTTAACGGGATGATGGTTCATTGCCGGCGTCCTCTACAGCAGATCTTTATGCAATATATCATCTATCAATGGAGAGTTTTAGCGCAACAAATATATTGTTTTAGTATAGATAAAACACTGTTGTTATGAGAAAAGCCCGCCGTTGCCAGCGGGCTGACGGACTTAGAACTGGTAAACCATACCCAGAGCAACGACGTCGTCGGTAGACATATCGTTGCGAGTGTAGAAGCTGTCATCTTCATCCAGCAGGTTGATTTTGTAATCAACATAAGTGGAGAAGTTTTTGTTGAAGTAGTAGGTCGCGCCTACGTCAGCATATTTAACCAGGTCTTTATCTTCACCGCCGGCCAGATCCTTACCTTTAGACATCAGGAAAGATACGGCAGGACGCAGACCGAAGTCGAACTGGTACTGCGCTGTAACTTCAAAGTTCTGGGTTTTGTTGGCAATGGTGTTATCACTGCCGTTTGAGCCACCGTAAGGAGTCATATTACGGGTTTCAGAATACATGGTCGCCAGATAGATGTTGTTAGCGTCATATTTCAGGCCAGCAGTCCACGCATCTGCTTTATCACCGCCAGCAGTAGAGTGATTTGCTTGCTGATTCGTTCGGTCGGAAGTGGTATATGCCGCACCGAAGCTTACGCCCATACCCAGATCGTAAGTTGAAGAGATACCGAAGCCGTCGCCGTTGGAGTTTTTCACATCGCGGTCGCCGCCGTTGCCCGTACCTTCCTGCTCGTTGGTAACCTGGTTTTCATTCGCCCCCTGATATTGCAGCGCAAAGCTCAGACCATCCACCAGACCGAAGAAGTCGGTATTACGGTAGGTTGCTACGCCGTTAGCACGACCGGTCATGAAGTTGTCTGCTTTGGTATAAGAGTCGCCGCCGAATTCTGGCAGCATATCGGTCCAGCCTTCCACGTCGTACAGTACGCCGTAGTTACGGCCATAGTCGAATGAACCATAGTCACCGACTTTAATACCTGCGAATGCCAGACGAGTCCAGGAGTCACCTTTATCACCTTCGGTACCGTTAGCCTGAACCTGATATTCCCACTGGCCGTAACCCGTGATCATATCGTTAACCTGAGTTTCACCTTTGAAACCCATACGCATGTATGTTTGATCGCCGTCAGAATTTGCGTCATCAGAGAAATAATGCAGACCGTCTACTTTGCCATAGAGATCTAATTTATTGCCGTCTTTATTATAAACTTCAGCGGCGTGGGCCGCGCCTGCTGCTAACAGGGCAGGGATTACGAGAGCCAGTACTTTTCTTTTCATTGAAATAACCCTTTAGTTTTTTTATTTACCTGTGACTCCCCATAAGGGAAGTGAAATCATGCTAAAGGAGAAGTTCCGTAAAGAGATAAATATGAATTGTTACGTCTTAAGTAAAATCTTAATTAAATAATTCTACAGAAATGATGATAATTGACATGAATGTTTTTTAATAAAACATATAAAATAAAAATTATACAATTTAATTTTGTTGCGATATTCTGCGCGGGTTATATGCCTTTATTGTCACAATTTGCTTTTTTCGTTGGGCCATTGCGATAAGTACTGATCTTCCAGCGAATGAATTGACAAGCCCGAACCAAGGTTCGGGCTTTTTTTTCGTCCTGACGAATACTCAAACAGCCGTATTATTCAGCACCGCTCTTTTCCGCTTTGCCTGCCAGTTGAGCAAGGAAGTCATAGCGTTTTTGCAGATCCGCCGTCGCATCCTTCCAGAGCTGTTCAGCAACGTCTGGCTGCTGTGCATTCAGGCGGCGGAAGCGTTGCTCGTTGAGCAGCGTCTCTGCCAGCGCGTCTGACGGTGGACGGGAGTCCAGCGCCAGCGGCAGTTTACCCTCATCGGCGCGACGCGGGTCAAAGCGGTACAGCGGCCAGAAGCCGGTAGCCGTTAACTGACGCATCTGATCGTGGCTCAGCGCCAGATCGTAGCCGTGTTCTTCACATGGACTGTACGCAATGATCAGCGATGGCCCCGGATACGCTTCCGCTTCCTGGATTGCTTTCACCGTCTGGTTTAACTGCGCGCCCAGCGAGATCTGCGCGACATACACATGACCGTACATCATCATGCTCACACCCAGATCCTTACGCGCTTTGCGCTTGCCGTGTTCGCCAAACTTCGTGACCGCGCCAAGTGGCGTCGCCTTCGACGCCTGTCCGCCGGTATTGGAATAACACTGCGTGTCCAGAACCAGAATATTGACGTTCTCGGTCAGGCTCAGCACATGATCCAGACCGCCAAAGCCAATATCGTAGGCCCAGCCGTCACCGCCAATCAGCCAGATTGATTTCTCAATCAGCGCATCGGCATCGGTTAACAGTTCATGCGCGCCGTCGACATCTTTCAGATGCTGGCGTAATGCGGCGACCTGTTCACGACGAACTTCCGGCGTCGCGTCGGCGTGCAATGCGTCGTTTAAATCCGTTGGGATGCGATCGGCGAACTGTTCCAGCAGGCGCATGACGCGCACGCGATGCTGATCAACTGTCAGGCGGAAGCCCAGACCGAATTCGGCGTTATCTTCAAACAGCGAGTTCGCCCATGCGGGGCCGCGACCGTTGGCATCGGTGGTGTAAGGCGTTGAAGGCAGGTTACCGCCATAAATAGAAGAACAGCCGGTCGCATTGGCAATTAACATGCGGTCGCCATACAGCTGGGTCAGCAGCTTGATATACGGCGTTTCACCACAACCGGAGCAGGCGCCGGAGTATTCGAACAGCGGCGTGATCAGTTGAGAGGTGCGAATATCAATACGCTCCAGCTTGCTCTTGTCGATTTCCGGCAGATTGAGGAAGAAGTCATAATTCACTTTTTCTTCTTCGACATGCTCAAGGCGAGACATCATGTTGATGGCCTTGATTTCAGGGTTCTGGCGGTCTTTCGCCGGGCAAACTTCAACACACAGGTTACAACCCGTGCAGTCTTCCGGCGCCACCTGCAATACGTATTTTTGACCACGCATATCGCGTGATTTCACATCCAGCGAGTGCAGACTGGCCGGGGCGTTCTCCATTGTTTCCGGCGAAACCACTTTAGCGCGGATCGCCGAGTGCGGGCAGGCGGCGACACAGTGGTTACACTGGGTACACAGCTCTTCTTTCCAGATAGGGATCTCTTCGGCGATGTTGCGTTTTTCCCAACGGGTCGTCCCCATCGGCCAGGTGCCGTCTGGCGGCAACGCTGAAACGGGCAGGGCGTCACCAAGCCCGGCGAGCATGGCGGCTGTAACCGTTTTAACGAAATCGGGCGCTGCGTCAGACACCACCGGAGGACGATTTGCGCTGTGCGGGTCCACCGCCTGCAACGGAACTTCTGTTACCGATTCGCGCGCCAGCGCCAGCGCCTGCCAGTTACGCTCAACCAGCTCCTGGCCTTTACTGCTGTAGCTTTTCGCTATCGCTCCCTGTAATTCCGCCAGCGCGCTATCACCAGGCAGAATCTGCGTCAGGTGGAAGAAGGCCATCTGCATCACGGTATTAATACGTGCCGCCAGTCCGCATTCGCGGGCGATTTTAGCCGCGTTAATCACAAAGAACCGCGCTTTTTTCTGGTTCAGCACCGCCTGAACTTCCTGCGGCAGACGTGCCCAGACTTCATCTGCGTTGTACGGCGTATTGAGCAGGAAAATACCGCCTGGTTTCAGACGTTCCGCCATCTGATACTTATCAATAAACTGCAACTGGTGGCAGCCGACAAAATCAGCCTGCGCTACCAGGTAAGCGGAACGAATCGGCTGCTCGCTGACGCGCAGGTGAGAGACCGTCAGGCCGCCAGCTTTCTTCGAGTCATAGACGAAGTAACCCTGTGCATACCACGGCGTGGAGTTACCAATAATCTTGATGTTGTTTTTGGTTGCAGAAACGCTGCCGTCGCTGCCCAGACCGTAAAATAGTGCTTCCAGTTTCGCTGTACCGGGCAGGGTGTTTTCCGGCAGGGGCAGAGACAGATTAGTGACATCATCATAGATGCCAACCGTGAAGCGGGATTTGGGTCTGGCGCGCGCCAGTTCGTTGAAAACAGCCAGCACGCAATCGGGGCCAAACTCTTTTGAGGAGAGGCCATAGCGCCCGCCGATCACCCGCGGTAAGGTTTCTCTCTCGCCGCTGTTGAATGCTTCCGCCAGCGCGGTCATCACATCCAGATACAGCGGTTCGGCCTGCGCGCCAGGCTCTTTGGTGCGATCCAGTACGGCGACGGTACGTACGGTTTCCGGCAGCGCCTGTAATAAATGTTTTGCTGAGAACGGACGGAACAGACGGACTTTCAGTACGCCCACTTTTTCGCCGCGCGCCAGCAGCTCGTCCACCACTTCCTCACAGGTGCCGATTGCGGAACCCATCAGAATAATGACGCGTTCCGCCTGCGGGTGGCCATAGTATTCAAACGGCTTGTACTGGCGACCGGTGGCCCCGGCGAAATCATTCATTGCCTGTTCAACGTGGTCATAAACCGCGTTGTACCACGGGTTCGTGGCTTCACGGGACTGGAAGTAGGTATCCGGGTTGGCAGACGTGCCGCGAATCACCGGATGTTCAGGATTGAGCGCGCGGGAGCGGTGCGCGTCAATTTCAGCCTGCGGCATCAGTTTCAGAATGGTGTCATCTGCCAGCGGCACAATTTTATTGATTTCATGTGAGGTACGGAAACCATCAAAGAAATGAATAAATGGCACGCGGCTTTTCAGCGTGGCAATCTGCGAAATGAGCGCGAAATCCTGCGCTTCCTGAACGCTACCGGCGCTCAGCATGGCGCAGCCTGTCTGACGAACCGCCATCACATCAGAGTGATCGCCAAAAATAGACAAGGCATGAGTAGCAATGGTGCGTGCGGCGACGTGGAGTACAAACGGCGTGAGCTGTCCCGCCAGTTTGTACAACGTTGGGATCATCAGCAGCAGGCCCTGAGATGAGGTAAATGAGGTCGAGAGCGCGCCGGTCTGTAATGCCCCGTGAACGGTGGCGATGGCGCCGCCTTCCGACTGCATTTCTACGACGCGAGGGGTATCGCCCCAGACGTTCTTAAGCCCGTTTCCGGCCCAGGCATCCGCCTGCTCAGCCATTGTCGAACTGGGCGTAATTGGGTAGATGGCGATAACTTCGCTGGTACGGAATGCGACCGAAGCAACCGCGCCATTACCGTCAATAGTGATCATATGACACCCTTACATTGCACAAAAAGAGGGACTCGCGAAACATCGGCGGGCCCTGATAGTTATCTCTCTATTTTAGCAAACCCCGATCTCTACCATTTTCGCTTTTGTGTCCCTGGAATAGAGGGAATGAATGATTTGATCAAAGAGAGGGCAAAAAAATTGCTAAAAAATGTCAATGAACCGCATAAATGGGCAGTTTGCCTCTCGACGACGCAGGGCAGCCTGCCTATTATTTATGGCGGTGTCGTTTCGGCTAACGTTCAGAGGGGAGAGAGATGCGTGCAGCGTTTTTAGTGGGGTGTGCCGCGTTATTATTGTCGGCCTGTAGTAATGAGCCTGTTCAGCAGGCGACGGCAGCGCATGTTGCGCCGGGGTTAAAGGCGGCAATGTCCAGTTCCGGGGAAGCTAACTGCGCCATGATTGGCGGGTCGCTCTCTGTTGCCCGTCAGCTTGACGGATCGGCGATCGGCATGTGCGCATTACCCAACGGCAAACGCTGTAGTGAACAGTCGCTCGCCGCTGGAAGCTGCGGCAGCTATTAATGCACTAAATCAGCCAGTCGGAACATCAGCGTTTGTTCTGCGGTCGCCAGCGTCAACTGGTTAGCCGTTAAGTCGACCTGCGCGCCTTGTTTGAGCATCGCGCTAATGGTGTGATCCAGTTCATTTAACTGCGGGTCGGCGCACATCATACGCGTCATCGCCATGTCTTTGACTTTCAGCTCGCCATCAGACAGCTTGCCCTGGCCACTGAAGCGGTTGCACATGCGGCCGGAAACCGTCATTTTTTCACCGAAGCTTAACTCCGGGGCGTTCTTTCCCGCAGCGACTGGTTTTCCGTTTACACTCTCCAGAACAAAACGGTGATGCTGTAGCTGATCACGGTTAACGGAGACTTTTCCATTGCTGACGCAGCCTGCCATAAGCATGCTGAGTGCAACCAGTGCGACGATCTTCTTCATTAAAACTCTCTACATTTGCTGACGGGAAATCATTCATAATTGTAATGATATAGCCTGGTATATCATCGGGGATTATCTGAAAGTGCTCCCCTGAACGCAGGGGAGCAGAAGGGTCAGAACAGGACGTTCGGGCAGGTTTCACCTTTTGAGAGCTGTTCCAGATTTTGCAGAGTGGTTTCCGAGATGCTGGTCAACGCTTCCGCGGTCAGGAAAGCCTGGTGCCCGGTGAATAGCACGTTATGGCAGGCAGACAGACGACGGAATACGTCATCCTGAATCACATCGTTGGACTTGTCCTCAAAGAACAGATCGCGTTCGTTTTCATAGACATCCATCCCCAGTGAGCCAATCTTCTGGTTTTTCAGCGCTTCAATTGCCGCCTGCGAATCAATCAACGCCCCACGACTGGTGTTGATCACCATCACCCCGTTTTTCATCTGATCGAACGCGGCATGATTAAGCAAATGGTAGTTTTCAGCTGTCAGCGGGCAATGCAGAGAAATGACATCAGATTCCGCAAACAGCGTCGGCAGATCGACATACTCCACGCCAAGCTCCAGCGCGGCGGCGCTTGGGTAAGGATCAAACGCCAGCAGTCGCATACCAAAACCTTTCAGAATACGCAGTGCGGCGACGCCGATCTTGCCCGTCCCGATCACGCCAGCCGTTTTACCGTGCATGGTAAAACCGGTCAGACCTTCCAGTGAAAAGTTTGCATCACGGGTACGTTGATAAGCGCGATGAATGCGACGGTTCAGCGTCATCATCATACCAATCGCATGTTCGGCGACGGCTTCAGGAGAATAGGCCGGGACGCGCACGACTTGCAGACCCAGCTCTTTTGCGGCGTCCAGATCGACGTTATTGAAGCCAGCGCAACGCAGCGCAATGTATTTTACGCCGTGCTTTTTCAGCTCTTCCAGAACCGGGCGGCTGCCGTCGTCGTTAACGAAGATGCATACCGCCTCGCAACCGTTGGCGGTTTTTGCCGTTTTTTCAGTCAGCAGAAAGTCAAAAAATTCAAGTTCAAAACCAAAGGACTCGTTAACATGTTGCAGGTACTTCTTGTCGTACTGCTTTGTACTGTAAACTGCGAGTTTCATAAGACTTTCTCCAGCGATGGTGGAATAACATTGAATCAATTAAAATTATCTTACAAAATTTAAAAAATAATTGATAGGCGTGACCATGACATAATGAATAATTTTAGAACATCTCTTCTTAAGGCACCTATCATACTAAAATTAAACAACTTTCTTTAACACATATTTCCCTTTCGGTCATTCTGAACCCACGCCTTATCAGTGGGTCAGTTACGCTTCCACAGACTGACGTATTCTTTCTGTAGCGAATCAGTCTGACAGACGTTCGTAACGTCGAACAACCGACAGACATAACCTGCAAACCCTCACTTTCATACGAAATCACCTATCGCTTCAATTGATTGACAAAAATTGATAATTGCTCCGCCCATCGCTCCATTCCATGATGAATTTCATGAACTTTTTCATTTGCTGTGATATTTATCACATTTCTGTAAATTTCACCAATTGTCCTGTCTGGTGTGACCAGCAGTAATTTCCCTTTTATTTTTTGCACTTATTTAAACAGGCGTTGATATGCTCCTGTTATCCCGTTTATCAAGGGATTGTCAAAGGATTCCAAATAAGCATAATTTAACCAAGAAATTAGTTTTGTTATTTTAACTTGAATCCTCGTGATTTTTATTAACACGTTTAATACAAACAAGAGTGGAGGGGTGATATTGCCGTAACTTAATACATACTATTAACAACACAGCATGTTAAATCCTGTCTTATCCGGCTAAGTTAAGTTGGAGGTGTTATTATGACTGCGCGCAGTATCGTAGCGACTTTTTAATGGAATAAAAATGTACGCGATGAATCTGTCGATGAATAAGCCTGGAACAGTAAGCAAGATAACCTTATTGAATAAACCAATTTCAATAACTGAAAATGCCTGCTCTACATGTAGTCTACTGGAGCAGCTTCACAGGTATCCTTCAGCTACTGTCGTAATATATGGGCGGCCGTCTTTATTTTTGAGTTTCTGGCTGCATGTTCGGGAATGTTACCCGTGCGCAGCATTGATATTTAAGCATGGCTATTTTTTGCCTGTGGATGAGACCATTGCTGAGTTTTTTAACTACTTCACTATTGAAGGGAGAAGCGGTGTAAAACACCACGATAAAACAATACAGCGTGTAATTTATTTTCTTCCTCCTGTTTTACTAAGGAAAGAATCTGTTCAGGATACAGCATATCTTACGGATACAGTACCTTTACTTAATGAAATAACACATGCGCGACTTTCTTCCGGGAGGTTATCGAAGCTGTCTAAAAGTGTTCTTGCACTAATACTTTCTGGCTTCAGTCGAGAGATGATAGCAATTAATTTAAAAGTTGGAATCAGGCAAGTCTGGTTGATTGAAAACTTCCTACGCAAAAGATGGCGAATTCCAGATTGTTGTTCTCTGGTTGAGTCTGTTTATTTCTGCAATAGATAAAAATTGTTCCTAATTTTAATTTAAGGGTGTTTACATGCATAAGAATGTTATGGCCTCTATGTTAGGTGTGGTTTTGTTTGGTGCTCTAAGCAATATCAGTTGGGCAGAAGAGCAGATCGATCCCAACAAAACAATTACCAGGGGAGAACTAAATAATGAACTGATCGAATTAGCCCGATCTCTTTCTCAAAAAGGGGAGAATTATCGAAACGAGGTGGTTAGATATGTAAATGGGCGTGTAAATGATGCTGCAAATACGACGAAAAATTATATTAATGAACAAATTAATGCTCAAAATCGCTCGCTGGCTTCACAGCGGGACGCAATAAATACGGTGAAACAGGACGTGACCGTAAGCGTTGGGAAGGTTAATAAAGAACTGGATGAACAAAAGGATGTTCTGCGCGGTGAAATCGGCAGCGCCAAAAGGGATGCCTACGCACGGGCCGACAGTAATGCAAAAGCCGTGCGTGGCGAGCTTAAGCAGCAGGGTGATTCCCTGCGCGGCGAAATCGGCAGTGTCAAAAAGGATGCTTACGCGCGTATAGACAGCAATACGGAAACTGTTCGTGGCGAGTTTTCTCAGACCAGCAAATATTTATCTGGAAAAATCAATGCTAACCAGTCTGCGGTCAGTAAGAATAGTCGCCGTTTAGATCTTCATGAATCCTGGCAAAAAATGGCGGCAGACAGAATGAATGGTCTGCAAAAACAGATATCTAACAACCGCAAAGAAATTCGTGAAAGTGCAGCTCAGAATGCGGCGCTTGCAGGTTTATTCCAGCCTTATAGCGTGGGTAAATTTAATGCTACTGCGGCATTGGGAGGATATTCAGATAAGCAGGCAGTAGCCGTTGGGATCGGCTATCGCTTTACAGACAATGTTGCAGGTAAAATGGCAGTTGCGGCCGGTGGAGATTCCGTTTCATGGAACACGGGTATTAGTCTGGAGTTCTGATTAAAGCTTACAGCAGGGGGTATTTTACTCCCTGCTCATGGAGCAATAATGAAAATTATCATCGCGACGCATGATTTTTATTTTCAGCAAGGCGCTGAAGTATTATTCAACTCGTGTGAGGCACTTGGCGTTGAACATTTTAACAGCGAAAAAGAAACGTATTTTATTATCTGTGATAATGAGTTCGCCGGACTCATTAGCATACTTTTCTACGGGTATGATTTTTACCTTGCCTGCAAGTCAGAGCCTTGCAATATGAAGCATGGTTCTTGTTTGAATGATCAAGGTAAATCATTAACACATAATGAAAGAATTATCGCTTTCCTTTTATACTATAAACACTTTAGTGTAGAGCAAATCGCCAGGGTGAGAGGTCGAAGTAAGAAAACAGTATATTCGCATATTTACAATATCAAGAAAAAAATTGGCTTAAAAAATGGAATGCACCTGCCATTTAAAAGTAACGGCATTGATCGGAATGCTTTTTTTGAACTGATATTTCTCATCTGAGATAAAATCTGGCTGGCATCTCATTATTATCTTCCCGGAGAATATGAATGAAGAATTTCATTAATCGATTCATTCGCTCAGATTACGATATCGTCATTCTTCGCCTGAGCGTTATCGGTGTATTTATGTTGTTTGGTACTTATAAATGGTTTGACTTTGAAGTTATGGCCCTGGAGCCTCTGATTTCATCAACATGGCTCAATATTCTGTATTTGATTTTTGGTGTCCACGGGGGAAGTTATTTCCTTGGCGTTATGGAAACCATTACATTTCTTGCGTTGATCATTGGCTTCGCCCGACCTGGTGTTGGCATACTAGGCGATCTCATTGTTATCACTACAGGAGTAACGACTCTGAGCCTGCTGCCACAACTGGGGAAAATTGACAGCTTCATTATCAAGGATGTTCTCTTGATTGGCGCTGGCGCAGTTTTGCTGAAATATGACCTTACCCGGTATCTGGCATTCAGGAATGGAACATACCGGGTATAAACGCTGCTACAGGATGGCAGGAATGTGAGCCCAGGCAGAGGATCTGCAAATGGTCAGTCCTCTGCGCCTCTGTTTTCCGTAATAAATCAGGAGACTGAGTTAATTCAGTACAAAATGTTTGCCTGACTGCGGATGTGCGCCATCATGGTGAGATGGCAGAAGGATCGGATACTAACGCTCTGTTATATCATCAACTTTATCATTTCTAAGACGACCTCAAAATTGTTGGGTCGCGGCAGAACATCTATCCTTAGTGAGGGCGACGCCTTCAACTGAGCGCCCAAACATGCCACAATACGGGCCTTACCGGCTTAATTTTTGCTAAATCAGGATATTAACTACCCATGAAGGGTAAATACAAAGCCGTTCTCGCGCTACTTTTATTATTGATCCTTATACCGTTAACGCTGCTCATGACGCTTGGCCTGTGGCTTCCTACGCTGGCGGGCATCTGGTTACCGGTTGGTACGCGTATCGCGCTGGATGAAAGCCCGAAACTTACGCGCCACGGCCTGCATATCCCGGAGCTGCGTTATCTGGTGGAGGACTGCCCGTTAGCACGCATGAGCGGCGCGGAACTCACCCATCCCAGCCGCTGGCAACTGAATATCGGTACGCTTGAACTGGACTCCGCCTGTCTGGCAAAACTCCCTGAATCTGAACCATCGCCCGCGGCGCCGCGCACGCTCGCAGAATGGCAGTCTATGCTGCCTGATACCTGGGTTAATATCGACAGGCTTATTCTTTCTCCCTGGCAGGAATGGCAGGGGAAATTGTCGCTTTCGCTGACGCCAGCCCTCCAACAGATTCGTTATCAGGGCGAGAAGGTCAACTTTCAGGGGCGGCTGCACGGGCAAAACTTCACCGTCAGCCAACTGGAGGTGAGCGCCTTCGAAAATCAGCCCCCTGTAAAACTGGAAGGAGAATTTACGCTGCCTCTGGTGCCGGACGGGCTGCCGGTGAACGGACACGCCGTCGCAACGCTGAGCCTGCCGCAGGAACCGTCGCTGGTGGATGCGGAACTGGAGTGGCGGGACAACGCTGGACAGCTGATCGTCATGGCGCGCGGTAACCCGGAGCCGCTGCTCGATCTCCCCTGGCAGGTTACTCGCCAGCAACTTGCCATCAGCGATGGACGCTGGAACTGGCCGTATCAGGGCTTTCCGCTGAGCGGACGTCTGGGGATCAACATTAATAACTGGCAGGCAGGTCTTGAGAATGCGGTGATAAGCGGCCGGTTGAATGTTCTGACGCAAGGCGATGCGGGTAAAGGCAATGCGGTGCTGACGATTGGGCCAGGCAAGCTGAGTATGGATAACAGCGACATGCCCCTGCGTTTAACCGGTGAAGCGAAACAGGACGATCTGATTTTTTATGCGGTACTGCCGACACAGCTCACCGGCAGTCTGTCCGATCCACAACTGACCTTTGAACCCGGCGCGCTGTTGCGTTCTCGTGGCCGGGTGATTGACTCTCTGGATATTGACGAAATTCGCTGGCCGCTGGCTGGCGTAAAAGTCACTCAACGCGGAGTTGATGGCCGATTACAGGCAATTTTACGCGCGCACGAAAATAAGATGGGCGACTTTGTCCTGCATCTTGATGGGCTGGCGAATGATTTTCTTCCCGATGCGGGGCGCTGGCAGTGGCGCTACTGGGGCGAGGGCAGCTTCACCCCGATGAACGCCGGTTGGGATGTCGCCGGGAAAGGAGAATGGCACGACAACACCATCACGCTTACCGACCTGTCCACCGGATTCAATCAACTGCAATACGGCACGATGACGGTGGCGTCTCCGCGCCTGATGCTGGATAAACCGATCGTGTGGGTTCGTGATGCCGGGAACCCGACCTTCAGCGGCGCGTTATCGCTGGATGCGGGCAATACCGTGTTCACCGGCGGCAGCGTCTTACCGCCGTCAACGCTCAAATTCAGCGTTGAAGGAACGGACCCAACGGTATTCCAGTTCAAAGGCGACCTGCATGCCGGGGCGATTGGGCCAGTACGGGTAAATGGGCGCTGGGACGGCATTCGTTTACGCGGGCAGGCCTGGTGGCCAAAACAGTCGGTTACGGTCTTCCAGCCCTTGCTGCCTCCTGACTGGAAAATGAATTTGCGCGCAGGCGAACTGTACGCGCAGGTGGCTTTTTCCGCCGCAGAGGAGCAGGGGTTTGAAGCGGGTGGACACGGCGTACTGAAAGGCGGTAGCGCCTGGATGCCGGACAACCAAATCAACGGCGTCGATTTTGTGTTGCCGTTCCGTTTCAGTCAGGACGCCTGGCAACTGGGAACGCGCGGGCCGGTGTCATTACGCATCGCAGAGGTGGTAAACCAGGTCACCGCGAAAAATATCACGGCCGATCTCCAGGGAAGTTATCCGTGGAGCGAAGAGAATCCTTTATTGCTGAGTGACGTGAGCGTGGATGTGCTGGGCGGCAAAATCATCATGAAACAGCTGCGTATGCCGCAGCACGATCCGGCACTACTGCGGGTGCAAAATGTCTCTTCCAGCGAACTGATCAGCGCGGTGAATCCCAAACAATTTGCGATGTCCGGCCCGGTTAGCGGCGCGCTTCCGCTGTGGCTGAGCAATGAAAAATGGGTCATTAAAGACGGCTGGTTAACCAATCCAGGCCCGATGACGCTGCGTATCGATAAAGATACCGCCGATGCGGTCGTCAAAGACAATATGGCGGCAGGCGCGGCAATCAACTGGTTACGCTATATGGAGATTGCCCGTTCGTGGACGAAGATTAATCTGGACAATCTGGGCGTGCTGACCATGCAGGCGACGGTCACGGGTAAAAGCCATGTGGACGGTAAAGTCGGCACGGTTAACCTGAACTATACCCATGAAGAAAATGTCTTTACGCTCTGGCGCAGTTTGCGTTTTGGCGACAACTTACAGGCATGGCTTGAACAAAACACCGCGTTGCCGGAAACCCGTTGCCCGGAAGGCAAGGAATGTGAGGAACAACAATGAAAACGATGATTGCCATGCTGGCGCTCTTCTTACTGGCTGGCTGTACGCCGCGTATTGAAGTTGCAGCGCCGAAGGAACCGATCACCATCAATATGAACGTCAAAATTGAGCATGAAATTCATATCAAGGTTGATAAGGACGTGGAAAGTTTATTGAAGTCACGCAGTGATTTGTTCTGAGGTCATGATGAAAAAACAGCTTAGAGCGACCGTTCTTATCCTGAGTTTATTGAGCTGCAACGCCATCGCGTTGACCCTGAGCGAAGCGAGAACGCAAGGGCGAGTGGGGGAAACGCTTAATGGTTATCTGGTGGCGCTGGCAACCGATCCAGAAACGCGCTCGCTCGTCAGCGAGATTAATAAAGAGCGTAGCGCCAGTTATCAACAGCTGGCGAAAAGCCATCAGATTCCGGTGGATGAGGTGGCGAAAATGGCCGGACAAAAGCTGGTCGACCGTGCAAAGCCGGGTGAGTATGTGCAGGGCATTAACGGTAAGTGGCTGAAAAAGTAACTGGCAACAGTGCGTAGATTCTACGTATTTTCTGTTTTGTATGATAAAGCGCGATAATTTGCAGGGTAAGTTTCTATACTGTCTGCTCCGAAGCGATATTCAGCAAGAGGGGCAGTTATGGCAAGTCACGGTAATTCAGCGACGTTTTCTCTCGGTTCCCGGCAGGTAAAACGGCTGGGCTATGGGGCCATGCAACTGGCAGGACCTGGTGTATTTGGCCCGCCGAGAGATCGTCACGTCGCGCTGACGGTGCTTCGGGAGGCGATTTCGCTGGGTGTGAATCACATTGATACCAGCGATTTTTACGGCCCGCATGTTACGAACCAAATCATTCGAGAAGCGCTGCATCCGTATCCTGACGATCTGGCGATCGTCACCAAAATTGGCGCCCGTCGCGGGGAAGATGCGTCGTGGTTGCCCGCTTTCTCGCCTGCGGAACTGAAGCAGGCGGTTCACGATAATCTGCGTAATCTCGGACTTGATGTGCTGGATGTGGTCAACCTGCGCGTTATGTTCGGCGACGGTCATGGCCCGCATGAAGGATCTATCGAAGAGAGTTTTAGCGTGCTGGCTGAACTTCAGCAGCAGGGGCTGGTGAAGCATATCGGTCTGAGCAATGTCACCGCGAAACAGGTGGCTGAGGCGAGGAAGATTGCCGAAATTGTTTGTGTGCAAAATGAGTACAACATTGCCCATCGCCAGGATGACGCGCTTATTGACGCGCTGGCGGGCGAGGGTATCGCTTATGTGCCGTTCTTCCCGCTGGGCGGGTTTACGCCGTTGCAGTCATCAATGCTCTCCGACGTTGCCGCCAGCCTGAATGCGACGCCAATGCAGGTAGCGCTGGCATGGTTGCTGCAACGTTCAGCCAATATCCTGTTAATTCCGGGAACGTCGTCAGTGACGCATTTGCGTGAAAATATGGCGGCAGGGGATTTGCAACTTTCGGATGAGGTTCTTGCAGTGCTGAATGGCATGAATGCCTGATGGAGGTTATCCGGCCTGCGGGAGGATGACACCCCTTGCAGGCCGGATGAGGCAAATTAGCGATGAAAAATCTTATGCAGCAACAACGCTGTCAATCGCCGCTTTGGCATCAGACTGCGCTTTGGCCGCGATTTCCGGGCCGTAAGCAATCCCTTCAGCAAACACGAAGTTCACGTCGGTGATACCAATAAAGCCCAGGAAGACTTTCAGGTACGGCGCGATCAGGTCTGTCGGCGTATCTTTGTGGATACCGCCACGGCTGGAGAGAATCACCGCACGTTTACCGGTCACCAGACCTTCCGGTCCTTTCTCGGTGTAACGGAAGGTGACGCCCGCGCGGGCAACCAGGTCAAAATAGTTTTTCAACTGAGTCGGGATGTTGAAGTTGTACATCGGCGCCGCAATGACGATCACATCGTGCGCTTGCAGTTCCGCGATCAGCTCGTCGGACAGCGCCAGCGCGTCCTGTTGACGCGGAGTCAGCGGAGCGTCGCTCGGGCGCAGGGCACCCACCAGTTCGCCATCCAGTACCGGAACAGGATTCGCGGCCAGGTCGCGCACGGTGATTGCATCCGCAGGATGCTTTTCGCGCCACTGTTCAACAAAATAATCAGACAACTGACCAGACTGAGAGTACCCTGCCAGAATACTGGATTTAAGAACTAATACTTTGCTCATGGGTGTTTCCTTTTATGTGTTTGAATGGGGTGAGCCCCGTTGCTTGTTGACACTCTATTCACAATCCTGTCGCAGAGATAGCGCAATATATCGAATCCTATGTTCGAAATTATTGAACAACACACGAAAAGCGCCGATGTGGTACTCTATACCAATCATTAAAAAGAGATTTTACCCGGCAGAGCACTGCCCTCTAATGCTATGACAGAACAACAGAAAATCACCTTCGCCGCACTTCAGCAACAGCTGGATACGCTGATGCTGCGTGACAGGCAGCGCTTTGCCCGCCGCCTGCATGGCGTGAAGAAGGTTAAAAAACCTGATGCACAACAGGCCATTCTCCTGGAGATGGCGAAAGAGATTGAACAGGCAGCAGGTAAAATTGTGCTGCGCGAAGCCGCCAGACCGGAAATAACGTATCCAGAAAACCTGCCTGTCAGCCAGAAAAAACAGGCCATCCTGGAGGCCGTTCGCGACCACCAGGTGGTGATTGTGGCGGGGGAGACCGGCTCTGGTAAAACCACGCAGCTGCCGAAAATTTGTATGGAGCTGGGGCGCGGTATTAAAGGGCTGATCGGCCATACGCAGCCGCGTCGTCTGGCGGCGCGTACCGTTGCCAACCGTATTGCCGAAGAGTTGCAAACGGAACCGGGCGGCTGCATCGGTTATAAAGTCCGTTTCAGCGATCACGTCAGCGACAACACGATGGTCAAGCTGATGACGGACGGTATCCTGCTGGCGGAAATCCAGCAGGACAGGCTGCTGATGCAGTACGACACCATCATCATTGATGAAGCGCACGAGCGCAGCCTGAATATCGACTTTCTGCTTGGCTACCTGAAAGAGCTGTTGCCGCGTCGCCCGGATCTGAAAATCATCATCACCTCCGCGACCATCGACCCGGAGCGCTTCTCGCGTCATTTTAACAATGCGCCGATCATTGAAGTTTCCGGCAGAACGTACCCGGTTGAAGTGCGCTATCGTCCGATTGTCGAAGAAGCGGACGATACCGAGCGCGATCAGCTTCAGGCGATTTTTGACGCGGTGGATGAACTGGGGCGTGAAAGTCCCGGCGATATCCTGATCTTTATGAGCGGCGAGCGTGAAATCCGCGATACCGCCGATGCGCTCAATAAACTTAATTTGCGCCATACCGAAGTATTGCCGCTGTATGCACGCCTCTCTAACAGCGAGCAGAACCGCGTGTTCCAGTCGCACAGCGGACGTCGCATCGTGCTGGCGACTAACGTGGCGGAAACCTCGCTGACCGTACCGGGCATTAAGTACGTTATCGATCCCGGCACCGCGCGCATCAGTCGCTACAGCTACCGCACCAAAGTGCAGCGGCTGCCGATTGAACCGGTTTCACAGGCTTCCGCTAACCAGCGTAAAGGCCGCTGTGGACGTGTGTCGGAAGGGATCTGCATCCGTCTGTATTCGGAAGATGACTTCCTGTCGCGCCCGGAATTTACCGACCCGGAGATTCTGCGTACCAACCTGGCTTCGGTTATTTTGCAAATGACGGCGCTGGGGCTGGGCGATATCGCCGCATTCCCGTTTGTTGAAGCGCCGGATAAACGCAACATTCAGGACGGCGTGCGTCTGCTGGAAGAGCTTGGGGCGATTACGACCGATGAGCAGCAAACGGCTTATAAACTGACGCCTTCAGGACGCCAGTTGTCGCAGTTGCCGGTAGACCCGCGTCTGGCGCGGATGGTGCTGGAAGCGCAGAAACACGGCTGCGTGCGTGAGGCGATGATCATCACCTCCGCGCTGTCTATTCAGGACCCGCGTGAGCGCCCGATGGATAAACAGCAGGCGTCCGATGAGAAACACCGTCGTTTCCACGATAAAGAGTCTGACTTCCTCGCCTTTGTGAATCTGTGGAATTACCTCGGCGAGCAGCAGAAAGCGCTGTCGTCGAACCAGTTCCGCCGCCTGTGCCGCACCGATTACCTGAACTATCTGCGCGTGCGCGAATGGCAGGATATCTACACCCAATTGCGCCAGGTGGTGAAAGAGCTGGGTATTCCGATAAACAGCGAACCGGCGCAATACCGTGAAGTGCATATCGCGCTGCTGACCGGGCTGCTGTCGCATATCGGGATGAAAGATGCCGACAAGCAGGAGTATACCGGCGCGCGTAACGCCCGTTTCTCCATCTTCCCGGGTTCCGGTTTGTTCAAGAAGCCGCCGAAGTGGGCGATGGTCGCAGAACTGGTGGAAACCAGCCGCCTGTGGGGGCGCATTGCGGCGCGCATCGATCCCGAGTGGGTGGAACCGGTTGCCCAGCATCTGATTAAGCGTTCTTACAGCGAACCGCACTGGGAGCGGGCGCAGGGCGCGGTGATGGCGACGGAGAAAGTGACCGTGTACGGTCTGCCGATAGTGGCCGCGCGTAAGGTGAATTACAGCCAGATCGACCCGGCGCTGTGTCGCGAGTTGTTTATTCGTCATGCACTGGTAGAGGGCGACTGGCAGACGCGCCACGCCTTCTTCCGCGACAACCTGAAGCTGCGTGCGGAAGTGGAAGAGCTGGAGCACAAATCGCGTCGCCGCGACATTCTGGTCGATGATGAGACGCTGTTTGAGTTCTACGACCAGCGCATCAGTCATGACGTGATCTCCGCGCGCCACTTCGACAACTGGTGGAAAAAAGTCAGCCGTGAAACGCCGGATCTGCTCAACTTTGAAAAGAGTATGCTCATCAAAGAGGGCGCGGAAAAAATCAGCAAGCTGGATTACCCGAACTTCTGGCACCAGGGAAATCTTAAGCTGCGGCTGAGCTATCAGTTTGAACCGGGCGCCGACGCCGACGGCGTCACCGTCCATATCCCGCTTCCGTTGTTAAACCAGGTGGAAGAGTCCGGGTTTGAATGGCAAATTCCAGGTCTGCGCCGAGAGCTGGTGATTGCGCTGATTAAATCGCTGCCGAAACCGGTACGACGGAACTTTGTTCCGGCGCCGAACTATGCCGAAGCGTTTTTAGGTCGCGTAACACCGCTGGAGCTACCGTTGCTGGATGCGCTGGAGCGTGAATTGCGGCGGATGACCGGCGTGACGGTAGATCGCGAAGACTGGCACTGGGATCAGGTGCCCGATCATCTGAAGATCACCTTCCGCGTGGTGGATGACAAAAACAAGAAGTTGCAGGAAGGGCGCGCTTTGCAGGGGCTGAAAGAGGCGCTGAAAGGGAAAGTCCAGGAGACGCTCTCGGCGGTGGCAGATGACGGCATCGAGCAGAGTGGGCTGCACATCTGGAGTTTCGGTCAGCTGCCGGAAAGCTATGAGCAGAAACGCGGCAATTACAAAGTGAAGGCGTGGCCTGCGCTGGTAGATGAGCGTGATAGCGTCGCCATCAGGCTGTTCGACAATCCGCTGGAGCAGCAACAGGCAATGTGGTGCGGTTTACGCCGCTTACTGCTGCTGAATATTCCGTCGCCGATTAAGTATCTGCACGAAAAGCTGCCGAATAAAGCCAAGCTCGGTCTGTACTTCAACCCGTATGGCAAAGTGCTGGAGTTGATTGACGACTGCATCTCCTGCGGCGTGGACAAGCTGATCGACGCCAATGGCGGCCCGGTATGGACGGAAGAGGCTTTTGCCGCGCTGCATGAGAAGGTGCGCGCTGAGCTGAACGACACCGTTGTCGATATCGCGAAGCAGGTCGAGCAGATCCTGACCGCCGTGTTCACGATCAACAAACGTCTGAAAGGACGCGTGGATATGACGATGGCGCTGGGGCTGTCTGATATCAAAGCGCAAATGGGCGGGCTGGTGTATCGCGGTTTTGTCACCGGCAACGGCTTTAAGCGCCTCGGCGATACGCTGCGCTATTTGCAGGCGATTGAAAAACGGCTGGAGAAACTGGCGGTCGATCCGCACCGTGACAGGGCGCAGATGCTGAAAATCGAAAGCGTGCAGCAGGCCTGGCAGCAGTGGATTAATAAGCTGCCGCCAGCCCGCCGTGATGACGACGACGTCAAAGAAATCCGCTGGATGATTGAGGAGCTGCGCGTCAGCTACTTTGCACAACAGCTCGGCACGCCGTACCCGATCTCCGATAAGCGCATTTTACAGGCGATGGAGCAAATCAGCCTGTAGCTCCATGCTCAGCTCAGGCAGGAGATACCTTCGGGTATCTCCTGCGGGGCGGTGCGCTTTAGCCTGTCATAAAGCAGCGCAATGTCTTTTTCGAATGCCGTATCTTGCGGCCAGACCAGATAGTAGCCTTCTCCGGTTGCCACCGCTTCATTGAACGGAAGGGCGAGCAGACCGCTTTTTACCGCCTCCAGACTGAGCAGCAGATCGCCCACGGAGACGCCATGCCCCCTTATCGCCGCCTGATTTCCCTGTTCCAGCGTGTCGAACACTTTTCCCCGACGGGTATTCAGCCCGTTAAATTTACCGCTGCGTGCCAGCCATCGCGTCCAGTCGCGCCGGTCTGGCGAAGGGTGAATAAGCTCGCAGTCGGCAATGTTTTCTCGTACCTGTTCAAGCAGCGCGGGGGCGCATATCGGGATCAGCCACTCTTTAAAAAGCAGCCTGCTTTGTGTGCCGGAACCAAAATGACCATTGCCTAACAGGATGGCGCAGTGAAAGGGTTCGCGATTGAAATCCACCGTATCGGTGTCCATCCAGACGCTGGAAAGCTCCACGTTAAGCGAGGGTTCCTGCTGATGTACGCTGTTCAGCACGTCCAGCAACCAGCCCATTGTCAGGGTTGAGGGCGCCTTTAAGCGCAGACCGTGCTGCTGGTTGCGAAACGCGGAGCAGGCGTTTTCCAGCGTCCGAAAGCCTGCGGCCAGCTGCTCCGCCAGCGCGCGTCCCGCTTCCGTTACCTCAACCTGCGGGCCGTTGCGGTGAAACAGCGGGCAGTCAAATCTTGTCTCCAGGGTACGGATATGTCTGCTGATCGCGCCCGGAGTGACGTTCAGCGCGTCAGCGGCTTTGCTGAATGATCCGAGGCGGGCGGCGGCTTCAAAAGCGCGCAGGGCATACAGTGGCGGCAGAGTCATGGCGATACGCTATTGTGAGTTTTACTCACATTAAATAGCAGTTTTATTCGTTTTTCAAACGTCATCGCTCGCTGAATAATGCCGGGAGTTTCCGGGCCTGTGTGCGTTATGAAGGAGAAAAGGTGTTGATTAATCTGACATTGCTGAGTGCGTATAGCTTATCGGTTTTACTGTTGCTGGTCACGCCCGGCCCGGTGGTTGCGCTGGTAACCGGAACGGCGGCCCGGCACGGTGCGCGTAAAGCCTTTGCGACGGTGATCGGAACGAACAGCGCCTCTCTGGTGCTGATTATCCTGGCGGCGCTGATGCTGGCCGGGGTGGTGTCGATCTCCGGTTTGTTTCTGTCTTTGCTGGGGCTCGCAGGGTCGTTGTATATCGGCTACGGCGCGTTAATCAGCCTGCGGGCGGGGAATCCGCAGGCAAATGCGGAAGAAAACACGGTCGCTGCGGGCGACGGCGGGGTGATCCGGGGATTTATTACCGGCATTTCAAATCCGAAAGACATCCTTTTCTTTGTCGCTTTCTTCCCTCAGTTTATTGCGGTGACGCAGAACTTCGCCGCCAGCATTATGACGCTGACGGTGGTGTGGATCATTTTTGATTTTGCTGTTTTATCGCTGTACATCCTGCTCATCAATAACTGGTTGTCACCGCATCACAGCCGGCGTATTGGGCTGGCGTCATCGCTGTTTTTGCTGGTGATATCGCTGTCTGGCCTGGTCTATAACGTCCGCGAAATCATTCACCACTTGCCGTACGGATGACGTCAGACTGACCAGCCGCCGCCCAGCGCTTTGTAGAGATCAATCTGTGCCAGCAGCAGATTGTTTTTCACCTGCACCACATTGGTTTGCACTGAGAACAGCGTGCGCTGGGCGTCCAGTACATCCAGATAAGACGAATAGCCATTGCGATAGCGATTCTGGGCGATGCGCAATGTTTCCTGCGCCACATCCTGCTGCGCCTGTAATTCACTGAGCTGTTCCTGATAGCGGGTGATGGCGTCGAGGCTATCGTTTACCTCTCTGAAGGCGTTACGCACGGTTTTTTCATAACTGTACAGCGCCTGATTACGCTGGGACTGGGAAATATCGACCTGCGCATTCAATGCCTGACGGTTAAGCAGAGGGGCGAGAATGCTGCCGCCGATACTCCATAAGCGGAGCGGGTCGTCAAGCAGACCGGGGAGCGTGCGATCCTGCACCGATCCGGTCGCCGTCAGGTTGAACGACGGCAGCAGGCTGGCGCGAGAGGCGGCAAGCGTCGCATCGGTCGCAATAAGCTGTCTTTCGGCCTGCACAACATCAGGACGGCGGTTGAGCAACGAAGAGGGCAACTGTGACGGCAACGTTAAGGGCGTCAGCGCATCAAAACGGTCGCTACGGGCCAGCCGCGTCGGGTTGCTGCCCAGCAGAAGACTCAGCGCGTTTTCCTGTTGTGCGATCTGGTGCTCAAGCAGGGGAATTTGCGCGCGCGTCGAGCGAAGCTCAGAATCCGACTGCATCAATTCCAGGCGCGAGCTGTAGCCTGTTTCATATTGCCGTTTTGCCAGATTCCAGGCTTCTTCACGCGATTTCAGCGTCGATTTTGTCACGTTGAGCTGCTCATCCAGCGCCAGCAGCGTGACATAACCGGACGCAACGGACGAGGCAATGGTCAGATCGGCGGCGGCCGCCGCCGCTTTTTGCGCCGCCAGCGAGGCCTGCGCCGCACTGGCGGTGCTGCGATTAACGCCCCAGATATCGACATCGTAGCTTGCCGTCAGGCTGCCCTTATACAACGTGCTGTAGATCGGAAGTCCGGTTGCCGCAGACTGCGTTCGCGCCCGCGCTCCGCTAACGCCCGCATCCAGCGAGGGGAACAGGTTGCCTTCGGCGGCATAGACCCTGGCCTGGTATTCATTTACCCGTTCGCGGGCAATCAGCACGTCGCTGTTATTTTGCAGTGCCTGATCGACATAATGATTCAGATGACCGTCGTGAAAATTTCTCCACCATACCTGTTCTGTTGCGCTGGCGGGGCCGGTGGCGGTTCGCCAGGCGGCGGGGATTTGCAAAGACGGTTTTGCGGGTGCCACATCAACCGACTGACAGCCACTGAGCAGCAGGGCGAACAGCAAAACGGCAACGGGACGGCGCGTCATTGTTTCGCCTCCCGGGTATCGATATGTACCTGCACCGACATGCCCGGACGCAATCGCGCAATCTCCTCCGGTTTACCCAGTACCTCCACCCGAACCGGAATGCGCTGGGCGATTTTGACAAAGTTGCCGGTCGCGTTATCCGGCGTAATGGCGCTGAACTCCACGCCGGTTGCCGGAGAAATGCTCTCCACCCGGCCTTCATAAGCCCGATCATTCAGCGCATCGACAGTAAACCGTACCGGCTGACCCACGCGCAGCTCCGCCAGTTGCGTCTCTTTAATATTGGCGATAACCCAGTGCTGCGGCGGCACCAGCGTGGTGAGGTGCGTTCCGGCGGTGACATACGCGCCGAGGCGGACGGCAATCTGCCCAAGCTGGCCATCGCGCGGCGCGACAATGCGGGTATTTTGCAGATCGATCTGCGCCAGCTCTAACGCTGCGCGGGCATTTTCAACGTCGGCTTCCAGCGCTCCCCGGTTGACGATCACCGTTTGTAAATCCTGTCGTGACATCTCCAGCGTGGCTTTCGCCTGGTCGATATCCGCGCTGCCTTGCGCGGCGCTGGCCAGCGCCGCATCGCGTTCACGAATCGACAGTGAACCGTCGGCGGTGAGATCTTTCACGCGTTTCAAATCTGCCTGGGTTTTCAGACTTTGCGCTTTGGCGTTCTTCAGTACCGCTTCATTGCGCGCAATCACGGCTTCGGCGCTTTTACGCTGTTGCAGGTTGTTATTTAACGCGGCGATTTTCATGGCCAGCTGCGCTTCGGCCTGATGGACACGCTGGCGATAAATACGGTCGTCGATCTGCATCAGCAGTTCGCCTTTTTTCACCTGCACAAAGTCCTGCACATTCACCTGCGTGATATATCCATTCACCTGCGGGCTAATAAAGGTGGTTTGTCCACGCACATAGGCGTTATCCGTAAATTGCGTATGGCGGGTAAACGGCGGTAATTGCCAGGCGTAGAGGATCACCAGAACCCCGACGAGGCCAATGGCGGCAGCGGCAAAAATTGACACCACACGGAGATTGTTTCGGGTATTTGCCTGCTCTTTGGCGGCATCCTGCTGACTCATAGCGGCTCCTGAGGTAAAGCGATAAACATAATTTTCATCTGTTACTTGGTTCCGGTGGCTTTTTTCAGCGCCATCCGGGCGGTAATACGCAGTCGCAGCAAGCGCCATAAAATCCAGATTAGCGTAGCGGCGGCAATGCTGGCCGTCAGTAAATAAGTATCGTTATAGGCGAGGATATTTGCCTCAAGCGACGTAACGGTTTGTAGCTGGGCGATCGCCTGGGTGTTCAGCAATGCGCTGTCGCCAATCAGGCTTTTGTACATCTGGCTGTACATCTGTAGACGCTCATTCACCAGCGGATTTAGCGTGGTGAGCTGATCGGCCAGCAGGCTGGAGTGATATTTTTCACGCCAGGTCTGGAACGTGCCGAGAATGGCGGAGCCCAGCAGACCGCCGATGTTCTGACTCATCCCAAATAAGACGGAAAAACTGACCAGATTGCGCGGATCGGCGATGACGCCGCCGATACCCGCCAGCATTGCCGGGGCAAGGAAGAACGCGCTGCCAAAGCCGAGTAAGAATTGGCTGACCATTAACTGGTCGGGGCGCGTCAGGCTTGTGGAGTGGCTGTCGAGCAGCGAGGCGACGATCATCAATGCCAGCGACGTAATCACGGGCCAGGCCAGCCGTGTCGGTTTAATCGTCAGGCAACTGGTGATGATGCCGCACACAATGCCAGCGAAAATTGACCAGGCCAGATGCGTCATTTGCTCATTCTGTAAGCCAGCGTATTGCAGCCAGCCAATTACGCCGGTGTTTTGCTCCGCCAGCACAATGCGGATCAGCAGCATAATCAGCCCCAGGCGGAGAATACTGCCGCTGGAGAGCCAGCGCGTATTCAACAGCGGATTGCTGCGGTTATGCTCGAACACAATTGCGCTGATGATGAGTACCGTCGCCAGCGCCAGAGACCAGCCAATCCAGGGCGCTTCGAACCACCAGTCCAGTCGCCCCAGCGACAGCACGGCACAGACCAGCGCCATGCCGGGCGCGAGCAGAATAAAAGTAATAAAGTCTTTCTTTTCAAAAACCTTACGTCTGTCGCCGGGAGGCAGTTTTAAGGCGATGACGCAGCCCAGCGAAACCAGCGCCAGTCCCAGCTCAAAGAAGTACAGGCCGCGCCACTCATCCAGTTGCAGCAGTTCGGTAGAGAACAACCGGGCGAGGGGAATGGCCAGCGACGACCCGGTAATACCGATCGTTAACGCTTTCAGACGGTGTTTCGCAGGCCAGGCCTGTATCTGATAATAAATACCCAGCGAACTGAGCGCGGCGGCGACCATACCGTGCGCCGCGCGTACCATTAGCGCGGAACTCAGATCGTTGACGAAGAGGTGAAAGAAGGTGACCAGCACATACAGCACCAGAAAACCTTCGGTAAATGCCCGCAGACCAAACTGCTGGCGAAATTTCACCAGCAGCAGGTTAATTGAGACATTGGTCATGACATAGACGGCAGGCAGCCAGGCGATCTCTGTCGACCAGGCGGCAAAGGTGCCCTGTAAATTTTGCAGATTCGCGGTCACGACCGCGTTCCCGAGTGCGCCGGTCAGACACACCAGCAGGCCGACCACGCCGTAGGCGATGCGTTTCGGCGTGCTGTGAATGGGAGTCGAAGGTGAGCCTAACAGCGCGGGCTTTTCGTGAGGCTGCCACTCGCGAGGAGCATAAGGATCGCGTTGGGGCAGGCGCATAACGTCGTATACCTTTGTATTATTTTAATGGTTAGCGGGCTAATGATTCTACGTCTGACGTAAACCATAATTCAAGTGAATATGAAAACGCCCGGTAAATCAAATATTCATTGCCGTTAAGCCGGGATTTTCGCTCATTGAACGTTGTTTGACATCAACGCTTTATCTCACCCTCGCACCACAGGATAATCAGCGGATCGTCTTTCGGAGTGATCTGGTACTCACCAGAAGCCACTCCGGTACTCTGCAAGGAACACAGGAGGAAGAACCATGAGAATGAGACCGTTTCCGGCATTATCCAGTGCAACGCTGGAAGCAGCGAACACGCTGGGGCATTGGCTGGCCCAAAATGACTTCTCTGGTGACGCGCCGTATCAGGCTGACTGCGTTGTGCTGGCGGGGAATGCTGTCATTCCGGCGATAGACGCCGCCTGCAACATAGCGAAAGCGCAGCAGATCCCGCTGTTGATCAGCGGCGGCATCGGCCATTCCACCACGTTTCTCTATGCCGCCATCGCCGGGCACCCGCGCTACAACACCATACGCACCACCGGGCGTACGGAAGCCAAAATCCTCGCGGATATCGCTCATCAGTTCTGGCAGATCCCGACGGAGAACATTTGGCCAGAAGACAAGTCAACAAACTGCGGTGAGAACGCGCAGTTTAGCTGCGCCCTGATTAGTCAGGTATCGGCGCCCATTAACACCGCCATTATCGTACAGGACCCGACAATGCAACGCCGGACGATGGCGACGTTCCGCCGCGTCACCTGCGACGATCCCGATTCGCCCCGCTGGTTGAGCTATCCGGGTATTGTCCCGACGCTGTGCCAGCACGATGACGGCGTGGATTTTGCCGGAGAACAGAAGGGGTTGTGGTCCGTGGATCGCTATCTCTCCCTGATTGCGGGAGAGCTTCCGCGCTTACGGGATGATGAAACCGGCTACGGGCCGCGTGGCCGCGACTTTATTGTGCACGTTGATATTCCCGCTGACGTTGAGGCGGCGTGGCAGACGCTGCAAAATGACGCTGACCTGATTGAGACCATGAACAGTCGTTCGTTGCGTTAATGTTACTTTCTTGCCCGTTTGCGAAAATTTACGCTCAAACGGGCAAACTCTCTCCCCGATATCGCCCCTCTGACAGAACCTTCCTGGCTGCTTTTATGAAGCACATCACAAAACCAGCACCGCAGACGACCCTGAGAACATGTGATTGTTATTACTTAACAATGATTTTACTTGTTAAGAACAATTCAATTACAGGAGCAGCGCATGTCCGCACCCGTACAACACCCGATGTATATCAATGGTCAATTTGTTAGCTGGCAGGGAGACGCATGGATTGATGTGGTGAATCCTGCCACCGAAGAACTGCTCTCCCGTATTCCTGATGGCGGCGCGCAAGAGGCGCGTCAGGCCATTGACGCCGCTGCGCGCGCTCAGCCGGAATGGGAGGCGCTGCCTGCGATTGAACGCGCGGGGTGGCTGAGAAAGATCGCGGCAGGGATTCGTGAGCGGGCAGAAGAGATCAGTGCGCTGATTGTCGCGGAAGGCGGAAAAATCCAGCAGCTGGCGCAGGTAGAAGTCGCGTTCACCGCCGACTACATCGAATATATGGCCGAGTGGGCGCGCCGTTATGAAGGCGAGATCCTGCAAAGCGACCGCCCCGGAGAAAATATTCTGGTCTTTAAACGCGCGCTGGGCGTCACCACCGGGATTCTGCCGTGGAACTTTCCGTTCTTTTTGATTGCCCGGAAGCTCGCTCCGGCGTTGTTGACCGGGAATACCATCGTCATTAAACCCAGCGAATTTACGCCAAACAATGCCATTGCTTTCGCGCAGATCGTGCATGACATCGGCTTACCGAAAGGCGTATTCAACCTGGTGCTGGGACGCGGTGAAACGGTTGGGCAGGAGCTGGCGGGAAACCCGAAAGTCGCGATGGTGAGCATGACCGGCAGCGTGGTCGCCGGCGAGAAAATTATGGCGGCGGCAGCGAAAAACATCACTAAAGTTTGCCTGGAACTGGGCGGGAAAGCCCCGGCAATCGTGATGGACGATGCGGATCTTGAGCTGGCCGTGAAAGCGATTGTGGATTCCAGAGTGATCAACACCGGGCAGGTCTGTAACTGTGCTGAGCGCGTTTATGTGCAAAAAGGGATTTACGATCGCTTTGTGAATCGTCTGGGCGAGGCGATGAAAGCGGTTCAGTTTGGCGATCCGGCACAGCGTGATGACATCGCAATGGGGCCGCTGATTAACGCTGCCGCGCTGGAGCGGGTAGAGCAGAAAGTGGCGCGCGCCGTACAGGAGGGCGCTCGCGTGGCGTTGGGCGGCAAGGCCGTGGAAGGCAAAGGTTATTATTATCCACCGACGCTGCTGCTGGACGTTCGCCAGGAGATGACCATCATGCATGAGGAGACATTTGGCCCCGTGCTGCCGGTTGTGGCGTTTGATACGCTGGAAGAGGCGCTGGAGATGGCGAACGACAGCGATTACGGTCTGACATCGTCTGTATATACGCAAAACCTGAATGTTGCGATGAAGGCGATCGGCGGGCTGAAATTCGGCGAGACCTATATCAATCGCGAAAACTTTGAGGCGATGCAGGGATTTCATGCTGGCTGGCGCAAGTCAGGTATTGGCGGGGCGGATGGCAAACACGGTCTGAACGAGTATCTGCAAACGCAGGTGGTCTATTTGCAGTCCTGATGTAGCAGGCCGGGGTTTTCCCCGGCCTGCTAATGGCGGTCACACTTTGGTCGCAATCCAGTTCATCATCAGTTCCGGCCAGACCGCGACCGGCAATCCCTGCGTATCACGAATGCCAAACCCGTGTTTTCCTCGCTCAAACAGATGCATTTCCACCGCTACGCCAGAACGGCGCAGCGCGTTAAAAAATACCAGGCTGTTTTCCACCTTTACCGCCGGATCGTCGATGGCATGCAGCAGAAATGTGGGCGGCGTATCGGCATCCACGCGTTCCTCAAGCGAGTAGTGGCGAATCTGTTCATCGTCAGGTTCCACGCCCATCAGCTCAAGGCGTGAGCCGGGATGATGAATGTCGTCATGCATTGTGATGACCGGATAGACCAGCGCCATAAAAGCAGGGCGGGCGTTGATTTCATCCAGGCTGTCGATGGGGGGACAGGCGGGTTCAGCAAAGCGCGTTCCCAGACTGGCGGCGACATGCGCACCGGCAGAAAAACCCAGCACCCCGATGCGTTCCGGGTCGATCTTCCACGCTTGCGCATTGGCGCGAAGATAGCGCATCGCGCGCTGCACATCCGCCAGCGGCGCGTTTGCCCCCTCATCATGGCCATCTCCGGGCATCCGGTAGGTCATCACGAACAGGGTGTAACCACGCGCATTAAAAAAGGGCGCCAGCGCGCTGCCTTCTTTGTCCAGCACGACGCGCCGGTAGGAACCGCCTGGCGTCACGAGAAGCCCCACGCCGTTGGGTTTATCTGGCGCGTAAACGGTGATTTCAGGAGATCGGACGCCCGTGACGGCGCGATCGAAGATGGATGTACCGGTATGCCGCGGTTCTGGCGTAAAAACAGCATCGCTGTTTTTCGCTCCGGGGGCTTCGCCATCAGGCCAGAGGGTAAATGTGGCTGAGCGGGAGACGGCTTGCGCCATCATTTCTTCTAAGGTTTCGCGGCTGAATACGTCCATGACTGTGCTCACTCAGTGATAAACGTTATCTATAACACAGTTAATCCATTGAAAATCGGAAGGGATTCACATCGTCTTGAATGACCAGATAAATGGTGAAAACGGCGGAGGAACAATGCCTCCGCCAGAGGGTCAGAGTTTGGCGAATTTATCCAGCGTGCGAATAAGTTGGGTTACAAAACCGTATTCGTTATCGTACCAGGCGACGGTTTTCACCAGTTGCAGATCGCCCACTGTGCTGATTTCAGTCTGCGTGGCATCGAACACCGAACCGAAATGTGAGCCGATAATATCGGAAGAGACGATCTCTTCATCGGTATAGCCGAACGACGGATTATGGGTTGTCGCTTTCTTCAGCGCCGCGTTGATCTCTTCCGCAGTGACTTTTTTCTCCAGAATCGAGACCAGCTCGGTTACAGAGCCGGTTTTCACCGGAACGCGCTGAGCATGGCCTTTAAGTTTTCCGCTCAGTTCAGGAATCACCAGACCAATGG
>PPYF01220439.1_pt1 | contig 33574 bp, 28 predicted proteins | sample 1559871 | NCBI WGS metagenome assembly PPYF01 (sample SAMN08240021, study PRJNA423297) | Human gut metagenome, whole genome shotgun sequencing project.
TCCATAATATCGCCAGGTAGTAAAATGATATCGACCTTTTCCTGCTGCATAATATCAGCCAGTTTATCCAATTCTTTCCCACCAAATAATTTGCCTAAATGGAGATCGCTTGCCATGCCAATTCGCAGCGGCTTAATGGGCTTATCTAGCGTGATTTCATAATGAATAACACGGGTGACATAGGCGTTATACACACTTAAGGCAGTGATACCAATGAATAAAACGGGATAAGCAATACGCAAAGTGCGGTCGATTTTTGCGATGGATTTAGATTTTCGGAAAAGGAAGTGAATACCTCCCACAGCAATGCTCGCAAAGGCTGAAAAAAGAAGCAGCGCGAGCACTAAAGCAATAAGTCGAAATGCCGTAAAAAGCTTTAAAAAATGACAAATAACTAAGACATTAGGAAGCAAAAAACTGGTCAAAGTGATAGTTCGTCTTGCCTTTTGGGAGAGTGGTTTGTTCAGCCACCAAATCAGTGTTTTATTAAAAATATAAATCAGCAGTTGTAACAAAATAATAGCTGCCGTAAATATAAAGTAATAACGAGTTTCCATCAGCGATTCCCAAATAAAAGTGCGGTCATTTTTGACCCAGTTTTGAAGTGTGGAATAATAAATTTCTCTGTTCCCAAAGGCAAATTTTTTCGTTAAAATGCGGCTCGTTTTAGTTAATTTAAGAAGGAAAATCCAATGTTTGGAAAAGGCGGTTTAGGCGGCTTGATGAAACAAGCCCAACAAATGCAAGAAAAAATGCAAAAAATGCAGGAAGAAATTGCCCAATTAGAAGTAACAGGCGAAAGCGGTGCGGGTTTAGTAAAAATCACGATTAATGGTGCGCATAACTGTCGTCGTATTGAGATCGATCCTTCTTTAATGGAAGACGACAAAGAAATGTTGGAAGATTTAATCGCAGCCGCATTCAACGATGCAGTCCGTCGTGCAGAAGAATTGCAAAAAGAAAAAATGGCTTCTGTGACCGCAGGCATGCCATTACCTCCAGGAATGAAACTTCCATTTTAATTCATTGGGTGTGTGAATTTACACGTTCACACACTATCCATTTTCTCCCATCATAAATATTATGCAAAGCAGTCCACTTTTAGAACATCTTATTGAAAACCTTCGTTGCTTACCGGGTGTTGGCCCGAAATCAGCGCAGCGCATGGCTTATCATCTTTTACAGCGCAATCGTAGCGGTGGGATGAATTTAGCACGTGCATTAACGGAAGCGATGTCTAAAATTGGGCATTGTTCACAGTGTCGCGATTTTACCGAAGAAGAAACGTGCAATATTTGTAACAATCCTCGTCGCCAAAATTCAGGCTTGCTTTGTGTGGTAGAAATGCCTGCGGATATTCAAGCTATTGAGCAAACAGGCCAGTTTTCTGGGCGTTATTTTGTCTTAATGGGGCACTTATCGCCTTTAGATGGTATTGGTCCAAAAGAGATTGGTTTAGATTTATTGCAAAAACGTCTGGTAGAAGAATCTTTCCACGAAGTGATTTTAGCCACGAACCCAACGGTAGAAGGCGACGCCACAGCTAATTATATTGCTGAAATTTGCCATCAACATAATATTAAAGTAAGCCGTATTGCTCACGGGATCCCTGTCGGTGGGGAATTAGAAACCGTGGACGGCACCACCTTAACCCACTCTTTCTTAGGTCGTCGTCAGATCGACTAATCTTATGCGTCTGTTTATTGCCGAGAAACCCAGTCTTGGGCGAGCTATTGCCGATGTCTTGCCAAAACCTCATCAACGGGGTGATGGTTTTATTAAATGCGGCAATGATGATGTTGTGACTTGGTGTGTGGGGCATTTGCTCGAGCAGGCTGAACCCGATGCCTACGATCCTAAATTCAAACAATGGCGTTTAGAACATTTACCCATCATTCCTGAAAAATGGATTCTGTTACCGCGAAAAGAAGTGAAAAAGCAACTTTCTGTGGTGGAAAAACTCATTCATCAAGCCGATGTTTTAGTTAACGCAGGCGACCCGGATAGAGAAGGTCAGTTGCTGGTGGATGAAGTATTCAGCTATGCCAATTTATCAGCCGAAAAACGTGATGGCATTTTGCGTTGTCTGATCAGCGATCTTAACCCAAGTGCGGTGGAAAAAGCCGTACAAAAGCTCCAACCTAACCGTAATTTTATTCCATTAGCCACCTCTGCACTGGCACGCGCTCGTGCCGATTGGCTTTATGGCATTAATATGACCCGCGCTTATACCATTCGCGGTCGCCAAGCCGGTTATGATGGCGTGCTTTCCGTTGGGCGAGTACAGACGCCCGTATTAGGCCTGATTGTTCGCCGTGATTTGGAAATTGAACATTTCCAACCAAAAGATTTCTATGAAGTGTTGGCATGGGTGAAAGACGAAAAAACGTCTGAAAATCCGACCGCACTTTTTTCTGCACTTTGGCAACCGAGTAAGGCTTGTGAAGATTACCAAGATGAAGATGGTCGCGTACTGTCTTTAGGCTTAGCCGAAAATGTAGTGAAACGCATTACCGATCAACCTGCCGAAGTGACCGAATATGTGGATAAGCGAGAAAAAGAAACAGCGCCTTTGCCTTATTCCTTGTCAGCATTGCAGATTGATGCGGCAAAACGTTTTGGGATGTCGGCACAGAGCGTGTTGGATACTTGTCAGCGGTTATATGAAACCCATCGATTGATTACCTATCCACGTTCTGATTGTCGCTATTTGCCGGAAGAGCATTTTGCTGAACGACATAAAGTGATGAATGCGATTTCACAGCATTGTCAGACTTATCAAACCTTGCCATCGGTGGTAGACACTGAGCAACGTAATCGTTGTTGGAACGATAAAAAAGTGGAAGCGCACCATGCCATTATTCCGACGGCTAACACACGCTCGATCAATTTAAGCATTGATGAACAGCGTATTTATGAACTCATTGCTCGTCAGTATTTATTGCAGTTCTGCCCTGATGCGGAATATCGTAAAAGCAAAATTACCTTAAGTATTGCAGGCGGTACTTTTGTGGCACAAGCACGTAACTTGCAAACTGCGGGTTGGAAAGAGTTGCTTGGCAAAGAAGACGAAGATGAAGATCAAGAACCGTTATTGCCGATCGTGAAGAAAGGGCAGATCCTGTATTGCGAACGAGGCGAAGTGGTGAGCAAAAAAACGCAACCGCCGAAACCTTTTACTGATGCGACGTTGCTTTCCGCTATGACAGGGATTGCCCGCTTTGTGCAAGATAAAGAATTGAAAAAAATTCTGCGTGAAACGGATGGCCTTGGCACAGAAGCCACCCGTGCAGGTATTATTGAATTGCTATTTAAACGCGGTTTTTTGACCAAAAAAGGACGCAATATTCACAGCACAGAAACAGGGCGGATCCTCATTTCAGCTTTGCCGGATATTGCCACACAACCTGATATGACGGCACATTGGGAAGCACAATTAACGGATATCAGTCAAAAACAGGCGAGTTATCAGCAATTTATGTTTACACTCAATCAAATGTTGCCGGATTTAGTGCGTTTTGTTGATTTCACCGCATTACGTCGTTTAAGTCAGATTTCAAAAGGTTTAAGCACACCAGCAACGAAACGAAAAAGAGCGGTCAAAAAATCGGAAGATTTAAACGCTGAAAATTGATTAAACTTAATACAATTAAGTAAAAAAAATGGGAAAGCGCTTGCGAAAAGCGTGAATTTTATATAACATTTGATCCCAGTTTTCTTGCGAAATCGCAATTTAGAGAAGAAAGAATAATGTACAATATTTTATTATTTGTTTATGTATTAATTTGTATCGCCTTAATCGGCTTTATCCTTATTCAACAAGGTAAAGGCGCAAACGCAGGTGCGTCATTTGGCGGCGGTGCATCAGGTACGATGTTTGGTTCTGCTGGTGCAGGTAACTTTTTAACTCGTACCAGTGCAATCTTAGCAACTGGCTTTTTTGTGATTGCTTTAGTGTTAGGTAACATTAACTCTCATCGTGGCAACGTACAAAAAGGTTCGTTTGACGATTTATCTCAAACTGCTGAACAAGTTCAACAACAGCAACAACAAGTTGCTCCAGCGGTTGAAAACAAAAATAATGATATTCCGCAATAAGGAATAAAAACAGAATAAACGCTCTGGTGGTGGAATTGGTAGACACGCTATCTTGAGGGGGTAGTGGCCGCAGGCCGTGCGAGTTCAAGTCTCGCCCAGAGCACCAAATCGAAACCGACTTAATCAAGTCGGTTTTTTTTCTCCTAAAATTTGTTTAGACCGCTAGTTATTATCCCCTGTTTTGGTTACAATCGGTCAATTTCTTTTTTTAGAAACTCATTAGGAGAGCACGATGAACTTCCCTCAAATTGCCCAACAAGTGATTGATAAACTTGGCGGTAAAGACAACATCGCCACCGCAGCACATTGCGCAACGCGTTTACGTATTGTGTTAAACGATGAAAGCAAAGTGGACAAAGAAGGTATTGATAACATTGAAGGCGTGAAAGGGCAGTTTGCTGTTGCGGGTCAATATCAAATTATCTTCGGTTCAGGTACGGTGAATAAAGTCCATGCTGAACTTACCAAATTGCTTGGTATCGGCGATGTGAGCAAAGCCGAAGTGGCAGAAGCGGCGTCAGGCAATCAAAACTTATTGCAACGTTTGGTGAAAGGCTTAGCAGATATTTTCGTGCCAATCATTCCGGCAATCGTCGCAGGCGGTTTGTTAATGGGGATTCACTCCATGCTTACAGCGAAAGGTTTCTTCGTTGATGAATTAAGCGTGATTGATATGCACCCAGGTCTTGCGGATTTGGTGGATTTTATTAATACCATCGCGAATGCACCATTTGTATTCTTACCGGTATTACTTGGTTTCTCTGCCACCCGTAAATTCGGTGGTAACCCATTCTTAGGGGCAGCGCTTGGGATGTTATTAGTTCACCCTGCATTAGCAGATGGTTGGAACTACGCATTAACCCTTGCTCAAGGCAAAATCCAATACTGGAATGTATTCGGTCTGGAAATTGAAAAAGTCGGCTATCAAGGCACGGTTATCCCAACATTAGTTTCTGCTTGGGTATTAGCAACCTTAGAAAAAACCTTCCGTAAATTTGTCCCTTCTTACTTAGATAACCTGATTACCCCATTATTCTCGCTCTTTATTGCAGGCTTCTTAGCGTTTACCGTAATTGGTCCAATCGGTCGTGAAGCGGGTTCATTAATTGCATCAGGTTTAACTTGGTTATATGACACCTTAGGTTTCGTGGGCGGCGCAATCTTCGGGGCATTCTATGCACCAATTGTTATCACGGGTATGCACCAAACCTTCATTGCAGTTGAAACACAATTATTGGCTGAAATGGCAAATACAGGCGGTACCTTTATTTTCCCTATCGCGGCAATGTCAAATATCGCACAAGGTGCGGCCTGTTTAGGTGTGGCAGTGGCATTAAAAGATCCAAAAGTACGCGGTTTAGCGGTGCCATCTGGTATTTCTGCATTATTAGGGATTACTGAACCGGCAATGTTCGGGGTGAACTTACGTTATCGTCAGGCTTTCTTTGCGGCGATGATTGGTTCAGGCTTAGCAAGTGCCTTTATCGCCTTCTTCAACGTAAAAGCCATTGCATTAGGCGCCGCCGGTTTCTTAGGTATTCCATCGATCAAACCGGATAGCCTTGCAATGTACAGCATCGGTATGGTGATTTCATTTGTGGTGGCATTCACCCTTTCTGTGATTTTCGTGAAACGCGCACAAGCAAAAGCATAATCGAGATAAAAAAGAAAAAGCACGAGTTTAACCTCGTGCTTTTTTGTTTGGAAAAATGCGTCTAAAAATGACCGCACTTTCAGTGAGAATTAGCCTTCTCGACAATTTAACCAAGTTGTTCTCATGCCTTGATTGTTTTTGTAATACACCGAATTATGCTCGCGCGCAATCAGATCCACATGGCTTCCATCAATCGGCTCATAAGAGCGATAAATTACTTCAAAGCGATTTCCACGTGCATTTAAGGTACGATTTTCCACATGATCAAACGGCACCGCTTTTCCACCATCTAATTGGAAATAAATTCCAAAGTTATCTTTCATGCGGCTTTCTCTTGAAAGCGGGAAGTAAGTGGTTAAATAAGAATTCGAGCCCGTTTCTGAATTACGGCAAGAATAGTAATAACGCTTGTAATCTTTCGGATTGTTTAATTCCGCTTGGCTAATGTTATTTTTAAGGTATCGTGTTTTAACGGTTTTCTTTGGTTGTTGTGTTGTGGTACAAGCAAACAACCCTACGAATGCAGCCGTCAGTAATGCTAATTTGAATTTATTCATTGATAAAGTTCCGAGAGTAGAGTGAATGAGAAAGGGAGTATGATAGCGGAAATTTGGGATAGTGCAAGATGGACAGTATTTTAAGATAAAACAGAATTGATTTTAAGAGCATTTATGTAATTAGGCATACGATAAGTAGCGTATGCCATAAAAGATACAAATAGGAATCAACTGTGTTGGTTATGATGATTCTCTAACCCATTTGGCGATATATTTATCTAGTAGAGTAGTAGGGTCTTGTTCTACCATTTTTAGCCAATTGTCTCTCTCATCTTTGGCCAAAACTTTTGCAGAGTACAATATAGCTCTCCTTTCCCAATTACCAAACTCCTGCAACCTGCTTCTATGTTCTCTTACCCAGGCTTGATTTTTAGAAATAATTGCTGCTTGAGCCTTACTTACAAGATTTTTACTATCAAAAATAAAAGATGATAGTTCAGGTATTTTTAATAGTTCTGAGTTATTAGCTATGTACCATTCAAACCATAATCTAACAAGGCTTCTATTCATAATTTCTGACTTTGATATATTTATTAATCTTTCTCTATTGGCATTTATGAAATCAGTATCTGTGATACTTGATAAGTATAAGCAAACATCATTTATTATAGGGCTAAAAAACTCAAAATTCTCAAAAATAAATTCAGATAACTCTTTAATTTTGAAGGCTTTTGCTTTTCTTATTAACGCTCTAGATAAACCCAAGTCTAAAAAAGGACGATTAATAACATTTTTTGCAAGTGTTTCAAATTGTTCATTTGCTAAAGCAATCTCATCTTCAATTGGTATTTCTATTTCTTCAAATTCCCCAGAATATGGATTAAAAATCTCTAGTTTTTCAAATAATTGAACTTTTTCAAGTTCATAATGATTATTCATTATTTCATTTATATATTTCTCAGTTTCAATGATTTTAGTTTTTTCTGAAGATATGGTTAATCTATGATTATGGTATAAATAAAGGGTTAATTCTTCTAATATGGAAGTTAACTTTTCCTTTGAATCAGAAAAAATTCTAAAATCATCAACATATCTAGTATGAAATACTCCTTTGTTAATTAAAAAATTATCTATATCTATCATTATAGCTTCAGCTAGAACAATACTTGCAGCAGGACCTACGGGTATACCCTTAGATGCTTTATTATTTAATTTAGATAAAAAACGTTCAATCTCCTCAGGAATGTTGTTAGGTATTTGATTTGCTGATTGAATAGCATTATTTAATCTATGAAGATAAATTTGGTTATAGAAGTCAGTAATATCTGTTGCTAAAACATACTGATAGGTATTTGCTAATTCTTTGGATTGTGTAGAGAAATTCAAAAATCCATTGTTGTTTGAAAAAAAACTACCATCACTGATTTTTATTCTATAAGAACATGCCACTTTCTTATTAATATCTACTCTAGCTTGTTCAATTTTTTCTGCTACAGAATACACTAGCGCAGTGTATATTATGCTAGTTATTGGTTCCAGTTGGTGTACTATCCTAAATCCTTCTTTAGGCTTTTTAGAGGTTAAAGTTCTTGGATTTGATATAGATAATTTATCAATATTTTTGGATGATAGCTCAGACTTTACTTCATCCCAACAATGCCAAATGGCTTCAAACTCAAATGTTTTTGGGAAAAAATCTGAATCATAAAATTTCTCTATATGTTTTCTTGCAAATTCTAGTGAGTCTTCAGTTAGTTTAGTCATCAAATGCCTCCTTAAATATTTACTTCATCGCCACACCCAACCATTTCATCATCTCTCTCTCATCCCAACCTTTACGTTTAGCATAATCTTGAGCTTGGTCTTCATCAATGCGACCTAAAGTGAAATAGTTACTTGCAGGGTGGGTGAAGTACCAACCGCAGACGGAAGCGGCCGGCCACATGGCGTAGCTTTCGGTGAGTTTCATGCCGATGCGTTGTTCTACTTCTAATAAATCCCAAATCAAGGCTTTTTCGGTATGTTCAGGGCAGCTTGGATAACCCGGTGCAGGGCGGATGCCGACATAGTTTTCATTGATTAAACCTTGATTGTCGAATTCTTCTTGTGTGTAGCCCCAAATACGGGTGCGGAGCTCAAAGTGCAAATATTCCGCCATGGCTTCCGCTAAGCGGTCGCCCACAGCTTGTAACAAGATGGCATTGTAGTCATCGCCTGCCGCTTTATAGCCTTCTACAAGCTCCATTTCTTCAATACCCGCACAAACGGCGAACATGCCGAACCAGTCTTTTTTGCCACTTTCGCGATCGGCAATAAAGTCGCTTAAGGCAAAGTTAAACGGGCTTTTGCTGTTTTTGCCACGTTCGGTTTGTTGGCGTAAGCCGTAAGCGGTGCCAATAGGTTTTGTACGTTCTTCATCAGCGAAAAGTACCACATCATCGCCCACACGTTCCGCAGGGAAGATGCCTAAAATACCGCTTGGGTTGAGCTTGTGGTTTTGCTCTAATTCATCTAAGACCACTTGCGCATCGTTCCACACTTTACGTGCTTCTTCGCCGCCTTCTGGATAATCAAAGGCATCAGGGTAGCCACCCATCAAGCCCCAAATGCGGAAGAATGGCGACCAGTCGATAAATTTACGCAGCTCGGCAATCGGCACGTTTTTAAATTCCACAATGCCAGTTTGGTTTGGTTTTGGTGGCACATAATTTGCCCATTCACCACTAAAACCATCAAAACGGTTTGCGCGAGCTTCTTCAATGCTAAGCTGTTTACGTAGTGGTTTACGGTTAGAGAAAGATTGCTGAATTTTCTCGTAATCTTTCTTGAATTGTTCCCATAATGCCGCACGGCTTTCTGGGTTCATTAATGTCGCACACACCGTTACCGCACGGGAGGCGTTAGAGGTATAAAATACACCGTGTTCTTTATATTTTGGATAAAGTTTAATGGCTGTGTGTTCTTTAGAGGTGGTGGCACCGCCAATCATTACAGGCAGGTTTAAGCCTAAGCGAGTCATTTCACCCAGGAAGTATTCCATTTCATCTAGAGAAGGGGTAATCAAACCACTTAATGCGATGATATCCGCTTTTTCATCAATGGCGGTTTGAATGATTTTGTCCGCAGGCACCATCACGCCCAAGTCAATCACTTCAAAGTTATTACATTGCATCACTACGCTTACGATGTTTTTACCAATATCGTGTACGTCGCCTTTTACGGTTGCAATCACCACTTTACCGTTGCTTGAACCTTTTTGTTTGGTAGCGTTGATAAACGGCTCTAAATACGCCACGGATTGTTTCATCACGCGTGCAGATTTCACCACTTGTGGGAGGAACATTTTACCGTCACCGAATAAATCGCCGACTACGTCCATGCCAGCCATTAACGGGCCTTCAATCACATCTAATGGACTTGGCAATGTTTGGCGAGCTTCTTCCGTATCTTCCACAATATAAGTGGTAATCCCTTTCACCAGCGCGTGTTTTAAACGTTCTTCAACCGGCCAAGTGCGCCATTCAGCCACAGAATCGACCGCACTTTCATCGTTGCCTTGATTGCGATATTTTTCTGCAATATCGAGTAGTTTTTCAGTCGCATCAGGGCTGCGGTTTAATACCGCATCTTCCACGATTTCACGCAATTCAGGATCGAGATCATCATAAATTGCAAGCTGCCCCGCATTCACAATCCCCATATCCATGCCTTGTTTGATGGCGTGATAGAGGAAGACGGCATGAATCGCTTCACGCATCACGTTATTACCACGGAATGAGAAAGAGACATTCGACACCCCGCCCGAGATTTTCGCGTGCGGAAGAGCTTGTTTAATGCGACCTGTGGCGTTGATAAAATCGACACCGTAGTTGTTGTGTTCTTCAATCCCTGTACCGATGGCAAAAATGTTCGGGTCAAAAATAATATCTTCTGGCGGGAACCCGACTTGATTCACCAAAATGTCATAAGCACGGCTACAAATTTCAACTTTGCGATTTTCGGTGTCGGCTTGTCCCACTTCGTCAAATGCCATCACCACCACAGCTGCGCCGTATTTACGCACCAATTTGGCGTGTTCGACAAAGATTTCTTCGCCTTCTTTCAACGAAATAGAGTTCACAATCGGTTTACCTTGTACCGACTGTAAACCTGCTTCAATCACTTCCCATTTAGACGAGTCGATCATGACTGGCACTTTGGCAGCATCCGGCTCGGTCGCCATAATATTGAGGAAACGGGTCATGCATTTTTTTCCGTCTAATAAGGCTTCATCCATATTGACGTCGATCACTTGTGCACCGTTTTCTACTTGGTCAATAGCAATTTCAATGGCTTCAGCAAATTTATCTTCTTTGATTAAACGTTTGAATTTTGCCGAACCCGTCACGTTATTACGTTCACCCACGTTTACGAATAGGCTTTCATCATCAATATTGAGTGGTTCTAAGCCTGATAAACGCATCGCAGTTTTAATTTCAGGCAATTTACGTGGCGCAATACCTTGCATTGCATCCGCAAAGGCTTTGATATGCTCTGGCGTCGTACCACAACAACCACCGACAATGTTCACAAAGCCACTTTCAGCCCATTCTTTAAGATGTGCCGCCATCTCTTCCGCCCCTAAATCATAGCCACCAAAAGCATTCGGCAAGCCCGCATTCGGGTGAACAGACACATAGGTTTCGCTGATTTTAGACAGTTGTTCAACATATTGGCGAAGTTCTTTCGGGCCGAGCGCACAGTTCAAACCAAAAGTCAGTGGTTTAGCGTGACGAAGCGAGTTGTAGAACGCTTCAGTGGTTTGCCCTGAAAGGGTACGGCCAGAAGCATCAGTAATGGTGCCGGAAATCATAATCGGCAATTCCACGCCTAATTCTTCAAATACGGTTTCAATGGCGAAAATGGCGGCTTTTGCGTTTAACGTGTCGAAAATGGTTTCGATCATGATCAAATCAGCACCGCCTTCAATTAAGCCTTTGGTTGCTTGGGCATAGGCATTCACCAATTCCATAAACGTCACATTACGGAAACCTGGGTCGTTTACGTCAGGAGAAATAGAGGCGGTGCGGTTAGTTGGCCCTAACACGCCAGCAACAAAGCGAGGTTTTTCTGGTGTGCTGTATTTATCTGCGGCTAAACGCGCTAGTTTTGCCCCTGCAAAATTCAGTTCGTAGGCAATAGACTGTAAATCATAATCCGCTTGCGCAATGGTGGTAGAACTGAAAGTATTGGTTTCAATAATATCGGCGCCGGCTTGTAAATATTTCTCATGAATCGCAGAAATTAACAGCGGTTGGGTTAAGGTGAGCAAGTCATTATTACCACGTAAATCAACCGCACTTTCTTTAAAACGCTCGCCTCTAAAATCGGCCTCGGTGAGTTTATATTTTTGGATCATCGTCCCCATCGCACCATCTAAAATGAGGATGCGTTCAGCGAGGGATTTTTTCAGTAATTCGGTTTGATTATGTGACATAGACAGCTCTTTTTAAAATCAATCAATATTACGGAGAATGATAGGTATAAGCACACAGAGTGTCAAATAAAAGGGGAGAAAGTGCGGTAAAAAAATGGAATGTTTTCAAAAAGAAAGGCGGACAAATTGTCCGCCGAATGGTTAGCAATATTTGCTGTCCGAGTAAAAAATTGGAAGATCTCTTCCACTTCCTCTTCGCTTAAACGAATCGGTAACATGTGGTTGTTTAAACTGTTGTTATAGAAAATATCCGCAAAACTTGGTGCGATCATCACTTTAAAACCGTAATCGGCTAATGCCCAAGGTGCATGTTCACGAGAAGAACCACAGCCAAGGTTTTTACGCGCTAATAAAATGGTCGCGCCTTGATATTGTGGATAATTCAACACAAAATCTGGATTTGGCTTAGTGCCTTCTACATCCAAATAACGCCATTCATGGAATAAGTGTTTACCGAAACCTACGCGCGTAATCGCTTGTAAAAATTGTTTTGGAATAATCGCATCCGTATCCACGTTTGCTGCATCCAATGGCACTACTAGGCCTGAAAGTTGTTTAAATCCTGCCATTTTCTGCTCCTTAGTTTAATGTTACATCACGAATATCAACGAATTTACCGAACATTCCCGCTGCGGCAGCCATGGCAGGGCTCACTAAGTGAGTGCGGCCATTACGACCTTGGCGACCTTCAAAGTTACGGTTTGACGTGGAAGCGCAGCGTTCCCATTCGCCTAAACGGTCATCGTTCATCCCTAAGCACATTGAGCAGCCCGGATTACGCCATTCAGCGCCCGCTTCGATAAAGATTTTATCCAAGCCTTCTTTTTCCGCTTGTTCTTTCACTAAACCAGAACCTGGCACGACTAAAATACGTTTTACGTTATCGGCTTTTTTGCGACCTTTCATCACAGCCGCTGCCGCACGTAAATCTTCGATACGAGCATTAGTACAAGAACCGATAAAGACTTGATCTACAGGGATATCTTTTAAATCAGTGTTAGCGTCTAAGCCAATATAATTTAAGGCTTTTTCTGCTGAAGCACGAGTCACCGGATCGGTCATTTCTGCTGGATTTGGCACTGGCTGATCGATACCGATTACTTGGCCTGGGTTTGTTCCCCAAGTTACCTGTGGCGCAATATCTTTCGCTTCTAATGTGATGACCGTGTCAAATTTCGCATCATCATCGGATTTTAAGGTTTTCCAATAAGCAACTGCATCATCCCAATCTTTACCTTTCGGTGCATGTGGACGGCCTTTTAAGTATTCGAAAGTGGTTTCATCTGGTGCGATTAAGCCGGCTTTCGCGCCCATTTCAATCGCCATATTACAAACGGTCATGCGGCCTTCCATGGAAAGGTCACGAATCGCTTCGCCGCAGAATTCCACCACATGGCCTGTACCGCCCGCCATGGTTGTTTTACCGATGATGGCAAGAATAATATCTTTTGCGGTAATGCCTGGTGCGACTTTGCCACGTACTTCAATTTTCATATTTTTTGCGCGGGCTTGCTTTAAGGTTTGTGTGGCTAATACGTGTTCTACTTCAGATGTACCAATACCAAATGCCAAGGCACCGAATGCACCGTGAGTGGCAGTATGAGAGTCACCACAAACAATAGTCATGCCCGGTAAGGTTAAGCCTTGTTCCGGTCCCATGACATGCACGATACCTTGTTCTTTGGTGGTCATATCGAACAATTGAATACCGGTCGCTTTTGTGTTTTTTGCGAGCTCCAATACTTGAATTTTCGCTTGGCCTTCAAGTTTGTTCACATCTCGTACTTGAGTAGAAATACTGTGATCCATGGTACCGAAAGTTTTGCTCACTTGGCGTACTTGGCGGCCTGCAACACGTAAACCGTCAAAGGCTTGTGGACTGGTCACTTCATGGATTAAATGACGGTTAATATATAAAATCGGCGTTTCGCCTTCAGCTTCGTATACCACGTGGGCATCGAATAATTTTTCGTAAAGAGTTTTTGCCATAATTTTTCTCAATTCGTTAGAGTAGCAAGTGCGGTCAAATTTTAGGGTGTTTTTAAACCGCACTTTAATTGTTTTTTATTAGATTGCGTTAGCGATTAATGTGCCCATTTCTGCAGTTGAAACAGGTGCAGAATCATCGGCTAAATCACCGGTACGGTGACCATTTGCTAAGACTTTTTGCACGGCATTTTCAATCGCATCTGCGGCATCATTTAAGTTGAAGCTGTAACGCAACATCATCGCGGCAGAAAGAATTTGTGCGATTGGGTTGGCAATGCCTTTGCCTGCGATATCTGGTGCAGAACCGCCAGCAGGCTCATATAAGCCGAAACCTTCTTCATTTAAGCTAGCAGATGGCAACATTCCCATAGAGCCCGTGATCATCGCCGCTTCATCAGAAATAATATCACCGAAAATGTTAGAGCAGAGAAGCACATCGAAAGATTCAGGCGCTTTGATTAACTGCATGGTAGCGTTGTCGATGTAAATATGATCTAAGGTGACTTCAGGGTAGTCTTTTGCCACTTCCGTCACAGTTTCACGCCATAAGATTGATGCTTGTAATACGTTGGCTTTATCTACAGAAGTGACGTGTTTACGACGTTTCATTGCCGCATCAAAAGCCGCACGTGCAATGCGTTCGATTTCGTATTTGTAATAAACTTCAGTATCGAATGCTTTGGTTTGTGCACCTTCACCTTCACGGCCTTTAGGCTGACCGAAATAAATCCCGCCTGTTAATTCACGCACAACCACCATATCAAATCCTTTCGCTGCAATATCTGCACGTAATGGACAGAATTTTTCTAAACCTTTATAAAGGGTAGCAGGACGAAGATTGCAGAATAATTTGAAATGTTTACGCAATGGTAATAATGCACCGCGTTCTGGTTGTTGATCCGGAGGTAAATTTGTCCATTTAGGGCCACCTACAGAACCAAACAAAATCGCATCAGCCTCATCACAACCTTTTAAGGTGTCTGCTGGTAATGGGCAACCACAATTATCAATTGCGGCACCACCTACATAAAATTCATTGAAGTTAAGTTTAAAACCGAATTTTTCTTGGACTTTGTTTAATACTTTAATGGCTTCAGCCATGACTTCCGGACCGATACCGTCTCCCGGTAGAACAGCGATGTTGTATGATTGCATATTATTTTTCCTATTTCTTTCACACCAAAGTGCGGTTAATTTTCTCCCCCTCTTTTGTAAAGAGGGGCTGGGGGAGATTTTAACGATATAAAATTCACTTCTGAGGTTGATGTTACTTCTGCCAAATCTCCCCTACCCCCTCTTTGCTAAAGAGGGGGATTCAATCAATTAATGATGTTTGTGGCTTTTAATATCTGCAACTTTATGCGCACGATAAATAGCATTAATTGCATGAACTAAAGCAAGCGCAGAAGATTCAACAATGTCTGTCGCTAAACCAACACCGTGGAATTTACGGCCTTCATGTTCTACCACGATATCCACCTGACCTAACGCTTCGGCACCTTCGCCTTTCGCGGTTAAATTATAGTGAGACATTTTGATTTCTAAGCCAGTTAAGTTCAAGATGGCATTGTAAACCGCATCGACAGGACCGTTCCCCCCAATTGACGACGTGCTTAATTTATTGCCATCCAATTCCACTTGAACAAATGCAGTTGCTGGATATTCTTTAGTGGAGTGTGCAGAAAGTTTATCTAATACTAAACGATCTTCATCACCTTGTTGCATGTCGATAAACGCCAATGCTTCCAAGTCATAATCGAACACTTGGCCTTTTTTGTCTGCCAATTTCAAGAAAGATTCGTACAATTTATCCAAATCGTAATCTTGCTCGGTGTAACCCATATCTGCCATATGACCTTTCACGGCTGCGCGACCAGAACGTGCAGTTAAGTTCAATTTCTCTTTCTTCAAGCCAATAGTTTCTGGTGACATGATTTCGTAGGTATTTTGGTTTTTTAACATACCATCTTGGTGAATACCGGATGAATGTGCGAAAGCATTCGAACCTACAATCGCTTTATTCGGTTGGATTGGCATATTACAAAGTTGGCTCACCATTTGGCTGACACGATGAATTTCTTGTGTGTTGATACGTGTATCCACGCCCATGAATTCTTGACGCACTTTCATTGCCATCACCACTTCTTCAAGTGAGGTATTACCCGCACGTTCACCAATGCCGTTGATAGTACATTCAATTTGGCGTGCACCATTTTGTACAGCGGTTAAGGAGTTAGCCGTTGCCATACCCAAGTCATTGTGACAATGTACGGAAATCACAGCTTTATCGATATTTGGTACGCGGTTACGTACTTCAGCAATAATATTGCCGAATTGATTAGGTAAGCAGAAACCAACAGTGTCAGGAATATTTACAGTTGTTGCACCTGCATTAATTGCCGCTTCAACAATACGACAAATATTGTCGATACCTGTACGGCCTGCATCTTCGCAAGAAAATTCTACATCGTCAGTATAATTACGTGCATGTTTTACTGCGGCTACAGCCATTTCAACCACATCGTCAAAGGTACGTTTTAATTTGGCTTCAACGTGTAATGCTGAAACTGCAATAAATGTATGGATACGAAACGCTTCTGCCACTTTTAAGGCTTCAGCTGCCGCATCAATATCTTTAATTACCGCACGGGAAAGTGCCGCAACACGACTATTTTTGATATGGCGTGCAATGGTTTGAACGGATTCAAAATCGCCTTGAGAAGAAACTGGAAAACCCACTTCCATCACATCCACGCCTAGACGTTCAAGGGCTAAAGCAATCTGTAATTTCTCTTTAACGGTTAAGCTTGCTTTTAACGCTTGTTCGCCATCACGCAAGGTGGTATCAAAAATAATAACGCGATCTGTCATAGTATTTTCCTTCTTTTATCACTCAAAGTGCGGTCATTTTTACCGTGATTTTAAAACGAAAAAACCCGCAATCTTAAAAGTGCGGGTTGATAATAGATTTTTTACATAAAGGTGTTTTTTATCCACAACTTAGCCGCACAAAGAATGTGAGAGCAGGAGGTTGAGAGATAAAGAAACAGCTTGGTACATAAAAAGATAATCCTGTAAAAAATTCTGTAAAACGCTGTCCATATTACGGATAAAAATTTTGCTGTCAAACCATTTTTTAGTGATTTATATTTTGAATTAATATATTCGTATTATTGTAAAAGTTTATTATTCTAAATATGTGATGATGTGTAGAGTTTATCGCTAAAAAGATCTTTAATAGAGCCATTTTTATACTGCTTTACCCATTATTTTTGGTATGCAGATTTTTTCTAAAATTTTTTCTCTTTTTGCGATCTGAATCGCAAAATTAAGACAAATCTTTCATTTTTTGACACCAATCTCGTCATAATTCACTTTTTAAAGGAGAGAATAAATGAGCGATTTTGCGTCGATTTTATTGCGGTTGTCACAAATACCCAAATTAGGCAGTGTGCGAATTCAACAAATTCTAGCCCATGTGAATATAGATGAGTTATTAAATTATGATGAAGCTTCATTTCAACAAATGGGCTGGAATGCTTTGCAGATTCGTCGTTGGTTTCAGCCTGAAATGAAATTCATTGAGCCCGCTTTGAGTTGGGCCGAAAAAGAAGGGCATCATTTAATTCACTGTTTTTCAGATGAGTATCCTTTTTTACTCAAACAAATTAGTGGCTTTCCGTCCTTATTATTTGTGAAAGGTAATCTGACTGCACTTTCAGCACAGCAAATCGCCATGGTTGGAAGTCGTTATTGCTCCGCTTATGGGGAATATTGGGCAAAATATTTTGCGACAGAGCTTTCTCTTGTAGGATTGACGGTCACGAGTGGGCTGGCTTTAGGTATCGATGGATTTAGTCATCAAGCAGTGGTGGATATTCAAGGGCAGACCATTGCCGTATTGGGCAGCGGATTAGATCACATTTACCCCGCTAAACATCGCCGATTAGCCGAGCAAATTATCGAAAATAACGGGGCATTAGTTTCTGAATTTATCCCTACGCAAGCACCGATTGCCGAAAATTTTCCTCGTCGCAATCGTATTATTAGTGGACTTTCATTGGGAACGTTAGTGATTGAAGCCACAGAGAAAAGCGGTTCATTGATTACGGCGCGTTATGCCTTAGAACAAAATCGCGATATTTTTGCGTTGCCAGGGAATATTCAAAGTGAATACAGTCAAGGTTGCCACAAATTGATTAAGCAAGGTGCGATGTTGGTGGAAAATGTCAAAGATATTTTAGATAGCCTCAATCATAGCGTTGTTTTTCAGCTGCCAGTACATACTCTAATCAATCAGTCGATAGCTAAACCGCTCACAGCAAAAATGCCAGCTGTGGATCCGAGTCACCCTGAACTTTATCAACATATCACTTATACACCGATAAGCCTCGATGATTTATCTGCAGCACTGAATTTGCCGGTGGATTCGCTTTTAGTACAGTTATTGGATTTGGAATTACAAGACTTAATCGTCAATGAGAATGGACTCTATAAGCGGATAGCATAAACGGGGTAGAGCGATGAGGCAATCCTGTGCTAAGATACGGTCCAGTTTTAGAAAGGAGAACCTATGTTAGCCATTATTTCCCCGGCAAAAACCTTAGATTTTGAAAGTGCGGTCAGAAATCTCCCTGTTTCTCAACCGCACTTGACGGATTATAGTGAGCAACTGATTGAAATCTGTCGTCAATTATCTCCCCAAGATCTTTCTTCCTTAATGTCGATCAGCGACAAGCTTGCAGGATTAAATGCCGCTCGCTTTGCAGAATGGACAAAATCTCACAACGAAAAAAATTCACGTGCAGCTATTTGGGCATTCAAAGGTGATGTTTACACTGGTTTGGATGCTGATAGTTTATCTGATGAAGATATACAATTCGCGCAACGTCATTTACGTATGCTTTCTGGTTTATATGGTTTACTTAAACCCCTTGATTTAATGCAACCTTACCGTTTGGAAATGGGCACGAAGTTAGCGAATCCCAAAGGGAAAGATCTTTATGCTTTTTGGGGAGATATCATCACTCAATCAGTACAACAAGCACTTGATGAGCAAGGCGATCGTGTTTTGATCAATTTGGCTTCAGACGAGTATTATAAATCAGTGAAAGAGAGCCAATTAGAGGCACAAATTATTAAGCCTATTTTCTTAGATAATAAGAATGGTAAATACAAAGTGGTCAGCTTTTATGCGAAAAAAGCCCGTGGTTTAATGTGTCGTTTTATCATTCAAAATCGTTTGGAATGTGTTGAACAACTGAAAGAGTTTAACCTTGGTGGTTATTGGTTTGATTCAGCATCCTCAACTGAAAAAGAATTTGTATTTAAGCGAGATATCAATGAATAAATTCCTGGTTATATTAACCGCACTTTTATTATCAGGTTGTGCGGCAAAAGTGAGTCAGCTTCAAACACCTGAAAAAATTGAATACAACGGCAAAACCTATAAACTTACTGCAAGCCAAGATTTAGATACGATTGCGCGTTACGTTTATATCGCTGAGCCGGAAACCTTGGAAAATTGGAAATCTCAAATTGAAGTATTGCTTGATCGTGACGTAGGTCGTTCTATTGAGCAACGTGTAGCATTACGTGAAAAAGTGTATCGTAATTTAGGTGTACAAGATTTCAAAATTCGTGCCAATTCAACGAATCCGAAAAAGCCCGCGACAGAATTAAACGGTTATGTCATTTATGCACCAACAGAACAAAATCCGTCTTGGCAGGTGAATATTGCGAAAGGGAAAAATATTTCCCATTGTGGTTTTGTGCAATACCAATATTCCCAAAAAGTGGAAATGAAAAAGTTTCAGCGCTTAAGCAAAGTAAAAATTGTGAAAAATTTACAAAAGTATCTTGTCGCAAAAGAAAGTAAAACATTGCAAAAAGCCGATCTTTCTTGGAAATGTGAAAGTTATTTCAATCACTAAAATGTATAACTAGATCAAATCTCAAGTAAATTTTTCAAATTTTGCTAGAGCAGAAATTATGGATGGTGTAATCTTAGCACCAATTGTTTTTAAGAATTCAAAGTAGGTAAATATGATTAAAAAAATTGCTGTATTAACCAGTGGTGGTGATGCTCCTGGTATGAATGCTGCTATTCGTGGTGTTGTGCGTGCAGCACTTGCAGAAGGGCTTGATGTATTCGGCATTTATGATGGTTATCAAGGCTTATACAACAATAAAATCAAACAGTTAAACCGTTATAATGTATCAGATATTATTAACCGTGGTGGTACATTCTTAGGTTCTGCTCGTTTCCCTGAATTTAAGGATCCTGCCGTACGTGAGAAATGTGCGGAAATTTTACGTTCACATGGTATTGATGCCTTAGTCGTTATCGGTGGTGACGGTTCTTATATGGGGGCGAAATTGCTCACGGAAGAACATGGTTTCCCTTGTGTGGGTATTCCAGGCACGATTGATAATGATGTGGCAGGTACGGATTACACAATCGGTTATGAAACTGCGCTACAAACAGCGGTGGATGCCATCGACCGTTTACGTGACACCTCAAGTTCTCACCAACGTATTTCTATCGTAGAAATCATGGGCCGTCACTGTAGTGACTTGACTATTTCTGCAGGTATTGCAGGTGGTTGTGAATATATCGTGGCATCTGAAATGGAATTTAACCGCGAAGAATTAATTCGCCAAATTGAGCGCAGTATTATTCGTGGAAAACGCCACGCCATCATTGCGATTACTGAGTTAATCACTGACGTGCATTCTCTCGCTCGTGAAATTGAAGCTCGCGTAGGCCATGAAACCCGTGCAACCGTATTAGGCCATATTCAACGTGGTGGTTCGCCTTGTGCCTTCGACCGTATTTTAGCTTCACGTATGGGCGTATATGCGGTAGATATATTGCTACAAGGTAAAGGTGGCTACTGTGTGGGTATTCAAAATGAAAAATTAGTTCACCATGATATTATTGATGCAATCAACAATATGCGCCGTGAATTTAAAGCAGATTGGTTAGAAATGGCTAAACGCTTAGAATAATCTTTTAAAGGTCATTTAAAATAAAAGAAATCGGGCTAAAGCAATCATTGTTTTAGCCCGATTTTTATCTTTTAGATTAAGCTTTTAGTGTATTTCTCTTACGCTGCAAAATAAAAAAACGACAATCATAGGGATTATCCGCATCCGCTTGACGATATTCTTCAAACTCTATGTTCCATTCAGCCCAATTAATTTCAGGGAAGAAGGTATCGCCGTCAATGTCTGCTTGAATTTGCGTGAGATATAGTTTATCTGCTTTAGGTAAATATTGTTTAAATAACTCGCCGCCGCCAATCAACATAATTTCATCAAATTCTTTGACAAAATCGACCGCACTTTCAAAATTCTCTTTCCAGATGACACCTTCATGTTCGTAAGGCGTGCGTGAAAGGACAATATTGGTACGTTTGGGTAGTGGGCGACCAATGCTTTCAAAGGTTTTACGACCCATAATTACCGGTTTGCCTGTGGTGTTTTTACGAAACCAGGTTAAATCAGCAGGTAAGTGCCAAGGCATTTGATTATCTTTTCCGATGACGTTATTTTTTGTTGTCGCAACGATCAAACTTAATGTCATATTTTCTATCCTATTTTTCTTTTTTTGCACTATATCATAGCTATTCACAAAATCTGTATATGAGGTTGGATTTTTCGTGATTTTTATTAATTTTAGTGCTAATTTAACCGCACTTTTCTATTTTTTCACTGAGGATAAACTATGTCGGCAAATCGCAAAACAATCGTCGTAAAATTTGGTACTAGCACATTAACACATGGTTCCCCAAAATTGAATGCGCCTCACATGGTCGATATTGTTCGCCAGATTGCCCAACTTCATCAAGCGGGTTTTCGTGTAGTAATTGTAACATCAGGTGCGATTGCCGCTGGACGACATTATTTAAATCATCCTCAACTTCCTCCAACTATTGCGTCAAAACAGCTTTTAGCTGCGGTAGGGCAGAGTCAGCTTATTCAAGCCTGGGAAAAATTATTTGCGATTTATGATATTCATATTGGACAAATTTTATTAACTCGTGCCGATATTGAAGACCGTGAACGTTTTTTAAATGCACGCGATACATTACATGCGCTGTTGGACAATCATATTATTCCTGTGATTAATGAGAATGATGCAGTAGCAACGGCTGAGATTAAAGTAGGGGATAACGATAACTTATCGGCGCTAGTCGCGATTTTAGTGCAAGCGGAACAACTTTACTTATTAACGGATCAACAAGGTTTGTACGAAAGCGATCCTCGTAAAAATCCAGATGCGAAATTGATTCCAGTGGTTGAGCAAATTACCGATCATATTCGTTCGATTGCAGGCGGTAGCGGTACAAATCTTGGTACTGGCGGGATGAGTACAAAAATTATTGCAGCAGATGTGGCAACGCGTTCAGGTATTGAAACGATAATTGCACCAGGTAGCCGACCTGATGTGATTGTGGATTTAGCCTACGATAAACCAATTGGCACGAAATTTATTGCACATCATTCAGATCGTCTCGAAAGTCGTAAACAGTGGTTATTTGCAGCTCCATCAGCGGGTATGCTGACGATTGATGAGGGTGCTGAAAATGCCATGTTAGTACAGAATAAATCGTTGTTGCCTGCAGGGATTACGGCTGTGGAAGGGCGTTTCTCACGTGGTGAAGTCGTCAAAATTAAGAATACCTCAGGTAAAGTGATTGCACTTGGTATGCCGCGTTATAACAGCGATGCGTTGGAATTAATCAAAGGGAAAAAATCCCAAGAAATTGAACAAATTCTTGGCTATGAGTACGGTGCAGTTGCGTTACATCGTGATGACATGATTATGCTATAGCTTAAAATAGAAATCGGATCTCTTATATTTTCTGAACCTTCCCTTTATTTTGTTGGTCTATAAAACCATAAAAAGGGTAATAGCCCGATATTAAGTAGTAAAAGGAGACAACATGAGATTAATAGCGACCGTTTTAGCTGTTGGGCTATTAAGTGCTTGTACGCAGGGCTATTATGTAAAACATCGTAGCCCAATTTCAGTGAGCAAAAACGTAAAACGTTTAAATACGACGGTTTGTCATGATAAAGATGACTGGTATTTAGATGGTTATCGTGTAGGAAAAGATTTCCAAGCGCAAAGCCAATCTCAATTGAATAAACGAATTAATTATTGTGGCCGACGTGTACCTGAAGAGCTGAGAACCGCATGGTTTAACGGTTTTGATGCAGGCTCAAATGGCGTTCAGATTGATATAGAGGGTTATGATGAGGATGCTCTCTTAACCTATGATTATGACGATGATGATCGTTATAGCGAAGACGAAGAAGAATAAAAAAGTGCGGTTAATTTTAACCGCACTTTTTCTTTTTAAAGAATATCGAGTAATTCAACTTCAAACACTAGGGTTGAGAATGGTGGGATAGATGCGCCTGCACCACGTTCACCGTAAGCCAGTTCGTGTGGAATAGTGAGTTTCCATTTAGAACCAACAGGCATCATTTGTAATGCTTCAACCCAACCACGAATTACGCCATTTACTGGGAATTCAGCTGGTGCACCACGAGCAACCGAACTGTCGAATACGGTACCATCTGGTAATGTACCTGTGTAGTGAACACGTACTTTATCAGTTGCAGATGGTTTGTTTCCGTTACCTTCGGTTAAAATTTCGTATTGTAAACCGCTGTCAGTGACGTTTACGCCTGCTTTTTTCGCGTTTTCTTCTAAGAATTTTTTACCTTCTTCTTCAATCGCTTTAAATTGCGCTTGTTGTGCTTCAGCCGCTTGTTGTTGAAGCGCTTGAACGGAATGCATTAAATCATTAATTTCTAATGCAGGTTGATTACGGTTTAACGCATCGAAAATGCCTTTTGCTACCGCTTCAACAGAAATATCCATTTGGCTATCTGCTAATTGTTGACCGATTTGTAAACCGATACCGTAGCTGCCTTTTTCAGAAATACTTTCTAATTTTACTTGTTCAAAAATTTGAGCTGTCATGTTTTTTCCTTTGTTGTAAAACTATTTTTTCAATGCCAAGATTTCACCCATGCGAACAGGTTCATCAACACTTAAATGATCGGCAATTTTCACTTGGCCGGCTTGGAATAAATTAATCACGGTAGAACCAAGTTGGAACCAACCCATTTCTTGACCCTTGCTTAATTTAACCGCACTTTCACCTTCATAAGTCCACTCTTTCACTTCGTTATGACGTGGCGGATTAATAACTCCAGCCCAAACAGTGCCGATACTCGCAGTGATTGTTGCGCCCACTAAGATTTGTACCATGGTACCAAATTCAGTATCAAAGACACAAATCACACGTTCATTACGTGCGAAGAGGTTAGGCACATGTTTCGCTAAAAACGGATTGACGGAGAATAAATCACCCGGTACGTAAATCATTTTGCGAAGTGTACCATCACATGGCATATGCACACGGTGATAATCACGTGGTGATAAATAAGTGGTGATGAATTCCCCATTTTTAAAGGTCTCGGTTAAATCTTTATCTTCAGCTAATAAATCATTTAAGCTGAAAAAGTGACCTTTTGCTTGTAATAGGCGGTCATCTTCAATGTGTCCACATTCACTTACACGGCCATCTGCAGGGCAACAAAGTGCGGTTGGATTTTGGTTAATTGGTCGTGCATTTTCTTTTAATGGACGGATAAAGAATTCATTAAAACTAGCGTAATCACTGAATTTTTCTTTTTCAGCAATGCTCATATCAATGTTGTACTTTTTTGCAAACGCTTTAATCACAAAATGTGTCACTGCGCCCCATTTTTGTTTAGCTAACCAACCTGCTGCTTGTGTCATATAGATTTGTGGCATCACATATTGAAATGCAACTTTTAGGCGTTGCCAATAAGAAATTGGGTTCATTGATTTCTCCGATAAGATTAAAAAGTTGGGCGATTATAACAACTTATTTCACTTGCGCAATGTTAGTTGATATTTTTGCGTAAGATCAAAGCAATAAGCCGACATTTGCCGGCTTATTTTTATGTTTATAAAATCATTTTGACTAATTTGTCTGCTTGAATCCGAGCAAATTTCTTCAACAGTTTTTGCACCGGTTCAGGATATTGCGTCAATTCTTCTAGTTCAGAATAATCTTGCAATACTTTGGTATGTTGGCGGATGTGCGATAATTCTTTTTCCGCTTGTGACAGAAGTTCTTGTTTTGGATCGTGGATTAATAATCCATTTTCTGCATCTAAACGCCATGCACGAGGATTCAGGTTGTTCCCTGTTAAAAGAATATACTGATTGTCCACCCAAACACCTTTGAGGTGATAGGTGTTATCGCCATCTTTCCATAAACGTACCGTTAAATGGCCATTTTTAATGTAAGCATCAAATTTCTCGCAGAAACGACGAAGATTGTTTTCATATAAATAAGGTAATGCACCTGCCATTTTAAAAGGTTCCTCAGGTGGAATATAGAAATCGTTCGCGACTTTGTCTCCGACAATAATTTCTACGCTTTTACCTTGTTCTAACAAATGGGCAATTTTACTTCTTAGCGTGCGAGGGAAGTTGAAATAAGGCGTGCAAATCACCAATTTTTCCTGCACTTGTAAGAATAAATCTTCAATGACTTGGTTTAATTCGTTGCCTGATGCACCTAAACCAAAAAGTGGTGAAATGGTTAAAACATCGGAAAAACCAACCGCACTTTCCAACTGATATTCAGCATGGGCAGATAAGTTTTTACGATAAGCTTTTATTGCACTACGAATTTCTTTGGTGCGAGGGCGATTAGCCACATCTAATGGATGTACCGCACTGAAATCCAATAAATAATCATTGATGAAATTAACCATCGAGTCTGCCAGTGCAGCATTATGGATTTTTTGGTAGCGGTCGTAACGGTATTTATCTTGTTGTTGTAAATACACGTTATTGATACTTGCGCCGCTGTAAAGGACGGTATCATCAAACACAAAGCCTTTAATATGTAACACACCGAAGACTTCGCGGGTATTAATTGGCACACCGAAGAACATATTCGGTTCATCGGGAAGTTGATAGGTTTGGCGTTGTTCACAATACCAATCAGCGTTAGTAGCCGATTTTTCTGCACCGAGTAAATTGCGTTGTCCGCGATGCCAATCCACTAAAATTTTCACATCCAATTCAGGATGCTCTTGTTTTACGCGATAAATCTCATTGAGAATTTCTTGTCCCGCTTCATCTTTTTGCCAATAAAGTGCGGTCACGTAAATGCGTTTTTTAGCTTGGCGAATTAATTCTATAATTTGTGCTTTGAATTCAAGCGGACTAAACAGAAACTCAACCTGTTCTGCCTGTAAAGGAAGAAAAGGTAAATTTTTTAAATTTTGTTCTGCGCGTTTAGCTTTATTGATCAACATAATCTATCTCTACACTAAAAATTAATGCTCTAGTTTACAATATTTCCTTTAAGGATTGATAGAAAAAAGGTTTTTTTTCGTTATAATGCTCACAAATTTTCGCATTTTTTGGCGAATTATTATCCAATTTTTCCTTCGAGAAGCAAATTATGAGCAATTCACGCAAACCATCATTCCTTGCTGAACTTTCATTAAATAAAGCCAATGGTGAAAGTGGCTCGGTAAAAGTAACAGTAAAAAGCACTGGCGTGAGTTATAAAGCGAAAGAAAAGAAAACGGGCGCATTATCACCACGAGCACCGGAGAAAATTAAAAAGAACCGCGCTGAAGAAATGAAAGTGTATGGTGAAAATGCCTGCTTAGAATTGTTTGCAGAACGTCCGGAGAGTATCGTTCGCGTGTGGGCAACGGTGCAAATGGCACATCGAATTGGCGAGATTTTCAGTTATTTAGCCGCAAATAAAAAAGTGTATCACGTGGTGGATAGCGATGAGCTAAGCTTAGTAAGCGGCACGGAGCATCATGGCGGAATTTGTATGTTAGTGAAAAAACAACGTACTTTTTCTTTGCAAGGTTATTTAGATGTACCGCGTCAAGAAGACTGTTTAGTCGTACTTGATCAAGTCAATAATGCGCAAAACCTAGGTGGCGTTGTGCGTACTTGTGCCTTCTACGGCATAAAAAATGTGGTGACAAATCAAGTTGAACAGCTTTATGCGCCCGCTGCTATGCGTGTGGCTGAAGGCGGAATGGAGCATATTCGTATTTTAGAAACAGAAAGTACTGAAATCGCTTTAGAGGCTTTACGTAAGGCTGGTTATCAGATTATTCATGTATCAACCAATAAACAAGGCGTTGCGTTGGAACAACTCAAATTTGCAGAGAAAGTCGCGTTGGTATTGAGTGAAGGTAGTACGGACGATATTCGTGAGAAACAAGATATAAATGTGCGTCTTTCTTTAAGCAATCCATTAAAAGCAGGATTAAATATTGCGGTAAATACAGGGATTTTATTAGCACATTGGTATGTGAAATAACCTTAAGTGCGGTTATTTTTAGGTTTGTTTTGGGGGCTGACATCTGTCAGCCCTTTTTCTTTTTCAAAATTGTGTGAGATTCAAATTTTGATATTTCTTGTAAAAGCCTTTGGGGGGAATCAGACAAAAGATCTATACTATTTCTAGTTGTTATTTAATAGGGAGTTTTTATGCCTGAACGTTCAGCAAACATCAGTACACACGATCCTTTCGGGAGCTTATTAGGCTATGCGCCGGGTGGCATTGCAATTTATTCATCCGATTATCATACAGCCGATGAGAAAGAGTATCCCGATGATGCCGCCTTTCGCAGTTATTTAGGACGAGAGTATATGGGATATAAATGGCAGTGTGTGGAGTTTGCACGTCGCTATCTCTATCTCAACCATGGCATGGTGTTTACTGATGTAGGAATGGCTTACGAGATCTTTTCTTTACGATTTTTACGTCAAGTGGTGAATGATGCCTTATTACCTTTACAAGCCTTTGCAAATGGTTGCAAACGTAAGCCTGAAGCAGGTGCATTGTTAATTTGGCAGGAGGGCGGTGAATTTAAACATACGGGGCATGTGGCGATCATTACCGAGGTATTAGAAGATAAAATTCGCATTGCCGAGCAAAACGTGATTCACTCTCGCTTACCAAGCGGGCAGCAATGGACACGTGAATTACCGATGACGGTTTCCGAAAGTGGTTATTTTCTGCATGATACCTTTGATGATACAGAAATTTTAGGTTGGATGATCCAAACAGAAGATACCGAATACAGTCTGCCGCGGCCAACACCAGAAAAAGAGAAGCTTGAGATTCATGCTGAACATATAGAAAACAATGGTCAGTTTGAGCATAAATGGCTGAATGAGCAAAATGAATTTGAAGCTGCATATGTGAAAGCAATGGGCGGGCATAAAGTCAGCCATTCGGATCAATATCGCTATTTTACGATATCTGAAACAGCACAACATGAGTTGATTCGTGCAACCAATGAATTACATTTAATGTATTTGCATGCCACAGATAAAGTCTTAAAAGACGATAAGTTATTACAATATTTCAATATTCCTAAATTGCTTTGGCCTCGCTTACGTTTATCTTGGCAAAATCGCCGTTATCAAACCATTACGGGACGTTTAGATTTCTGTATGGATAGCCGAGGATTGAAAGTGTATGAATACAATGCAGACTCAGCCTCTTGTCACGCTGAAGCTGGTGAGTTTATGAATCGATGGGCAATCCAAGGCGGATTGAATATTGGTGAAAATCCTGCTGATGGTTTACGTAATGCATTAGCGGATTGTTGGAAACACAGTGAAGCTACGCCGCTTGTTCATATTATGCAAGATCATGATGATGAAGAAGATTACCACGCATTATTTATGCGCAATGCACTGGTTCAAGCAGGATTTAAAGCCAAAATTATTCATGGCACAGAGGGATTACATTGGGATAGTCGTGGCCGTTTGATTGATGATGAAGATAATCAAGTAAAAACCGTATGGAAAACGTGGGCCTGGGAAACTATGTTGGAGCAACTTCGTGAAGATGCGACAGGAATGGAAGTAGCGCCACCAATTCGTACAGGCTATCCAGAAGATAAAGTGCGGTTGATTGATGTGTTACTTCGTCCAGAAGTTCTAGTTTATGAACCACTTTGGACAGCGATTCCAAGTAATAAAGCGATTTTACCAGTGTTGTGGTCATTATTCCCAAACCATCGTTATCTACTGGAGGCTGGATTTGAATTGACGCCTGAGCTGATTAAAAATGGTTACGCACAAAAACCAATTGCTGGTCGCCGAGGTGATAATGTGAAATTGATTGGTGAGTGTAAATCAGTGCTTGATAGCAAAGATGGTCGTTTTGGTAAGCAGGAGAGTATCTACCAACAACTTTGGTGTTTACCAAAAGTGGAAGACCAATATGTTCAGGTCTGTACTTTTACTGTAGGTGGGCATTATGGTGGTAGCTGTTTACGCTCAGATCCGAGTTTGGTTATTATGGGGAATAGCGATATGCAACCGTTAAGGGTATTATCTGATAAAGATTTCCTTAAAAAATAAAAACAAAATTGGCACTCAAAATGAGTGCCGATTTATTATTTTGCTATAAGATTATTTTGCATCTTTGTTATCTGCAGGTTTTTCATTTGCTTTTAACATATCCGCTGGAATAAAGCTTTGTTGTACTTTTTCCATGTGTGGAAGGTTATGTGCAATACCTTTGTGACAATCGATACAGGTTTTGTTTTGTTCCTGTGCAAGTGCATGCATTTGTTGTGCCACAGTTTTTTGTTGAGTAAAGTCCATGTCATTGAAGTTATGGCAGTTACGGCACTCTTGTGAGTTATTCGCTTTCATACGTGCCCATTCGCGTTCAGCCATTTCTAAACGATGTTTTTCGAATTTTTCTTTAGTATCGACTTTACCTGTAAAGTGAGCATAAACTTCAGTCGATGCCTGCATTTTACGAACCATTTTTGGAATAAATTCATGTGGAACGTGACAGTCTGAACAAATTGCTTTCACACCTGAACGGTTACTAAAGTGGATTGACGCTTGGTACTCAGGTACAACGTCATTAGTATGACAGTCTGAACAGAATTGCTCTGTATTAGTTGTCGCCATTCCAGCATTAAACAGGTTAGTTCCAACGATAGTACCAATGATAGTTAATAAAATAACCCCACCAATTGCCATTTTGCTCGGAGAGCGTAACCAACGGCAAACTTTCTGAATGCTTGATTTAATCATGGTTTAGCTCCTTATTTACCTTGCATTTGACGAATAGTTTCAAATTTATTTTGGATAATTGGGTTCACGTTAGTTTGTTGAACGTGGCATTGTAAACAGAAATAACGACGTGGCGAAGTGCCTTCTGTTTTTTGTCCATCACGTGTTAAAAAGTGGCTTTCAGGTACGCGAGGTGCACCCGTTGTTGGAGCAACATCCGGAGAGTGACAGCCTAAACATTGGTTAGCATTCTTAGTCACTTGTAAACCACGAATGCTGTGTGGAACAAGTGGTGGTTGGTGAGGGAAGGTTACAGGAATATTACCAACATCTTTATAAGGATTCGTAAATGCTGGTGCAATACTTTCTGCTGTTTTATCAATGCTGTTTGCAACTTGCGGCGCATCGGCAAATGCCAATCCACTACATAAAGCCAGCATGAAAATAAATGATTTTTTCATGAAATCCACTCCATTAAATAATTAAATATTTTTAATTTTTATTTGTTTCTCAAAGCGAGAGCCAAATGTAAATACATTTTCTGCGCAAACGTCAATACAGCGTCCACAAGTAATACAATCTTTTGCCAATATGATTTGACTGTCTTCTGGTCCACCGTGTAAAGGAAGTCTTAATACTTGCGGTTCTGGGCAAACATTATAACAGTCCATACAACGGTCACAGCGATCGCGATCGACTACATTAATTTTTATCAGGCTTTTAGCACCAATGACACCATATATCGCACCAATTGGACAAAGGTGACCACACCAGCCATGCTCAGCAACAAGTAAGTCAAATAAAAAGATGACTGTGACCAACCAAAGGGTTGCGCCTGTTCCAAAGACAAAGATGCGTCCAAGTGCTGCGACTGGGTTTATCCACTCCCATAAGAGTGTCCCCGTTATTGCACTACCAACTAAAATCACGGCTAAAATCACATAGCGAAGTTGGCGTGAAATTTTTAATGATTGTCGAATACCTAATTTTCTACGTAACCAAGCTGCAGCATCTGTTACCATATTCATTGGGCAAACCCAACTACAAAAGGCTTTGCTTGCAACAATGGCGTAGAATATGACAATCACTAAGGCACCAATAATCGTTGTGATTTCTGGTAGGTAACCTGTCACTAAACTTTCAGCGGTAATCAATGGATCTGTCAATGGCACAGTATCCAAAAGCATGCTTGAGCTGTAATTGCCTTTTAGAATCCAAACTTGCCAAATTGGGCCACTTAAGAACATTAAAATAATGCTTAATTGACTGATTCGACGTAGAATTAAAAAGCGATAAGCATGCCACCAACCGAGTTTTTGGCGAGCTTCTAAGCCTGCATCTTTAGGCTTATTCGGGGTATATTTTTCAGCCATTATTTAACCCCCTTAATGTTTAAGTCCAGATTTGGGAATTGCTCTGCTTCCGGAACTGTTGTTGGATTTGGTACATAATCCATTGTTGCACGGCTTGGTGTTGCAACTTTTTGGTTCGGTTGAACTTGCATTGGCTGATAAACCGGCTCATGTGAGCCTTCCGGCATACGAGCATCCATTGCTGGACGTAAGCCATCCGGATGTTGCTCCTCAATTAAGGATTTTCCGGCGTTTTGTTTTTCTTTCCAGCCTAAGCGATAGTGGCGACCGAGTAATCCTTTGGCGATATCCATCGGTAAGACTTTAATTGCCGCTTCTTCTAATACACAAGCTTGTTCGCATTTACCGCATCCGGTGCAAGCATCAGAGTGAACAGTTGGAATAAGCTTTGCATGAATCCCTGTACGATCATTGTGGATACGTTCAAGTGTAATCGCTTTATCTACTAATGGACAAACGCGGTAACACACATCACAACGCAACCCCTGCCAGTTAAGACAAGTTTCATGGTCTAGCAATACTGCTAACCCCATTCTCGCATCATTGATGTCTTTAAGTTCCTCACTTAATGCGCCACTTGGACAAGCATTCATACATGGAATATCCGGACACATTTCGCAAGGTTTATCCCGAGCGATAAAATAAGGCGTGCCCGCTTCCATTGGTGAAATCAGCGAAGCTAAATGCAACATATCATATGGACACGCTTGGACGCATTGTCCGCAGCGGGTACAAGCTGCCAAGAAATCCTTTTCCGGTAAAGCACCAGGTGGACGCAAGGCGATTCCTTCTTTAGCTTTAGCTTGTTGTTGCTGTAAGCCAAGAATAATACCAACTCCACACACTCCGGCAGCCGTTCTTGTCACATTTTTTAAAAACTGACGACGGTTAGGATCAAGTCTCATCTGCGTTTCCTTTTATAAGCGGCCTGATTTTGTAAAAATGTTGCAAAATTTGACCGCTCTTATTTTGAATTCCCTTCTCTGTAAAGAGAGGAGCGACTAGAAACAAAAGGAAAATCCTACGCTTTTTCCACTTTTACCGCACATTTTTTGAAGTCGGTTTCACCTGAAATTGGATCGGTTGCATCCAATGTTAATTTGTTAGCAAGCTGACCCGCATCAAAGAAGGTGGTGTAAATTAAGCCCTGAGGACATTTGTTACGACCACGGGTATCTAAGTAAGTGATCATTTCACCACGACGAGTGATTAACTTCACTTTATCCCCATGACGTAAGCCATATTTTTTTGCATCCGCTGGGTGCATCCAAACTAAGTTGTTCGGGAACGCACGGTGTAATTCAGGTACACGACGAGTCATGGTACCGGTATGCCAGTGCTCAAGTACACGACCAGTACATAACCATAATGGATATTCTTCATCCGGTGATTCTGCAGGTGCTTCATAAGGAACACCTAGAATAATCGCTTTTTTATCTGGATAGCCATAGAATGCGATATCTTCACCTGGTTTGACATACGGGTCAAAGCCTTCACGGTAACGCCATAAGGTTTCTTTACCGTCAACAACCGGCCAACGTAAACCACGTACTTGGTGATAAGTATCGAATGGTGCTAAGTCATGACCATGACCACGACCGAAGTCAGCGTATTCTTCGAATAAACCTTTTTGTAGGTAGTAACCAAAGTGATCGGCTTCATCATTGATGTATCCTGGAACATCGGTTGGTACTTTATATTTGTTTACTTCACCATTTTCGTAAAGCACTTCATATAAAGTTTTGCCACGATATTCAGGCATTTGAGCTAATAACTCTTCACCCCATACTTCATCCGTTTTGAAGTATTTAGCAAATTCAACAATTTGCCATAAGTCAGAACGAGACTCACCTGGGCCTTTTACTTGTTGACGCCATAATTGGGTACGACGTTCAGCGTTACCATAACCCCCTTCTTTTTCTACCCACATACAAGTTGGAAGAATTAAGTCTGCTGCAACCGCAGAAACTGATGGGTAAGGATCTGAAACAACGATAAAGTTCTCTGGATTACGCCAACCAGGGAAAATTTCGTCATTGATATTCGGGCCACCTTGCATGTTGTTGGTGGACATTTGCCATAAGAAATTTAGTTTACCGTCTTTTAAGGCACGGCTTTGTTGTACCGCTGGATAGCCAGGTACAGTTGGGATGGTGCCTTTTGGTAATTTCCATTTTTTCTCTGTAATTTCAACGTGTTTTGGATTGGTTACTACCATGTCCGCTGGTAAACGATGAACGAAAGTACCTACTTCACGTGCTGTACCACAAGCTGAAGGTTGACCAGTTAATGAGAACGGACCACAACCTGGTTTAGAAATTTTACCGGTTAATAAGT
>PPYF01304007.1_pt1 | contig 33569 bp, 36 predicted proteins | sample 1559871 | NCBI WGS metagenome assembly PPYF01 (sample SAMN08240021, study PRJNA423297) | Human gut metagenome, whole genome shotgun sequencing project.
AAAAGGAAGAAGTTAACCGTAAGACTTATTCTTCTCTTGAGGATTTAAACCTTGCTGTTTTTCAGTACATTAACGGCTTTTACAATTCGATAAGACCTCATTCTCATAATAACGGCTTGACTACTATTCAAGCTGAATTCAATTTTTTCTGATTTTTCTTGTCCACTGCAGGGAGGTGATATTGATGGCTGTTTACGATATTCCCGATTATGAATTTGAAAACCTCGCAAGAAGTTTTCTTCCTGCAATGGAACAGTATTTTTCCGCAGCAGAGGGAATGGCGGAATACGAAAAGTGGCTCTCCGAACAGGATACAGAGTTTACTGAAAGTGAAAACGTAAGGAAAACAGCCTGAAACAGAAATTTGGATTTGAAGACATATCCCTTTAAGGAAATGGGCGTAATATAAGCAGAAACGCCTACTGAAAACTATTTATGAATCACGGAATTTCATCACTTTAAAGTGATGAATTTTTCTGAAAAATATGCTATACTGTTAGTTACATAGCCGCAAGGCATTTGCAAAAATATAATACAAACAGCAAGCGAAAATCCGAATTGATTTCAGCGTATGCAGAAAGGATAGGTAAGAAAATGAAAGCAGTAATTTATGCAAGATACTCCTGCGACAACCAGAGAGAAGAAAGTATTGAACAGCTTCGTGAATGCAAGGCATATCTCGAAAGGCAGGGCATGACATTTGTACGCTCATACATTGACAGGGCAATGTCGGCAAAAACGGATAATCGTCCCGAATTTCAGCAGATGATAAAGGAAAGCGCAAAGGGCGGCTTTGATGCCGTTGTTGTCTGGAAGCTTGACCGTTTTGCACGAAACAGATATGACAGCGCACATTATAAAGGTATACTCCGCAAAAACGGAGTCAAGGTAGTTTCGGCAACGGAACAAATTTCCGAGGGTGCTGAGGGTATCATTCTTGTATCGGTGCTTGAGGGCTTTGCAGAATATTATTCTGCCGAGCTGCCGGAAAAGGTAATCCGAGGTATGACGGAAAATGCTCTCAAGTGTCAGTATAACGGCGGTTGTGTGCCTGTCGGATATACGATTGACGAGAACAAGCGCTATCAGATAGATGAGCAGACCGCACCCTTTATCCGTGACGCATTTGAGATGTATGCAAGCGGAAGTATGGTAAAGGAAATTGCGGCATATCTGAACAATAACGGCGTGTTGTCCTCGGCTAAAAAGCCCTTTACAAAAACTACGGTAGCTGCAATTTTTCAGAACAGAAAATATATCGGTGAATACAAATACCGTGATGTCTGTGTTCCCGATGGAGTGCCTCGGATTGTATCTGACGAAACCTTTGCGAGGGTTCAGGAGAGAGTGGCAAAAAATCGTTACGCACCGGGAAGGTTTGTTGCTAAGGAAGAATATCTGCTGACAACAAAGCTGATATGCGGCGACTGAAACGAAAATCGCCAATGAAAAAATAGAAAAGCCTGTTCTTACGGAAAAACAGGTTGAATTCTGGCTCACAAAGATTGGCGAAAACGAAATCAAAACCATAGAGCAGAAGCGCAGGCTGATTGACGCTTTCCTCAATTCGATAGTGCTTTACGAGGACAGCGCCGTGATAACCTTCAACTACAAATTCGGCAGCAAGACGGTAAGTCTTGCTGACATACATAATTATTGTTCGGAACTGGAAATTTCGGGGGAGCCAAGCAAAAAGTCCGTAAACAAAGCGTTTGCGGACTTTTTTTGCGCCTTTTTATATCGGTGTTAAACGGTTGTATAAACATATATTTCGTAAATCTGCACGGGTTTAAGCATAATTTATTATGAAAATTGCTGATATTCGGGCTGCGGTTTTAAATGCTGTTTACCGGAAAATATACAGAATTTATGTATAAAACCTGAATGGTAGTCATTTTGCCATTCGGGTTTATCTTTTCCCCTCAACAAACCATCTTGGCTCCTCATAATACAAATAGGACTGCCGACCTGAAATGCGGCAGGTATACCTCATTCCGATACCTCCGGCTTTCAGGCTTGCGGCTATGCGTTTGTCAAGAATCCTGTCTATTCCGTAAACCGTACCGTCCTCCCATATTACAGAAAGCGGCGTTATATTTCCCTCAGTATCAAACTTAGCCGTTACCTCAGGCAGGTGACGAATCTTCCGCTCATGGAAAGAAAGGATTTATTGCAAAAGGCTGTAAAATCCGAAAATGAGAGATTTGCCGTATCAAGATACATCGAGAAAAACGGCGCTGCTTTCTATGAACTTGCAAAGCAGAATGAGTTTGAGGGTATCGTAGCTAAAAGAAAGGACAGCCGATATTACTTTGACAGGCGAACAAAGGACTGGATAAAAATAAAGTATATGCAGGACGATGATTTTGTTATACTCGGATACGTTCCGAAAGAAAACAGCATGAACAGTATAATTCTGGGGCAGTATCAGGATAGTCGGCTGATATATAAAGGTCATGTAACGCTGGGAGTCGGCAGAGAGCGGCTGAGGAGAGAATGCTTTTACAGGCTCTCGGCTGTAGGGATAAGGCTCAGGCACTCTCTGTGCTTGGTGAAATGAAAATGATACTTCCTATCCGTTCTGGTCGAGAACAATAATGGTATTTGTCAGGCCCTTTGCTGCTCTTATATTAGAAGTATTATGTATCCTGTCAAAAATATTCACAGAATCATATTGATAATATGATTGCTTATCTGTAGATATCTGATTGGTTATCTTTCCGACAGAACCTATAACGGTAGGTGTTATCTGATCTAAAGTTTTAATGCGAGCGTTTTGGCTTTCGTCAGTATAGTCAAGCCTTATATTTTTTAAAAGCACCACATCAATATCTGATAATTGACTTGCCAAACAGAAATGGCATGATTTTATCTTTGAACGGTATATTAAGTTGAACCTTGCCTTTTAAAGTTCTCCGTAAGTGAGTTCCATGCGGTTTGACGGCGTTATCCCGTCTTACACGAATATCGTATCCAAGAAATTTCGCTGGGTTGTTGCTGCGTGTTATCAAAGTTTTTTTCTTCCGACAATTCCATTTTCAAAGTGCCGCCGACAAAGTCCGCAAACTGTTTTTTATAAGCTCGCAGTCCGCTCTGTCACCCTTAATGCCTATAAGAAAATCGTCCGCATAGCGGATATATTTCATTACTTTGTCGGTTTGTGAACTGCACAAGGTACTTGTAAGACTTCGTGCAGTTCTTTAATCTTTTTCAGACACTCAGTCTTTTCTTCGCTTTCCGGCAAAGGATACTATATAAGCGTTGCCGTCTATCACGCAAACAGCATTGCCATTTGTAGATGGACGCTTGTATCACTCACTCGAATACACTATTCCGTCGAGGCGATATACTTTGCATTGAACTGTGCTGGCGTTTTGAAGGTTGGAACCATATCATGTAGTGCCTGAACGACGATTTCGTCATTGTTGTCTTGTGCGGCATCCCGCAGTCTGCGCAAGTTATCAATAAACTGTTCCGGCTCAATGTCAATCTGCTTGCCTATGAAAATCAGTTTGTTCTTGGTCCTTTTGAGTCCCTCTTCATTCATGAGCAGTTCTTCCTTGATCTTCTCACCAGGACGCAGCCCCGTGAATTCGATTTTCACATCTTTATAAGGTACTTTGCCATACATGTGGATGAGATTTTCTGCGAGCGTGACGATTCGCACAGGCTCACCCATATCAAGCACGAAAATTTCGCCGCCGTGCGCAATGGCAGCCGCCTCCATGACAAGGCTGACAGCTTCCGAAATAGTCATGAAATACCGGATAATATCGGGATGCGTCACGGTGACCGATCTGCCCTCCTCAATCTGCTTTTTGAATTTCGGGATGACGGAGCCGTGTGAGTCGAGCACATTGCCAAAGCGTGTCGTAACAAATTCGGTGTGGCAGTCTGTCTGCTTTGCGAGATACTGCATGATCATTTCGCAGCAGCGTTTGGAAGCACCCATGACATTTGTCGGGTTCACCGCCTTGTCGGTGGAGATCATGACAAATTTTTTCACATCGTGGAATTGTGCAAGTGTTGCGATATTAAAGGTGCCAATGACATTGTTCTTAATGGCTTCCATCGGGTTTTCTTCCATGAGCGGCACATGCTTATGTGCGGCAGCATGAAACACAATATCTGGCTTGTATTTCTTGAAAATCTGATTCATGCGGTAATAGTCGCGCACAGACGCGATAATCGTCACGAGATCAAGCGATGTGCCGTACTCCATGATCATCTCCTGCTGAATATCGTAGGCATAATTTTCGCAGATATCCAGTATAATGACCTGTTTCGGATTGTATTTAGCGATCTGCCGCACCAACTCTGAGCCAATGGAGCCACCACCTCCGGTCACCATGCAGACCTTTCCGCTGAGGAGGGACGAAAGATTCTGATTGTCAAACGAAATCGGGTCTCTGCCGAGCAGATCCTCGATATTGATGTCGCGTACCTGATTGAGCAACGTTACATGTGTCTCGTCGAAGAGCAGATTGCTGAGGCACGGGATGACCTTGACTGGTAGATTGGTTTTCGTGCAGATATCCAGGATATGTTTACGTTCATTCTCCTGACAGGATGGGATACAGAAAATAATCTGTTCGATGTTCATTTCGTCTATGTACTTCTGAATCTCCGCAGTTGTGCCAACGATCTGCACATCGAGCAGCGTCTGCCCGTTCTTATTGCGGTCGTCGTCGATGATGCAAACCGGCTCGAAAACGGAGACTGCCGTTTCCTCTGGATTGGAACTCTGTCTGAGACGCCGTAGCTCCTGCAGCAGTATCCTGCATGCCTGACCGCCGCCGACCAGTATAGTGCGTCGGCCTTTTGTCTCCTGTTGTCCTGTGTTTGTCAAGTCGATTAAGGTTGTCTTGAAGAAGAAGCGAAACAGGCAGATGCCAATCAGCGCAATGCAGGTATGCAGCAACTCAAATCGTAACGGAATGTTTCCGAGCAGAATATAGGCGAACACACAGAAAAGTGAAAAGCCGATCAGAACGCCGTATACGCAGGACATATAGTCCTTTTGGCTGAAATGACGCCGCAGCTTGTTATATGTACCGGAGAGTGAAAGACCGCCGAAACAGGTGAAACAGGACATTACACCACTTGCCCAAAGTGTGCGGGTGCCGATGATGTCATTCAGTGCAAACAAGATAAATGAAGAAATTATCGCGGAAACGGCGACGATAAATGCGTCCGCGATTGCCAGGATAATCCTCCGGTATTTGAATTTCTGTAATATCAATTTCACTTTCAACTCTCCATATTCTTTCACATAGAATTTACATTCTGCAAATATTGTTGGATCAGCGAACAGACCGGAAACGAATTTGCGCTGTGAAAAGTGTTCGCAATTCGTGGGCGGAACAGGAAGTAGCCTGTCAGAAACGGCGCTACCTTACTTATGAATGTCCGAACTGTTATATATTTAATTATACTCTGAAATGCAGAAAAGTCAAGGGATAAAACTGCATTGACCACGGTATTTCAACGAGTAAACAAACTTTGAATCTCAGCTGAATTTGAAATACTATATTCATATTTTGATGGCAATTCGATGAAAGACATCCATTTATACACAAAAACTGAGAATAGATTCTCTTGAAAATCAAAGCTGCATATTTTGAAATATGTTTGTTCAAGCAAATTTAACTCGTTGAAATACCGTGATCCAGTCGAAAAAAGGAATTGACATTTATGCTTAAATCTGCTATAATAACATTTAATTAAAAATCGAAATGCAAAGCAGGCTTTGCTGACCTGATTTGCTTTGGAGATGATAGGCACATCCCGTCAAAACTAAACAGCTTTAGTGCGGATGTGAAAATGATAAAGCTAAAAACAGATGTGAACGCGGTGTGTTATCAAGTCTTTGCTTATAGCTGCACAAGAGAAATCATATACCTGCTGCCAATCATCCTTGTAACTGATTTTAGATTTACAAATCATCACATCAACTTCACAGATTCAGATTGCGAACATTGCGAACATAGAATAAACGATCACAAAACAATCTTTATATACATTGTGATAAAGATATGATATGGGAGAATGCGATTAAAATGGCAAAAAGAATTTTAAATGTGGATAAAAAAGCAATATTAAGAGGCTATTCAGACTGTGCAGAAGCGATGGCTATTGCTGCAGCTGAGGCATGTTTCGACGGACCAGATTGTCAGATTGCCGATTTGATATTTGTTGATGATGAAGGCAGCCACAGAGCATACAGTTGTTGGGAAAATGAGCATCCTGAAGAAAAAAGCGCCGTTGAGATCTCGGATGATGAGAACACAATTATTGTAAATACACGAAATGTTGAAACCAAAGGAAAAGGGAAGGCATTTCTTTATGAAAAAGCAAATTGCATGCGAAAAAGCTGTCAGGTAAAATGCATCTCATTCAAGCATAATCATATTTGCTCATTTTTCGGCCTAAAGCTCGTTTCGTTTGTCAATGATACGGCAAAGGAATTCCGAGCAGGCTTTTTCTCGAATAACAAAATAGGGTATGTTCACTATGATTCTAAGAAAAATATTTTGGAATTCAATATGGTCGATAATAAGCACAGATATCAGTATATCAAACTGATGATGGATGCTGACGAGTTGATTGTTTTTTTGTCCGCTGACGGAATAACATGGGATGAATTTCACAGAGAAAAGAATCAGATTCCGAACGAAAACAGATTGATCGGATTCATGTTATGGACAGGGGATGAATTCTTTAAAAACTGGTTTTATACCAATCACATTCAGCTGCATTCATATCATGATATGTCACTGTCTTATGGCGTAAAGCTGGATTATTATCTTGGATATCAGTTTTTCGGTCGCCACAATTCATTTAATCCATGGATCAAAGAAAGTACAATTGATCCTCTGCTGCTGAAGGGATTTGACTGTATTGATGTAGTCAAGAGGATCATTGACACGGGTTACTGCATTGGTCTTATGCTGAATGAGAAATATCTGAGAAACCGGTGGGCTTACAATGATCTTGATTTCGATCATGAGAGCATGGTTTACGGCTATGATTCGGATGAGCAGAAAATCTATATCTGCGGATTTAATGCGCATCAGCATTTTACATTTGAAGCAATCAGCTTTGAAGTGTTCAGAGAGGCATATCAGCATCTAATCGGTTCATATGACTGGAAGCTGATGAAGTATGAAGTTCAGTATTATGAATATGCCCTGGATAAGGATTTGGTGATAAAACAGCTTACAGAATATCGTGACGGAATAGACAGCTCCTACCGGGAAGAATTGAAGATCAACCAGAAAATTAGAATATTTGGCACAAGAATATACGAGGCTTTAAGGAATCATATTGAGCATGTACAGGATGTTCGGGTTCCGTATATCATCTATGAGCATAAAATGATTATGACGAAGCGTATTCAGTATTTCCATGAACGTGGACTTTTGAATCATGAGGATGCAGAAGCACTGCTGATTCAGTCAAAGAAACTTGAAAGAATGGCATACAAGCTCTTGCTTCTTGGCATTAAAGACAACGCAAAAACAGATGGAGAAGATACAGATAAAATCAAGGCTTTGATAGATGAAATCTGCCGGACTGATTGTGAATTTGTTGATGAATTGATTCAAAAGTTAGAGTATGATTATGAACTTGAAAAGTAAAAGTAAATGTCTCAGCAAACAAATTGGGAAGTTGTTATGTGTCTTGTTCATTGCTTTGTATATAGGTGTATGCTGTTTGCAAAACAATGATGGCACGGAATACAAGGCAGTCATATATGTGCTGCTTTTTATCACAACGGTCATTTTCGAAGTTTTGCCTACAATGGTGACCTGCTTTCTAGCAATCGGCTTGCTTCCGCTGCTGGGATTGGCAAGTGATATGGGAGAGGCGTTGGTCGGCTTTTCGAATCCAGTGATTGCTTTTATTGTTGCGTCATTCGGCATCGTACAGGCGCTGAGCAATACATCATTTGTCGATCGTGTAATGAAGAAATTCCTGTCGGGTGAGCATATTGATGCAGATCAATTGACATGGAAAATGATGGTATGCACATCATTGATGTCATCAATCGTGTCGAATGTTCCGACATGCGCTCTTTTCTTTGCGATTGCAAAAAAAATGCTGGATGTGATCACGGAGGAAAAGAGAAACGCGATCGCCAAAAAATGGATGATTGGGATTCCGGTATCTAGTATGATTGGAGGCATTATAACACCTGTCGGAAGCTCTGTGAATATCCTGGCTATCTCTCTTCTTGAAAATCAGACCGGCGTTCGTATTTCGTTTGTGCAATGGATGGCAATGGGACTTCCCGTTGCACTGATTGCGATACCGATATGCTGGCTGTTACTGAAAAGACTTGACGTAAATGTGAAGCTTGAAAAGAACGAAACAGTGAAGATCCTCAGTGAACTGCATCAATGTGAAAAGACCGAAAGCAAGGATTTCAGGACATTGTTTTACATTGGTGCCATGCTGGCATTTTGGATTGCATCCTCTTGGGTCAAGTACTTAAATGTGGTAGATATCACAGTAATCGGCTGTGCAGTCATGTGTATTCCGCACATCGGAGTTGTGAAAATAGATGATGTCGTTGAATCTATCAATTGGAAGTCTGTTATTTTACTCGGCAGTGTTTTGACAATCGGAACGCTGCTGACACGAAATGATATATTCAGCATGTTTCCCTGTGAGACGCTCCAGACGTTTTCTCTTAATATCCCTCACCTTGTTCTCTATGCTGTGACAGCATTCATTTCTTTTGTATTACTGATTGTAATACCAGTGGCGCCTTCTATGGAAACATTTTGGATACCGTTCGCATTGTCTGCTTTTTGCAGTAACGGAGTGAATCCGGCTCTTGTTACCGCAATTATTGCAATTTGCGCGTGTAATTGCTATTTGTTTCCGTTTGACACGGTGTTTCTGATCACCTACGGTTCGGGATATTACAGCATGAAAGACCTTTTTAAGGTCAGTATTCCGCTTCAGCTGTGCGTTGTAATTGTTTGCGCTGCTGTGGTGTATCTGAATGAACTGATACTATGGTGAGCAATCCCACATAAACAGAATCAACATACAGCAATAAATTTACAAATGAATATATTACCATATGCTTATGGCATAGGTTATGTAAGTGCATAGCATTATAAATGCAAAAAATTATAATTATCATGGAGGAAAAAATGGAAAAAGCAAATTTCTACAACAAGCTGGAAGGTGTAATCAAGACGGTTATCAATGACGAATATCCAGAAATGCCTATTACTGTTACGGAGAATACCAAATTGCTGGAGGAGTATCCGGTTGACTCTATTTTCGGAATTCAGATTCTTTCCCTGATCGAAGAAGAGTTCGGTATTGTCATCGATGATGAGGATTTGAGTCTCGGATTGCTGCGAGATATGGAAGTATTGCGCAAATATATCGAAGCCCGGATCGGGTAAAGTATCTTCATTATTATGAAAGATGAGGAAAAGAGAATATGGTGAAAGATCACCTGTTTATTGTCTTTGGGGCTGAGCATTACAATCCGTTAAATGTCATCAGGTCGATAGGAAAGAGCGGGATTGCACCCATTTTCATTGCAGTTAAAAATAAGGGGTTGATTGCGTCCAAAAGCAAGTATATTCAGAAAACCCATTACGTAGACAGTGTTGAACAGGGTTATGAAATTCTGCTTCAGGAATATGGCAATTTGAAAAAAAAGCCTTTTTTGTTTACCACGGACGATGATGTTCAAAGTTATCTTGATATGAGATATGACGAACTGATAGACAAATTTTATTTTTTTCAGGCCGGAAAAGCAGGCAGAGTGACTGAGTTTATGGATAAGAAGAAAGTGTTGGAATTAGCAGCAAGACACGGATTGAAAGTTCTTCCGACGGTGGTCGTGAATCACGGACATGTACCCAATGATCTGGTGTACCCTGTTTTGACAAAGAGTATTTCACCGAATGTGGGTGGCTGGAAAAAGGACGTTCATATTTGTAACAGTGCGGAGGAGTTGAAAGCGGCATACGACCGGATTCTGAGCCCGCGTGTTGTGATCCAGCAATATCTGGACAAGAAAAACGAGTATACCATTGATGGCTTTTCCATTGATAAAGGACGGCAGGTATTTGCACCCATTGCATCTGAATACAATTATCTTCTGCCCGGATACTACAGTCCGTTCATGACCTTTTTTTCGGTTGAAAAAAAGGAACTTCTGGCATGTTGTATTGAGGCTTTGATTGAAGTTGGATATGAGGGCATATTTGATTTTGAATTTCTTGTTGATCAAAATGACAACCTGTATTTTTCGGAGATTAATTTTCGTAACAATCCGTTTAATCACTGTGCAACAAAGCTTGGCATGCCGTTTCCTATTCTGTGGGCAGAAGCGATGCTGAGCGGCAGCATCAATTCAGCGCGGAACACCGCGATCATCCCAAAGAATTATATGGCGATGATAGAGCCGGTGGATTATGCCAAAAGAGTGAAGACGGGGAAAATCGAGCTTGGGGAATGGCTGAGGGACTTTAAAAGTACACAATGTCCTTTTTACTACGATGAAGATGATATGGAACCATTCCTTGAAATGGTTCGAAACTGGGAATTGTACAGTTAATTCGTGTCATAAGAGTGGTCACCATTTGAACACACGCGCTGTATGTTTATCGTTGCCTTAAACCAGTCTTTGATGCATATTGTTTTTCTTGCTCTGGATGGCAGGGAAAAATTGACATTAACGGCAGAACTTCGCTTTATAAATCGTTGCGATGACAGTATACTTTTCCATCGTGTCGGAAAGCGTCCTTATGTTTTTTTGCTGTTCGGCAAAAGATGGAAATTATAGAGAGGATTTGGCAGATGAGAAAAAAAAAGAATTCCGTAAGTGAACTGTTACACTATGGAAAATATCTGAACGCTATTGATAAAAAACGACTGCCGCTTGCTGTGTTGACAAATGCAGCGCTGGCTCTTTCTGAGGTTGTTTTTAGTGTTTTGATTGTCAGATACATCATAAATGCATATAGTAACGGTCAATTTTCGATGCTACATTTCACAATTGTGATGTGTTTGGCATTGGTATTTCAAATTTCTGTCTGGGCGATAGAAAGCTATTATTATGAGTATTATAGCCGAATATCTGATACCACTATAATTGGAACGATCTATAAAGAACTGTTTGTCCTTTTGAAGAAGTTCCCACTGAAACAAATTGAACATTCCGATTATTATCAAAAGTATTATTTTGTCATCAATGATGTGGAGAATCGAGTTGGGGAGTATTGGGGACTGGTGGAATCGATCACCGGTACATTTGTCACATTATCATCTTTATCTGCAATCATTGCAGTTACTGAACCTTTATTGATTTTCTTGTTCCTTTTTCCGGTCATCATTGATGTTTTGATCGCACCCTCGTTGAATGTAAAAAAATACGAATATGATGTGTCCAGAAAAGAAGCGGACAGAAAAGGCGAGTATATCCAAAGAGTCATGTACATGAAGGACTATGCAAAGGATATGAGACTTACATCTATATCGAAAGTCGTCCTGCTTCAATATGAAGAATATCTGAAAAACCTGATAACAATCATACAGAAACGGACACCGCAGATCATCCACCGGGGAGTCTTTATTACAATGTCCTATCAGGTAATATCTTTTTTTTCTGTCATTCTATGGGTATGCTTCCGTGTACGTGCCGGCGCGATGGATATTGGCAGCGGTGTGGTGATCATCTCGCTGTATAATCAGATTGTATACTCAATGAAAAATGTTGTGAATCTCTATTCGGAGGTGAAGAGACAATCCAATTACATAAATGATTTTTTTGCGTTTAAGCAGGACGCAAAAAAATCGGAAAACAATCGAAAAAAAAATACTGTTACGCTGGACAAAATCGAACAGGTCTGTTTTGAGCATGTGTCTTTCTCGTATGATGAAGGGAAGGAAGCGTTGGAGGATGTATCTTTTGAAGCCAAAAAGGGACAGAAAATTGCAATTTTGGGCGAAAATGGCTCTGGAAAGAGTACCCTAGTCAAATTGCTTCTGAATCTGTATCAGGCAGAAAGTGGGACAATCCGAATCAATGATCAGGAGATTGAAAAATATGATACGGATGATTATCTCGGTCTGATCGGTGTAATCATGCAGGACTACAGGTTGTTCTCTGCTTCTGTGTATAAAAACATTTCGGAAAAATGTAATGATGGCGAAAAGGATTATAAGTATTATCAGAAAGCCATGCAACTGGGCGGTTTTTACGAGACATTTGAAAAGCTGGGGCTTGACATGGAGACTGTTTTGACGAAAGAATTTGATGACAAAGGGATTGTATTATCAGGCGGACAGTCTCAAAAGCTGGCAATTTCCAGAGCAATCGCAAAACAGAGTAATATGCTAATTTTGGATGAACCAACAAGCAGTCTCGATCCGTTAGCAGAAGCGCGCTTTTTCGATATCATTCGCAATTATTTTCATGACAAGATCGTGTTCTGTGTTTCCCATAATTATTCGCTTGGTAAAATTGTAGATTATATCTTGTTTATTCAGAATGGTCGGATTGTTGAAAAAGGAACACATCATGAGCTGATGAAATTAAACGGGAAATATGCAGGCATGTATAAAATGCAGGCTGAGAATTTTCAAGGCAAGGTGAAGGAAGATGAAAACGCTGAATAAACTAAAAAGTCTGAAACTCATATTAAAAAGCTACTGGGAAGTAAGCAAATTATATTTGTTCCTGTTTTTTTTTAAGCAGGCTTTTTCTGCAATCTTGGCTCCCGTAACCAGTATCTATCTATTGAAGGTTGTTTTTGAATTTATGGAAGGTATCAGAGAATCGAATCAGACAATGAGAATTGTATTCGTTATTATTTGTGCCAATATCGTGAATATTATCGTCAGCCAGTACATTGACCAATGCTATTCGGCGAAGACTGACACAAAGGTCCGTGGTCTTTTGCAAGAAAAACTGTTTCAGAAAGCAGTGTCAATTGATTATTCGTTTTATGATAATGCGAAATTTTATGATGAATTTCACATGATGATCGAAGAATCCGGCACTAGACCGCAATTGATTATGCAGCACATTGGTGCAATCGTATACAATTTTGTAAGCCTTCTGACAGTCCTGTCCATTGTGTTTCAGATTGACATACTTGTTGTTGTCGTCATTATAATCGCCGTTATCATCAGTTATATAACAGATGTGCGTGCCGCTAAAAAATCCGTGCAGCTAGAAATGGAGCTTGCAAAAGACAATAAGAAAATTGCTTACTATAAGAGAGTGTTTTATTTAAAGGAATATATTGAAGAAATCAAGACGAAAAAAAGCATGGCATTTCTGCTGGAGGATTATGATGAAACGATAACAAGCAAAAACAAAACAAACAAAGCATTCGGAAAATGGCTTGGCTTCTGCAAAATGTATAACGGCGTTGCACAGTCATTTCTCATCAGTTTTGGTGTTTATTTCATCCTAATCTACGATTTGTTTGAAAAAAAAATTATTACGATTGGCGGATTATCCGCATTATTGGGCTCTATCTGGAATTTGATGGACCAATTACAACAGCTGATTAATCATTTTGCCAATCTCAGCGGTGATGCATTATTCATGGATAAAATGATCGCATTTCTTGATCGAAAGACAACGCAGGATGACGGCGTTATTGATATTGAGAAGAAGCCGCTTCATTTAAAGCTTTCAGATGTTTCATTTTCATATGACAGGAAAAATGACGTTCTGCATAATATTAATTTAAATATTGCACCGGGACAAAAAGTGGCAATTGTCGGCGAGAACGGTGCTGGAAAAACAACACTGGTTAATCTGATCATGGGATTGTATTCTCACTATCACGGAGCAATCACTCTTGACGGGACAGATGTTAGAGCATACGTCAGGGAGCAACGCAGGGATTATTTTCAATGTCTCTCACAGGACTACAGGATATATGCGTATTCGATTCTTGAAAATGTCTGCATGGGAAAGGAATATTCTCAGGAAAAGGTGACAGATGCGGTCAATCAGGCTGGACTTACTGCTAAGCTTAAAAAACTGGAAAACGGAATCGGAACAGTGCTAACAAAGGAATATGATGAAGCTGGAGAAAATCTTTCTGGCGGTGAGAAGCACATGATTGCTATGGCAAGAATTCTGGTTACGGATTCGTTTATCATTTGTCTGGATGAACCGTCGAGTGATCTTGACCCGATTGGCGAGCAGAATTTTAACAGACTTCTGATGTCGGCATTTAATGATAGAACGGTTATTTTTATTTCACATAGATTTTATGCGACGCAGAATGTTGATAAGATTTACATGCTGTCAAACGGAACGATCATAGAAGAAGGGACACATGATGAACTGGTCAGATTGAACGGAAGATATGCGGATATGTACCGCATTCAGGAAGAAAAGTTTTTGTATTAATAAAATGCAGCAAGAATCATTGGAGGAACTGTTATGTTTGAAGCGTATTTGGAGCATTATGCGGTTGGGTGCGCCAATGCCCGAAGAGAAGTATTGCAAAACCAGCGCAGCACGAATAAACCCATCAGCAGCTTTGGACGTATAGAAAGTATTGGCTATAAGGTTTCAGAAATTGTCGGGATTAATAAAACAGGCGGAATAAGAGGCGCAGTTTGTATTTTTGCTGCGGATCACGGCATAAGCGAATTGGGGCTTTCCATTTTTCCTCAGTCTCAGACAAAGAAAATTGTTGAACTGATAGAAGAAGGGAACACGCCGATCAATAAAATTGTCAAGCGTGCAAATGTTCCGTTATTCTGCTTGGATGTCGGCATTGCCAGTCCGGTTCGATATGGCAGCATTGTGCAAAATCACAAGGTTGTAGAAGGTACAAGGAACATGATTCTTGATGATGCGATGACAGAAGAAGAGGTGAGCCGTTCGTTTGAGACAGGAATGCGATTTGCGGACAAGCTGAAAACGCAGGGAATTGACATTGTGGCAGCAGGGGAAGTAGGAATCGGAAATACAATTTCATCCTCGATTATTACTGCTGTTCTGTGCAATAAAGAGGCGGATGAGATAACAGATGCTGGAACAGGGATCGACAATGAGAAGCTGGTGAAAAAGCAGGAGATCGTGAAAACCAAAATTGATGAGCTGAAATCGTTTGATAAGAATCTGATGGAACTTCTGAAGAAAGCCGGAGGTGCAGAAATATGTGCGGAGGCGGGATTTATTTTAGAATGTGCAAGGCTTGGAATGGCGGTTATTATAGACGGGTTTATCAGCGGTGCTGCGGCATTGATTGCATGCGAGATGAGAGAGGATGTCAGAAAATGCATCATTCCATCTCATATTTCCTCAGAAAAAGGACATCGGTATATTTTTGAGAAGCTTGGATTGGAGCCGATCATTGATTGGGGGATGCATTACGGCATTGCATCTGGAGCTGCAATGATGCTGCCGGTTGTGATGAATGCTTATGATATTACAAATGAGTAAAGGCAATGAAAAAAAGAAGCTCGCATGGGATTTGGACGGAACACTGTTCGATACATGGAGCGTGCACTGTGAAGCGATTCGGGAAGCATATCGAGCAGTATTTCACGGAGATATCTCAATGGCGACGCTGATATGTGCTCAGAAAGCGTGCCTGACTGATACAATCAGAACTGTTTTCGGCGAATCCTGTGGCGAGGCATTATTGCTGTACCAACGCGCTTTTCAGAAACTTGTTGCTGAGAACAAGCTGGAAGACAAAATACATGCTTATGATCAGTTGTGTGAATTGGCTGATCAAGGATATGAAATGTGCCTGATTACTGGAAGGGATGCAGAAACAACGGGTTCTATTCTGAAACATTTCTCAATTGATTCTTTCTTTCAAAAGATATATTCAGTAAATGAATATGGCACCTCGAAAGAATGGATACTGAAACAATATGCTGACAAATGGAAAGACTATGAATATATTACTGATTCGCTGAAAGAAGCACATGAATATGCGGAATATTTCTCTGACATACATCTTGTAAAGTGGTTTTCAAAATGCTGAATGGAAAGGAATGGTCGAAGCAATGAAAGAATATGAAAAAAGTTCAGGCATAGATGAAATAGTTTGCGCTGAAAACAATACCGTTCATTATTCAAAAATCTCAGAGCAACTATTGTCGGAGCAGGAGAAGGCATTACATCAGCAGGGATTTAAATACGGTCATTTGACCGCTGTATATTGCCGGCAGAATGTATTGTTTCATCCGCTTGTTATGGTGTTACAGAGAATCGCATCTGAAATCCTTTTTCTGAACGAGAATTCTGTCAAGCAGATTGAGGATATTTTGTCTGTTTCCTATTTCATTACTGACACAGAATTGGATGACGGTAAAGCGTTCGGATATAAAAAAAACGAAGTGACTGTATGGGGACGCAGGCTGTATCTGTATACGAACTCAAATAAGGAATTCGCTAATCAGATAGTGATGGATAATGACAGAAGCTGTTTGTTTATGACCAGTGGAACAACAGGTGCGCCTGATATTGTATATAAAAAAGTTTCTGTTCTGGAAAAGGAAGGACGGATCATTGCCGAAAGACTGCGCTATACAAAAGAAGAGCATATTCTTGTCATCGCGCCACCGTATCATGCGTATTGTAATGCATACGCATGCTTTGCACCGGCATATTCCGGTGCTAGCGTGACATATATGGGGAATATTGTGACCAAACAATCAATTCTGCGAAATATGCAGAAAGAGCAGTATACAGTCATCATTTCAACACCGTTCTATTTTGATCAGTTGTTGGATGTGGAACAGCTGGCACTGTTGCGTTTACGGGTATGTAGCGGCGGTGCTTTGACGGGAAGAATGAAAAAATCTGAATTACGCTTTCACAATGCTTATGGGTCTACTGAAACCGGTGCGATTTGCATTGAGTTGTATGAAAATGGCGGGAGTAATGAAGATGTCGGATCAGAATACAGCGATGTAAAGGTTTTCTTCAGAGGCGAAAAGGGAAAAGCGAATGATGGATGTATATCAGTTGAGACCGGACATCTGATGTTTAAGCGGATTCGGAACGGTAAGGTTGAATATATATCCAGAACGGAATGGGCATTAAACGATATCGGATTCCGTGATTTATACGGCAATATTGTTGTGATAGGAAGAAATGACAGCATTGTGAACATAGGCGGAGAAAAGGTTTCACTTTGCGAAGTGGAGGAAAAAATATGCGAAATATCGAATATTAAAGAAGCGAAGGTGAAAGCGGAAGTGGACAAAAACAACAACACATATATTATCGCATATATTTCATTGATTGATCAGAGTAAAGCAACAGATGTGCGAAAAGAATTGATCCCTGTACTGCCAGCTTCAAAAATCCCCCGAAAGGTTGTAATAAAAAAAGCTTTGGCAAGGACATCCACTGGAAAAATCAAGGAAAATCAATGAGAACAGGATTCCTTTGGATCAAATTTGACTATGGTATGAAATATAAGGAGATAGGATCGGAATGAATATACTGCATATTATTCAGGATATGAATATCGGAGGCGCACAAAGAGTTTTATATAACATTGCAAAACAAATGAAGAACGATCATCATATTGTTCTGACATATCAGGTTTGTGATGAATATAAAGAGCTATTTCGCCAGTTGCCGAATACAGAAGTGAAAGTGATCATGAATATGGGCGCATTTGTTCGGGCGATCCAGGATCTTCAATATGACATTGTTCATTATCACTGGTGGCCGGGCATGAAGGTGATGGGGACGGTTTTTGAGAAGAAGGGAATACCGGTTGTGCTTTCCTTGCAGGAGCAATGCGTTCCTCCGAAAATCAATGCATTTTATGTCGCAGGAAGCAAGAGTAATTTTGAATATTTGAAGGATATTTCTGCTGATCGGAAGAAATACATTTATTTTGGCATTGATACCGAATTGTTCCCTGAAAATAAAAAAGAAGTGATCTCCAAACCGGTTACGCTCGGAAGAATCAGTACCATTATCCCAACCAAAATACCGCGTAATTTAATCGAAACATTATCGAAAATCACGCTGAACGATTTTCGATACTATATTTGCGGTATAGGGGATCAAGCGATTATTGAACGTTTGGAGCGCGAGATATCTCAATACGGTCTTGAAAATCGAGTCAGTATTATAAATGACAGCTTTGTGAATGATAAATATCAGATGATGGATATTTTCTTGTACTGGCTGGAAGGCGGTGAAGAAGAAGCGTTCGGATTGGTGTATCTGGAAGCGATGGCTGCAAAATGTATCATTGTTACGAAAAGGGGCGGCTCAGCGGATGAGTCTGTTATAGACGGGGAAACCGGATTTCTATTTGATCATGAGGATGAAATCGATGGTATTTTGCATAAGATCGTCAATGATCCTGCGCTACAGAGAAAATTAAAACAAAATGCATGGAACACAGTTCATAATCACTACACACTTGAACACTTTGTGAATGAATACAGAGCATTATACGAAAGGTTAATAAATGAAAAACAATAATTTGATTGTCATGTCTAGTGAATATCCGCCACACTTCGTGGGTGGAGTCGGTGTGCTTACAAGAAATATGACCGCAGGACTGCAGCAGAAAGGCATGAATGTTCTGGTTCTTACTAAGGGCGAAAAAGAAGCGTGTATTTCTCAGAACGGTATCAGAGTTGTAACGATAGAGAGCGATGGCGAGATCTACATCAAGTACAAGGATAAGGCTTATCAGCAGCGAATGAAGTTCATCAGAAGTAGCAAAAAATATCTGCAGGGGACTTACAGTTTTATTATATTGATGGATCTTTTTCTGTTTCCGGAAGCATATGTCCTTTCAAAAAAACTAAAGGCTCCTTTGATTAGCTTTTTCAATCAGAATTTCGAGGAGAATTTTAAAAGCGAGGGTACGAATACATATTGGGTTTCTGACGAATATTCGGTTGACTCCGAAGCGGCATATTATCTCGAGAAAGAGTGCCTGAAAAAATCCTTTGCCTCGCTTTTTGTGAGCAACACATTAAAGCATGAGATGGAACAAATATACTGGAAGGGGGATTATTATTATTCTATCCCTTTGGGTATTGACACTGCGGAGTTGGATGGCAATTCTGATGAAAGCGTTTCCAAAGACAAAGATATCATTCATATCGCATGTGCGGGAAGACTTTCGAAAATCAAAAACTTTGATACAGTGATCGAAGCTGCGAAGTTTGTGCTAGATCAGAATGACGGGGTTCGGTTTCATATCTATGGAAAAGGAAAAGAAAAGGAATCATTAGTTTGCAGATTGAAGGAGCTTGGACTGGATGGAAAAGTCACAATCGAATATTACTATAATCGTGGTGCGGTAGACCACATGCGATTATGTGATATAGCGATTGCGCCTTCTCTTTATGAAACTTTCGGATTGACACTTTTTGAGTTTATGTATCTGAAAAAGCCTGTTGTATGCTCAAACATTGATGTATTCAAGGAAATGATTGGTTCATCAGAGAGTGTGCTGATGATGAAAAAGAACAGAGATCCTGAAGAGATGGCTGAGAACATATTAAAGCTCATTCGGGACAAAGAGCTGAGGCAGACACTTGGACAGAAAGCACACGATTATGTCTGCAAGTATTATACGAAGGAATGTCTTGCGAACCGGATGGAGGCAATTCTGTGTGAACTGGAGCGGAAGAAGAATGAAACTGAGTATCATAGTACCGACATATAATAAAGCCACGCGACTTTATATTGTGTTGAAGTCAATTCAGCAAGAGGTGATGCACCTGCACGACCCCAATGATACAGAGGTTATTGTGATTGATGACGGTAGCCGTGATGAAACTGCAAAGATAGTCGCACAGTACTGTGAACAAATGCAAATCAAGTATGTTTTTCAAGAAAACAGTGGGCTTTCCGCTGCCCGTAATACGGGAATTAGACATGCATCATATAAGAGCCTTTTGTTTTTGGATGATGACAGAATTGTTTGCGACGGATATTTGCAGAGACTGTCTTTTGGAGACGCAGATATTGTATTCGGAAGACAGAAGGAATGGTATATCAGAAATCTTGATGAATGGTTGGAGCAAGTGTATAAGATCGTTACGGAGCAAAAAGAAAGTCTTCATCAGAAGACGATTGATTCCAGATACTATGTCAAAACCAAGGCAATCTATGAAAAGCCCGGTACCAGTATTCCGTGGGTGGGCTGTATATTTGCAAATACGCTGATTAAGAGAGAAATCTTTGAAAAAATCGGTGTATTCAGTGAACAATTTGTAGGATGGGGATTTGAAGATCTGGACGTTTCATACAGGGCATTTGCTGCTGGTTACAAAATTGCCTTGAATAGTGAGATGATAACATACCACCTATACCATCAGCACGGAAATGATATTTTGAAGCAGCGGGACAGGAACTATAAGGTCTTTTTCGAAAGAAATCCTGATTATCCCGTCCAGCTCTATGAGAATTTTTACCATAACAATATCAGTCTGTCAGAATACGATGAAAAGATCAGAGATTATTATAACAATCAAAAATGAGATCGTGATGATACTAGCAATCCAGGTCGGTACCTGCTTTCCTGTGTTTGCGAATGAAAAGTGATGACATAGGGCATATAACGGTTGTCTTTTGATTCAATATGTACGGACATGCTGACTTCACTATGGTATAAAAGAGTCCAATGATTCTTTTGGAGGAATTCAATGTTGAAGAAACGAAGCGAGAAGATAAAATACGTTAGGGTAATCAAAGATGAATCTTTCGATGATGTAAAAGAAGAGACGCAGAGCCAGCAAGAGGAAAACCGTTTCATATCATTCAGCCCTCCAGATATCAGTGACAGCGAGGTGCGTGAGGTTGCCATGACTTTACGGTCAGGTTGGATTACGACTGGTCCTCGCACGAAGCTTTTGGAAAGACGGCTGGCAGCATATATTGATACAGGCGATTCAGTGCTGGATATCGAACAGGAGCCAGACAGATGGAACAACCGAGTGGTTTGTCTGAATTCATCCACTGCGGCTGAAGAACTTAATCTTCGTATTCTTGGTATAAGAGAGGGCGATGAGGTGATCATACCTGCCTATACCTATACTGCGAGCGCTTCTGCTGCCGTTCATTGCGGTGCAACGGTCAAGTTTATAGATATTCAAAATGACGGAGATCAAAAAACACATATGCCGGAAATGGACTATTCGCAACTGGAAGCGGCTGTTACCTCCAAGACGAAAGCAATTATAACGGTGGATCTTGGCGGAATCGTTTGTGATTACGATAAGATTTTTGAAATTGTTATGCGGAAGAAAAACATATTTTGCCCGCTTCAATCCGATGGCACGCCTTTAGGGGAGCTTTCCTCCAGAATTCAGAAAAGCATGGGAAGAATCGCAGTGGTTGCTGACTGTGCGCACAGTCTCGGTGCATCACGTGTTTACAAGGGTGAAAAGACATACTGTGGAAATATAGCAGATTTTTCTTCTTTTTCCTTTCATGCGGTGAAGAACTTTACCACTGGTGAGGGGGGAGCCAGCACATGGAGGCCGATCAAAGGGATAGACAACAAGGAAATCTATACATTTTATCAATTGCTCTCCCTTCACGGACAGAATAAAGATGCTTTAGCGAAGAGCAAGGCGGGCGCATGGGAATATGACATTGTCGGTCCGTGGTATAAATGTAATATGACGGATATCATGGCAGCAATCGGTCTTCGTCAATTGGATCGTTATCAGAAGCTGTTAGTAAGAAGGAAAGAGATTATAAAGCGGTATGATGCTGTTTGTGATGAATTAGGGTTTGGACACTTGTGCCATCACACAAAGGAAATGGACAGCTCTAATCATCTATATCTCATTCGTATCCCAGAATTTAATATGGATATGCGGAATCAGTTTATAGAAAAGATGTATGAGCACGGAGTTGCAACGAATGTTCATTATAAGCCCCTTCCTATGATGACCGGATACAGAAATCTGGGATGGGACATCAAGGACTTTCCGAATTCCTTTGCGTATTATGAGAATCTTGTTTCCATACCGTTGCATACATTATTAACGGATTCCGATATAGATCATGTGTGCAATGCAATGAGAGCGGTGATCAAAGAATTTCAAAACGGCAGTTTTTATCATACGGAATTGGAAACAGTTAAAAGTAGCTTTGATTAAAGGAGAGAAGGTGAAATGATGAATGTTTTGGTCGTGGCGGCACACCCTGATGATGAGGTGTTGGGAATCGGCGGAACCGTCCTGAAGCATACAAATAACGGTGACAAGGTTAGATCAGTTATTATGTGTGAAGGCGAGTCTCTCAGATATGCAAAGGATATGGGTCAAAGCGTGGCTGTCAAAAAGGCAGCGGACATTCTTGGTGTGGAGCATGTTTACAGCCTGAATTATCCAGATCAGAAGCTCGATACATATACACTGACAGAACTGATTGCGCCGCTCGAGAGAATATTGGAAGAATTCAAGCCAGAGATTATTTATTGTCAGTCTTGTTGCGATGCCAACATGGATCATAAAATTGTCTTTGAGGCAGCAAACATTGCATTCAGACCGATATATGATGGGATAAAAGCGTTTTATACATTTTGTACAGCCAGCAGTACGGAATGGGGATACCCGAAGCGTTTTTTGCCGGATACATGGGTTGATATATCGGATGTGCTGGAGAAAAAACTGCAGGCATTTGCATGTTATACTAGTGAAGTGCGGGATTATCCGCATCCCAGATCCGTAAGGGCACTGGAAAATCAGGCACACTTCTGGGGAAATCAATGCTGCATGGATGCGGCAGAGGTTCTTATGACTGTTAGAAGATGCATCTAATTGTTATTAAAATCACGATTATCCGTAGGTGCCAAACAAACTAAACTCATTATGCTCGTCGGTTATTCTGGCGAGCATGATGACATATGATGGACTGCACGGAGCTCACGCTGGCATTTCCATCCGGGAGTTGGCAGCCGAACACACCCATTCTTCTAAATATCACAGCATTATTGTACCTTATTGATTTTTGCTTTGTAATGCAGTATGACTAGAGAAGACGGAGAATTAATTTAATATTATGTTAGACAGTATATAATCTCAGATGTATAATTCCTTCATATTAAGCGGAAAGGTTGGCATGAGCATGATAAAAGTGGTGATTCCAGTTTATAAAACTGAGCCTTATTTAAGGCGTTGCATTGATAGTGTACTGGTACAAACTGAAAAAGACTATTTTATTGTCCTGGTTGATGACGGAAGCCCTGATAACTGTGGAAAAATCTGTGATGAGTATGCAGCAAAACATGAAAACATCTATGTGATTCATCAGACAAATCAAGGTATATCCACAGCAAGAAATGCTGGTATTAAGTTTATCAGTGAATTTGATTATCTTACATTTATAGACAGCGATGACTGGGTTCATCCACGCTACTTGGAAGCATTGCTTTGCGCTGCACAGTGTACCGGATGTGCGATGTCTGTCTGCGATTATCAGGAAGTAGAATTATTACCGAATCAACTGAATAACATAGATTTTACTCCCATAATACTGAATCCAGAAGAATGCTACTGTACAAAGCTGATTGACGCAACTGTCGCATGGGGGAAACTATATCGGAAAGAAGTATTTCAGAACGTTCATTTTCCGAATGGAAAGCTCTATGAAGATGCCTTTACGACATGGAAACTCATTTTTAGTCTTGATAAAATTGCAATTGTACCCACAGCACTATATTACTATTTTTACAATCCAAACGGCATTACAAAAATAAAATGGAATCCTCAAAACATGGATCTTCTCGACGCACTTGATGAGCAAATTGCTTTTTTTAAAAAGAATAATTATGAATCAGCGCAACAAAAAACATCAACTTTTACATCTCCGCTGTTAAGAAAAGCAAATATAAAGCTTTATATCTGAAAGAATTACTATTATTAAAAGAAAAGCATATGTAACCCCTGACGACCTTATGGCGAGAGAACTTGCTCAGACCGACCCTGCACTGTTCTTCCAGACCTACAAGTCGCCGATACTCGTTGACGAGGTTCAGCACGCTCCGCAGCTTTTTGAGCGTATCAAGCTGATGTGCGAGAATACTGAGGAAACAGGACAGTTCTGGCTGACAGGTTCACAGCAGTACAGTATGATGAAGCACATTCGTGAAACGCTTGCTGGCAGAATTGGCATACTGGAGCTTTACAGTCTTTCATAGAGAGAAAAGAATGGCGTTCTTTTTGGTAAGCCTCTTGATTTTTATATTGAAACCTTGCAGGAGCGACAGAGTGTAATCCCTCTCAATGATATTTCAGAAGTTTTTGAGCATATCTGGCGTGGAGGTATGCCGCAGGTGCAGACTGCCGATGAGGAAATGCGGCAGGAGTATTACAGCTCCTATGTGGACACATACCTTATGCGTGATGTGGCTGAGGTAGGCGGCGTTACAAATTCAGCGAAGTTTATGAAGCTGCTGAGAACCTGTGCGGCTCTTACTGCTGAACAGGTAAATTATGCAGCCCTCGCAGCGGCTGCTGATATATCCGAGCCTACTGCAAAGGATTGGGTAAGAATACTTAAAGGTCTGGGCATAGTTTATCTGTCCAGCCTTACTCCAATAAGGAGCTGAAACGGCTTGTAAAAACTCCGAAGCTGTATTTCTGCGATACGGGACTTTGTGCATATTTGTCAATGTGGCTTACACGGGACACCCTGATGAACGGTGCGGCAAGCGGACATTATTTTGAAAACTATGTGGTGACGGAGCTGTTAAAAAATTACGCCTATGGAAAAACGAAGGCGAACCTCTCATACTACCGTGATTCAAATGCAAAAGAAATTGATGTGTTTGTAGAACTGAACGGCTTTATACATCCGCTTGAAATTATAAAATCCGCCTCCCCTAATCGTAAGGAAGTCAAGAAGTATGAGCTTCTTGACAAGGCTTCCATACCGAGAGGAAACGGCGGCATTGTGTGTATGTGTGACAAGCCTATGCCTATTGATGAGAAAAACGCTTTTATTCCAAGTAACCTGATATGACCCAGATAATATAATCGGCTGTCATTTGTCTTTATGACATCGGCAGCCGCTTTTTCTGTTATATAGATTTGTTCTTCTTGTTTTGTTGAACTTCACGTTCTCGCTTCTGATGTTCCTCAGCAATAAGCCGTGAGATATAATCTACGCTTGAAATATCGTAGTAGGTGTGGGCAATATCAGCGTACACCTCATAAATCTGTTTGCAGTTCTCAAAGCTGTTTTTGAGAACTGCAATTTTTTTGTTTATTAAGCGTGGGCAGTCCTCGATGATTACGGGGCGTAAGCATATCCCGACTTGGCTCTTTAAATTGGGCGGCAGACTGGATAAACAGTATGATGAAATCGTATCTGCCCTGTCGGATATTAACGCCTTTAATGCAGGGAAAAAGCGTGACAAGGCTCTGGAACTGCTCTCCGCATGGATCCCCGATGTTGAGAAATTTTCAAGGGAAATCGGCAAACAGAGTGAATATATCCAAAGTCTGAAAGCACAAATCGTGCAGGAAGCCGACTATGCCGAGCGTATGCGTGACGGGAAGTATGCGGAGGAATTAAAGGTACGGGAAGCCAACAGAAAGATATTTGAATTGCAGCGTACCAACAGCCAGATGGAACGCTTATTAAAGAAAATCCCGCCCGAAGTGTTGAAGGAAATACAGAAATCGGACAGGAACAAATCAAAAGAAAGGTAAGGTTTGACAATGAAAAAACAGGATTTTACGGTATTGAAGATTACAGATTTACACCCATTCCCCGACAATCCTTTTCGGGTTGTGGAGGACGATATGCTGATAGAACTTGCAGAAAGCATTAAGGAGTTTGGAATGGTAACGCCGATTATTACCCGACCAAAAGAGGACGGGAACGGTTATGAGATTATCGCAGGGCAACGCAGAGTGCGTGCTTCACAGCTTGCAGGGATTGATACCGTCCCTGCTTTTGTTTTGTCCTTAGACCGTGACAGGGCGATTATTACCCTTGTAGACAGCAACATTCAGCGTGAAAATGTGCTGCCCTCGGAGCGTGCCTTTGCCTACAAGATGAAATTGGAAGCAATGAAGCGGCAGGGTTTCCGCACCGATTTAACTTCTGCCCAACTTGGGGAGAAGTTGACCTCTGTGGAATTACTGGCAAGGCAGTCCAACAACAGCCGCACACAAATACAGCGGTTTATCCGTCTGACGGAGCTGATACCGCCGATTTTGCAGATGGTGGACGAGGAAAAAATCGCCCTCACACCTGCGGCGGAGCTGTCCTTTCTGAAGAAAGACGAGCAGGAAAATCTGCTCATCACAATGGAGTGCGAGGACGCAACGCCCTCTCTGTCGCAGGCGCAGCGTATGAAAAAGTTAAGCCAACAAGGGCGGCTTGATATGGATACCATCTTTTCCATTATGACGGAGGAAAAGGCAAACCAGAAAGAAACGCTCAAATTCAGTGCCGACAGAATCAAGAAATACTTTCCGAAAAATACAACGCCGAAGCAGATGGAGGACTATATTATCCGCCTTTTGGAGCGTGAATTGCAGAGAAAAAGAAACCGTGACAGCCGATAAAATTCCTTTTTCGGTTGGTAAATACAGAAAGTTGAGGTTTAGAAAATGAAAGATATTCAATATGAGATTGTAAAGGAAATCGCCGTGCTTTCCACAAGCGACAGCGGCTACACGAAAGAAATTAACCTTATCTCTTGGAACGGGAAAGAGCCGAAGTATGATATACGCAGCTTTTCTCCCAACCGTGAGAAGTGCGGCAAAGGCATTACGCTGACCGAAGCGGAAGCAAAATCGCTTCTGGAAGCATTAAAAAACAACTGAATGACTGATATGATTTGCGGATTAGGGGCGTTTTCGGACGCTCCTTTTCCTTTTTTGAAGGGAGGATATATGCCTATGGCAAGAACAGTTACACGCCCGAAAATAACCGTGCAGGTGGTCTATTCGGGCGATACGGATATGCAGGAATTGTTTGTTGCCCTGCTTGTAAATGCGGTGCGGAGCGGGAAATGCTCTGTCCGCACCTTTGAGATTGTAAAAGATACGGAATACAATGAGGATAGAAAACAGAGAAAGGAGACGAGCTGAATGGGCGTTTTAAGGACGGCTCTCTACTGTCGGTTATCTAAAAGACGATATGGTGCAGGGGGACAGCGAAAGTATCAAAACACAGAAAGCAATGCTCACGCAGTACGCAAAGGAACACGTTTTTTAGTAGCGGAGGTGTATGTGGACGACGGTTTCAGCGGTTTGAATTTTGACCGTCCGAGCTTTAACCGTATGCTTGATGACATTGAAGCGGGGAAAATTGATGTGGTTATCACGAAAGATTTATCCCGTCTGGGGCGTGACCATCTGAAAGTCGGACACTTTACGGAGATTTATTTCCCGATGAAGAATGTGCGGTATATCGCTGTCAATGACTGTGTGGATACCGCTAATAAAAACAATGATACAGCGGCTCTGAAAAATGTGATGAACGAATTTTATTCACGGGATAACTCCCGTAAAATCCGTTCTTCCATTCGGGCAAGGGCAAAAGCAGGCTTGTACCGCTGTTCCTTTAATCCTATCGGTTATGTGAAATCGCCCGATAACCACAACAAACTGATTGTTGATGTGGAAACCGCTTGGATTGTGAAGCGTATTTTTGAGCTTGCCAACGCAGGAATGGGGGCGCACAAAATTGCCACACAGTTCCGTAAGGAACAAGTACCCTGTCCGTCTTGGTGGCTGCATTCAAGGGGAGAAAAGGATTACTCCAAACGCTTTGAAAATCCCGAAAACAAGTATGAATGGTCGCATACAGTCATTCGGAATATTATCTCTAATCCCCTTTATCTCGGACATTCCGTGATGTGCAAGGCGGAGAGCATTTTCAAGCTGGGAAAGAGTAAAAAAGTACCCGAAACCGAGCAGATACGGGTGGAAAATACCCACGAGCCGCTTGTATCGCAGGAGATATTTGACGGTGCAAACGCAAAGATTTTAAGCCGCAGGCGTGAGGATACCGAGCATTTTGTATCTCCATTTGCAGGGCTTGTGAAGTGCGGTACTTGCGGAAAGGCGTTAGGCTTAAGGCTGTGGAAGCTGCAAACGCTCTCACCTCAAAGCTGACCGACCAGCAGATGGTTTACTATCTCAGCGGTTCAAGACAGCTTGAGCAGATGGCTTATTACAAAAGGACATCAAGTTTGAAAATGAGAATATTCTGACGGATAAGTTCTCATTTGCTAAAATGCAGTTTCAGGAAGAAGATACTCCGAAGCTCACCATTACAGATGAGCGGGGGCATTTTGTTGTTCTCTCTGCTAATTTCAGGGACAGAGCCGAAGCTGAAAAAAGTATCCGTCAGCATTTAAAGGTTGCTGATATCGAAACGGTAAAGGCAATTATGAAAAAAGCCGAGAGGCTTGGTTTTGTCGATGAGCCGAAACAGGTTCAGTTCAAGGAATACCTTATTGAAAAGGATACGCAGTCCTCTTTCACGGTTCGTGGCGGTTATACGGTTGTTCGTCTGGATTTGTCAGATAAGACAACTGCAAAGAAACAGCTTATGGACAGCTTTGGAATGACAGCAGTAAAGGCAGATAAAATCATCGACAAGGCTCAGAAACAGAAGGTTGCAAACAATCTTTTGAAAAAAGCACGAGAAAAGATGAAACAATCTGCGGATACCCTTCGTAACAAGAAAATCGAGAGGGGGAGCAGAAAATGAGCCGAGTTGCAAAAAAGCCTGATTTCGTTACAATCAGCATTTATGCGGTGCTTGCGGTATTTGTAATTTACTTTGCAGCTTCTTTGGGTGCTTGCTTCGATATGTCCACTAATGATGAGGGCAAGGTTGATTTTGATAACCTTGCCAACAGCTTGGAAAGCACTCTTATGGATACCGACCTTATCTTTGAAAAGGTCAAGGATGGCGGCAATGCCCTTATGTTCCCTGTGTTTACCGCTTTTGGCATAGGCTTATATGTTCTTATGAAAATTACGGGAAAGAAGAAATTTCACCGTAAGGGCGAGGAACACGGTTCAGCAAGATGGGCAAATAAAAAGGAAATTGCTTCGCTCTTGGACAAGCCTCCTAAGAAGAAAAAGGGTGAGCCGAAAGCGAGGGTTTGTGGAGGATAAAAATATTATTCTCACAAACGATGTAAAAATGTCCCTTAACACAAGGCAGACGAGGAAAAACCTTAATGTTATGGTAATTGGCGGTTCAGGTGCGGGGAAATCTCGTTTCTATGTAAAGCCGAACCTTATGCAGGCGAATACAAGTTATGTCTGTACCGACCCGAAGGGCGAGCTTCTTCGCTCAACAGGAAAAATGCTGGAGAGCTACAGTTATAAGATAAAGGTATTTAACCTTATTGATATGTCGCATTCCCATAACTATAACCCGTTCAACTACATTTATGACGTTGACGGAAATTACAGTACCACAGCCGTAATCAAGATGGTAAACGTTCTGATGAAGAACACCTCAAAGGAGGGCGGAGACGGAGGCGATCAACTGGACAGACAGCACAAAAGCCCTGCTTGCGGCGCTTTGCTTTTACCTCGTTGAGTGCGAGGGCAAAGAAATGCAGAATTTTTCCGAGGTTATGAAGCTGCTGAAAAAAGCGGAGGTAAAGGAGGACAGCGGAGATTTTCAGTCCGACTTGGATTTGATTTTTGATGCAATTGAGTTCCCTAATAAGTATAAGACCGAGGAAGCGGAACAGAATGAGCAATTTCAGACGCTGAAGCTGATTGACCTTGCGAAAGCTGCAAAGCCTGCAAGCCAGTATATGTGCCTTAAATATTATAAGGATTTTAAAAAAGCGGCGGGCGATACGGCAAAATCAATCCTCATATCAACTGCTGTTCGTTTGCAGGCATTCAATATTCCCGAAGTAATGGACTTGACGTGCTGCGATAATATTCATTTTGAAACAACGGGTGATGAGAAAACGGCTATGTTTATCATCATACCGTCCTCAGATGATACGTTTAATTTTTTGGCGGCGATGATGTACACGCAGCTTTTTGATGTGCTGTATGACATAGCCAATTTCAAGCATGGCGGCAGACTTCCGATACACGTTCGCTGCCTGTTGGACGAATTTGCGAACGGTGTGACACGTTCTACGCCTAAAACGGTGGGAATAACCGACAAAAGCGTAGCCTAAAGTCACAAACAATTAAATAAATGTGGTTTTAGAGAACTGCATAACTGAAATCTCAAACGATGGGGTAACGCCTTGAAGGGGATTCAATAATACTCCGAATAGCGTCAGCCGAATACAGACGGTTGGGGTTATAAGCTCGGGGAAGTCGTGCGAAGCACACCCTAACGCTTAATGGCGAGGAAAGATTAGTAGAGGTACGGGTTGTGTGTGACAGTGCGGGTGGGGTTGCCATATGGTTAGAATGACCAAAAAGGCGGTCTGACAAAGATTCCGAATGTACGGCTCTAAACGAATGGCTTGCAGAAATGCAAGTGTACCAATGGGTACGCAAGCGGGGCAAAGTAAAAGTTGTTAGTATGAAATGCCCTCTGTGTTTACAAGACACAGGTATCTTGAGGGATACTCTCGAAGATAATGCTTGCAGGGCTAAAGGGACGACCTAAGTGGCAACAATCCTAAGTTATGCGGAACGTGGAAAACAGCCAATACGGGAGCTGACTATATCAGCGGCAAAGTACCGTAGTTGTATCGAAAAGGAAAGGGATTGAAAGAACCTTTCTATAATAAGTGCATTAGTGGCTGTGAGAGTAGAGGCTGAACCAATGTCAATAAAGTGGACAAGAAAAATCAGAAAAAATTGAATTCAGCTTGAATAGGATAAACCGTTCAAACCTGAAGAGCTTTGTAAGGTGATGAAGGATTATTTAGCTGTATTGGATGACGTAAGTGAGGAGACTATTACGCTCCCTACTGATGATGGAGTTGTTTGCTTTAAGATGAATGATATATATTATTTTATGTTTGAAGCAAAGAAAAAGGTCTATGTACATACGACTGATGGACGAGTATTAGTTAGAGAAAATCTCACTGATATCTATAATATGCTGAATAAAGAAAAGTTTTATCAGACACGGCGTGATTGCGTTTTGAATCTCAAGTATGTCAGAAAATTCAGAATGAGTTTGTAATTATAATGAAGAATGGAGATATGCTGCCTTTGGCGCAGAAGAAAAAAGACGAGTTCGTAAGAAAATTATCAAATGTTTTTATAGAAACGCTGAAAGGAAAAAATATATGAATGAAAATTTGATGGCAATAATAAGTCAAAGTGTAAGCACTACGGTGATGAACTTATTGTTATTTTTGTTTTATCGAAAAATATATGAGTCTTTTACAAGAGAAATTATAAAAGCCTACAATGCAAAATATGAATCTGAACTGATGCAAATTCAAAGCAATATGCAGTTTGAGCATTATACAGAAATTAATCGGGAATATGAAGAATCCAGAAGGGTTATTCACGATATAAAGAAACATTTGAGCGTACTTGAATCTTTAACGGCTATTGAAAGAAATGAAAAAGCAGGGGAATACAGAAGAATCATTGAAAATGAGGTGGACTCTCTGTTTAGTGGATTCCAGTGCTCTAATCAAATACTTAGTATAATTATGAGCCAAAAAAATATGACGGCAGAAAGCGAAGGCATAAGGGTAGCTACTGAGGTGGAAGATATTGAATTTGATTTTATCAGCGATATAGATATCACTGCTATATTTGCAAATTATGGGATAATGCAATTGAAGCTAGTCGTAAAGTTGAACCATCAGGGCGATTTATAAATATAATAATAGGAAGAGTAAATGACTTTGTAGTTATAAAATTTGAAAATGTCTTTGATGGGGTTATAAACGAACATGATGGAAAACTGCTGTCAACCAAAAAGCAACATGAAGGTATGGGCGTATCAATAATAAAATCTTCTGTAGAGAAATATAAAGGAACGCTTATTATAGAGCATGATGAAAATATATTTAAGGCTAAAGCATTAATCCCTTTGGCGTAGAGAAAAAGAGTTGAAATTGTCGTTTCAATTCTTTTTTTGACATTCAGGGCGGTATTTTGGCATTCAGGGCAAATCTATTGAAATTATTCATATAATGATTTATACTGAAAGCACAAGTAAATGAAAGGAGGAATCGTTCATGAAATTGAAGAAGAATGCAAAAAAAGTTCGACAGGTCACACTGTTCGCTAATCCTGAATACGGATGTTCAACCTGCTGCAACTGGAACGCTGGTTGCTAAATATCTAATTCTATTACCTGTAGAGCAATGTTTATAATGTATAGGCAATAGATAATCTACTTGTTTTATCCGAAGGTCTCTTTATTGTTATTCCATAGAATTATATTTATATCGGAGGTAATATATGAAACAGTTAAATATAGATGAAATTAATTCTATCCCCTTCATAGATCGTGTCAGAGCAAATGAAATAGCCCTCGCAGCTTTGAACGATGATTATGACTTAAATCCAATCCTCGGTTTTTTGCCATTTTTTGATTTTCAGATTTCCAATAATATCTTTAAGAAATTGTTAGAACAGAATGCGAACATCGAGGCTCTTTTGATGGCAATAAATCCGTTTACCGATAAGGCTATTAATGATACTGTTACACAAAAAGCAATGAAAAATTCTATAAGTGCTGAAGTGATAGTTGGAAAGGTTTTCCCTTTTGTTAGTCTTAACGTAGCCAATATGTTAGCTGAGTATGCAATAAACAGGAATTGTAATTCCGAAAGTTTAATCAATGCCGCTATGCCATTTATAAATCGTGCAACGGCAGATAAAGTCGTACGTTATGCAATTGAAAAAGGAATCAATCCAGAATTTCTATCAATGAAAGTATTGCCGTTTGTTTCTGATCATATTAAGCGTGATATAAATGATTATATTGGCAAAAGCAGATATGAATCAAAACCAAGCTACACCCTATCAAATAGAAAGACGTCAGCTGAAACAACACTTATCAAAAGACTTGAAAAAAATATTCCGTGAGTCTGGTGTAGCTTTGGATGTTGAAAAACCAGATGAAGTTCTTGGCTTAGATTCGTTGCATTATATTTCTATTATTTGCGAAATGGAGAACGAGTTTGATGTAGAGATTCCGAATGAGGTGTTTTCGGAAAATAAGATTTCTTCATTTAATGACTTTCTTCAACTCTTAGCCTCATTGAAGGAGGATTAAATTTTATGTCTTATAAAACATCAGACTATATTTTGAAAACCAAAAACAATGATGGGGAGTTGATTCTTAAAAACACTCTAACGCAAATGATGCTAAAGGTTCGTGAATGTGACATTGAAAATACGGAAAATGTTTTACAAACACCAAAGGTTTAAGCCATGACACAGCATATAAATATGTGAATGACGTTATGGATGTTATACGCATTGTGCCGGTGCGGAATGATGAGGTTGTAAACGGAGGGGCTGAAAAGATTTTTCTTTTGAAAATTATCGGAGCACAATCCTAAAAATCTTAACACAATTTGGTGTGCTTTTTCCTGACATTTTTTATTTCTCCTGCTTGTCTTTTATTTTGATGTTTTTATTATATCATACTTGTC
>PPYF01114224.1_pt1 | contig 33517 bp, 21 predicted proteins | sample 1559871 | NCBI WGS metagenome assembly PPYF01 (sample SAMN08240021, study PRJNA423297) | Human gut metagenome, whole genome shotgun sequencing project.
TCCTTGATACTGGCAGCCTGTAATACGGACGATTTGCGGACTGATCTGGACAACCTGACCAATCGGGTAGAATCATTGGAATCGCAGTTCAGCTTGATGAATGATAATATCAATGCTATCAGAATTCTGGTGGAAGGTGGAAAAACAATCGCGGATGTGAAAGAAGTAGATGGAGTGTATACACTGACTTTGAGTGATGGGCAAACCATCCGCTTGAATCAGGGAGGAGAAGGGAAAATAGTCTATCCGGCGTTGGGGGTTAATGGCAACGGAGAGTGGACAGTAGATGGAGTGGTGCTGAAACAACCAAACGGAGATCCTGTGAAAGCCAAAGGGGATAAGGGTGAAGATGGAAAAACACCCGAGTTTCAAATTGAACAGACAACCAATTACTGGCAAGTGCGTTACAGCACTAGCGAAGCTTGGGAGTATGTTACGGATGATCTCGGAAACAAAGTAGTAGCTGTGGCAGGAGAAGGCGCTAGTGCCGGTGATTCTTTCTTTCATTCCATAAAGGTAGAAGGAGGCTTCTTAACATTCACATTGAAAGGAGATTCAGAACCAAGATCTGAATATAAAGTATCCATTGTTGCGAAATTGTCTTGTAGCATTACTAATCCGATAACCAATTATGATGAGACAGCAAATCTGTGGAGTATTGCTTATGGAGAAACTGCAGAAACGATCATTCAAACAGAGGGAGATTACGTGCTTGTTTCAGCTCCAAAAGGGTGGGAAGCTGAAATTATAGAAGTGGATGGCATTAAGAAATTGAGTGTAACGGCACCCGAATTAGGGCAGGTTTCCACTAAATCACGTGCGGTAGCAGATAATCAGATGGATGTCATAGTACAGGTGAATAAAGGAGACAATTGGGCTATTGCGAAGATTAAGGTAAAAGCTATATCGGATAGTTATCGGGCATTATATGAGAGTGGGCAGACTCTTACTATCAATGGAGTTGAAATATATAAGGATTTGTATGGAGAATCAACGTTCATAAATGTAAGTAACGCTGCTGCGATAAATAAGGATGGTGTTTATTTTGTCGCTTCTGACGCAGAATTTGAATTAAGCGGATTTGTTGCGAAAAAGGTAGTGATAATTGGGGATAACCCTACTAAAATGCCAAAAATTAAGTTGACTGGTGGTAACAAGTTTGCCGTATCAGGAACGGCGGATACGGATGAAATCTTTGCAATGCAAAATGTTGAACTTGACTTAACAACAGTAACGGCGGCTACTTTCCAAAATGCTGTCAATAATAGTTTTGAAAATCTTTTATTTGAAAACTGTATCATTAGGATGTCTGCAAATCAGCCATTTACATACTGTAGTCAGAGTGGTGGGGCAAACGGTGGATTTGGTACTATCTGTTTTCATAATTGTATTTTTGACTATAGTAAGAACACTACGTCCAAAGCAATTATAAATGTATATAATGGAAGTGGAAGTCATAATAAGATAGAATTTGAAAACAATATCTTTTATAATAAAGAAGGGAATAAGTCGATGAGAATAGTAGATGTTAGCAACTACACTCCCAATAATATCATTTTATGTAACAATTCTTTTATTAATGTGATTAACAATGGTTATTATTGTACGGCTAATATTTTCGGAAGTGCAACTGTTGCTAATAACTTATTTTACGATAAGAGTGTTGCGACATCATTTACATTCTTTAATAAGCCAGACGTTATTTCGGCTAATTCAGCTAATAATTTTTACTATGGTAAAGGATGGAATTGGTATGCTTCCGCTTGGAATAACAATGATAAGTCTTTGATAGATAAATGCAATGATGATCCTTTTGCAGGCGGTACATTAGATTACGATAATCTACTATTCAAGCCTAATGAAGCTTTCATGACGGCACATCCGAATGTAGGAGCACAGATGAAATAACTTCAAAATATAAAGTTATGAAAAAGAACTATTTAACACTATGTTGTACTCTCTTTCTTGCACTGACTTCGTGCGAGAAAGATGATTTACGCAAAGATATCGACAATTTGGAGAATAGGATTGCCTATATAGAAGCTGGAGTAAATCAACTGAATGAGGATATTGAAACTTACCATGGCATGTTGACTGGCAAAATATTGGTAACGGAGTATACTCAAGATGAAGCAACCGGAGATTATACTGTGAAGTTGACGGATGGAACGACGGTTACCATATATAGCGGAGAGGTAGATATGTCTAAGATGCCGCTCTTCAGTGTAAACGCTTCCGGACATTGGGCATATACTTTGAATGGTAAAACTGAAGAGGTATTGGTAAACGGAAAAACAGTAGACATGATGCAGGCTGAAGACGGTTCCAAAGGAGTGATACCGAAATTGAAGGTTGATCCGGAGAGTGGTTACTGGATGGTGTCGGTAGATAATGGAAAAACTTATACTCGTTTGGGTGATAATCAGATAGCGGCCGGAGATAAACTTGTAACAGGAGGTATATTCAGTGGAGTTACACCAGACTTGGAGAATGGTGAAGTGATTTTTAAAGTGCGTGAGACAGATGAAGAAATACATGTATCTATCGATGATTTCTCTCTAGAAATCACGGCAACAGACGAAGAGCGGAAGTTCTCTTTGAATCAGGAAAAAACTTTCAGTGTGAAACAACATAGAGTGGAATATGCTGCAATAGAGAAGACATCGTGGAAAGTGGAGTTAAAAGAAGAACAGCTCATCTTAAAAGCTCCTGCTTCTTTAACCAACCCAGATAAAAAAGATGAAGATATTTATATCAGAATCTTTTCGAAAACCGGACGTTGCAAATTGGTGAAGTTCACCGTAATGATACAGAATAGTTAAAGGAACAAATTTATTAATTACCATTTAAAAAACAAGCATTATGAAAAAGATTTTATTAGCTGCTATGTTTGCAGGTCTTGCTTTAAGCGCTCATTCGCAGAATATTTTGAAAAATAGTAACTTTGACAGTCCGATGGACACACAAACGTATGGTAATCACCCGGAAATAGAAGGATGGTTTATCTTTGACGGGACAAAGGGGGCTACTACTATGGCATGCACTACTCTTGAAAATGACCCGCATGGTAATGTACTGGAGATTAAGACCACAAGCGATAATGCGTGGTATCGTTCATACCTGGGACAACGCATTGTCAATCCGGAGAAAGGAGCTTACGTATTATCGTTCGATGCTAAAGTAGACGAAGGATCTGCCAACGTTCGTTGTTTCATTCGTGATGCATCAGATCGTAACTGGTTCGCTTTGCGTAATAATTTCGACGTGAAGAAAAATTCAACGAATTCACCTGCTTCTTGCAACATTGCTGTCAAGAGTGGATGGAAGACTTATAAATTTGAATTTGACCTGTCGAAAGTTGTCAACTATTTCAATAGTGTAAAGGCGGCTGAAGATAACGGATTTACCATCGAAGTTAATCCAATTTCTGATGAGACTCTGAACGACCTTTTAGTTGCTATTCAACTAACCGACAAGGATGCAAAGGTATTGATAGATAACGTTACATTGGTAAAGAAATAATGAGATGAAGCATAGATGCTCTTTCTTTTATTTATTCATGCTGTGTGGTGGTATGACAGTTCATTTGCAGGCTTCCCCCTATCAGGGGGAGCCTGTATGCAAAATGGCCATTGGTAATGAACAGCAACCGAAACTGGAAGATTTAAGGACGCTGCGTAACAAATATCCATTGCCCATTCCTAAAGCTACCCAAGCGGAAATTCTTTCAGCGCAGGCTGCGGTAGATTCTTATCAGTTGCAGCGCATCGACGAGAAAACAGTAACGGATGTAACTGGGCTAAGTCATGACGCCATGACCTATCAGCAGAATCGCGAAGTAGCCAAAAATGTGCGTGCATTGGCTGCCGTTGCCTATAATGGGGGCCAAGCGGAAAAGAAAACCTTTGAACTTTATCTGGATTATATCCTTTCACAAGGTTTTGTGCAAATGGTGGCAGGACCGGGTTTTTACGAAGACTGGCGGAATACTCCGGCTAATTTTTTGAGTGCATTGAGCGTATGTGACGATGTCAGGGCTCAAAGAATGATAGATGCGGTGGCAGCCTTATTGAATAAGGAAAATAGGATGTATGATGACTGGGGGGAATTAAAAAAGCACATAAATTCTGACTTTATATATATGATGCTTCCTCATCTGTTTCTATCGGCACTTTATACGCCATCTGAAGAAGGGGCAGTGAAAAAAATGGAACAGTTTTCGAACTATATCTCCGGATGTACTCAATATGTGCCGGGCGGAGGAAATATTTTGAAACCGGATGGTGTCGGTTTTCACCACGGGGCTCACTACAATGGTTATATGTATTCTTACAACACGTGGGTGGAATATATGTATCGGTTGGCAGGTACTTCTTATCATGTAACAAAGGATGCCTTTCAACGAATGCAAAAGGCAGTGATGACTCCTTACTTGATGGCTACTGCTTCAACTTCGGATAAAGCACATTTCTATGGAAATAGTATGGCAGGACGTCACCCCTTTACCGGTATGGAAGTAAATTTCTCACGAAAACTGATTGAGCAATTGATCACCATCGGTGAAGACATGAATAATGAAGAGGAGGAAAAGGAATTGCAGGCTTTCTATAATTATATTTTCAAGACAGAAAAGTATCCGGATATTCCTAAAAAGAATTTTGACGGTTTCTATCAGTTCAATTACAGTCCCGCCGGTGTATACCGGCAAAATAATTGGGTGGCAGTGATGCGTGCGCCGACAAGTCGTTTTTGGGGTGCGGAAATATATAATAAAACGAACCGTTTGGGGCGTTATCAGGGACACGGCACTTTGGAAATCTTATACGAAGGAAAGAATTTGGGAGCTACGGGTTATCCCACCAATCAGAACAAGAAAGGTGCCGGATGGGATTGGAATGTGATGCCGGGAACTACTACTGTGCACTATACTTCCTGGGAGGACATGATGCCGAATAAAAATGAGAAAGACCGTTTTGATCAATATGCCGTTAACTCTAATTTTTCGGGAGCTTTGTCGTGGGGTGATTGTGGCATTTGGGCTTCTGCATTCGATCAGGGTGACTGCTGGGGAAATCCACAGCGTTTTGAAGCTACCAACTTGCATTTCTGCAAATCTGTATTTGCCATCGATGGTATGTTGTTCGGACTGGGTACGGGTATTTCAGCGAAAGGGAACTATCCTGACGAGTGGATCACTGCCACTAACTTATTCCAGTCGGTACAGTCTTCCCAGCCAGGGCAACTTTATATCAACGGAAAGGAAATAGGACCGGGCAATGAACAAATGTTCCGGTCGAAAGATGCTGTTTGGATGGTTACTCCTAACACCACTGGCTATTATATTCCGGCAGGCCATGATAATCTGATAGTAAGATATGGTGAACAGGAAAGCCCATCTTCCGAAGGACTGTCCGGAAAAATGGGGAAAGAGCTGGTTGCTAAAGCCTATCTGAATCATGGAGTAAAGCCCTCCGGAAAGCAATATTGCTTCGTTGTAATACCTGCTACTACTCCTGACAAGATGGGGATCCTAGCAGAACAATTGAAGAAAAATAAAATCTTCAATGTGATTTCACAGCAGGATTCGGTACATATTGTCAAGCATCTGCCTACCAATACGCTTGCTTATGCGCTATTTGCACCGGTAAGCGGATTGGATGCAGGCTACATCACTGAATCTGACACGGAACTACTTGTGATGGAACGCAGTGACAAACAAACGAAAGAATTGAAACTTGCTTTGTGTAATCCCGACCTTCGTCCGCAGACACTTGACAAAGGTTGGATGGAGACTCCGACACAGGTTGTTTTGAAACTGAAAGGTAACTGGAAAGTTGTGTCTTCTTCGCAGCAGAGTGACTTACGTGTAGAAAAGAGTAGTAATTCGGAAACAGTATTGAAAGTTACGCTGAAAGAAGGTGCTCCTCTGTATATTAGCTTAAAAGATAGTTTATCTAAAAAATAGAAACAATGAAACTTGATTGGCTTTTAGCTTTTGTCGTTTGTGGAGCAATGTGTGGTGCGTGTCATGACGATTCCGTATCTGATCCTGCACAGCCACCCATTACCGAAGAAAAGCCCGGAAATAACTCTGGTGGAGGAGAGGAGAAACCAGAGGACGATTCCGGGACAAATCTTATAAAGAATGCAGGTTTCGAACAAACCTTTTCTGCTGAAAGAACTCCACGAATTATAGGATTGAGCAGTACGAACGGAAATAATACGCTCAATTTTATAAATAGTTGGTATGCCAGTGATAGAGCTACCAATGCAATGCTGGAGGTGGATTCTAATACAGGAGCTAACGGCAGCAGCAGTTCACTGAAATTCTCGGCCTCTAATGTATCGGCATCGGATGCCGTAGATTTGTCCTATCCCATTCGGAATGTAGCTTCGGGAAGATATACCTTGAGCTTTTATGGCAAGTCCAATCAGGAAAAGGGGGCATCCTTTGTGACAAGCATCATCCTTTGCGAGGATGATGCTGATGTGGCAAAGGAGGTTAATAAACAAAAAGCTATCGTTTTGCAGGATGGGAAACAATTCCTTAAAACAGGGCAAAAAAAAGTATGGGCAACGATGATTTCTTCCCTCGGCAAGGACTGGAAAAATTATCGGGTGACAGTGGATATTCCCTCAAATGTATTAGTGAAAGTGGTGATAAAACCTTGTGCAGGTGCGAATGGTGATAAGGAAGATTATAGCTCGGATATTACGTCTGATATCACTTGCTGGTTCGATGATTTTTTGTTTGATGTGGAAAAGTACGACATCGCAGTTGATTATACGAAACCGTATCTGACAAGTTTTTCGGCTTCTTCCGTGGAATATAGCCAGGGCCTTTCTACTGTAAACGGAAGACCTTTTATTCCTTTGGGCATATTTGGCGTTAGAAAAGAATACATTTCTCTTGTGGCAAGTTATGGATTTAATTTGGTGCAGGATTATGGATTCATCACTTGGGATGCTGCTACCCAAAGGGCTTATCTGGATGAGGCTAAAGGTAACTGGGTGATGGTATTTGCTACTCTGTCGGCCACTACTAATACCCCGGATCAGGTGAACAGGATAAAACAATGTGTTGCAAATTTTAAGAATCATCCCGCCCTCTATGCTTGGTTCCTGGCGGATGAACCGGATGATTCTAAAATTAGTCCGGCAGATTTGAAAGCCATCTATGACTGGATAAAACAGAATGATACGAAGCATCCGATAATCAGTTCTAACTGGCGTTTACAACAATATAAAGACGCTTGTGATGCTGATATGCGGCAAATATATTTCGGAGTTGCTTCCAAGTGTGCACCCAAACTGAAAGAATATGTGAATGGAACTGCTTCTTTAAATAAAGATTGGGTAGTGATTCTCAACTCTCACGATACGAATGCAGAGAGTGACCATGAAGTGGTCGACCCGTCCAGACTTTTCAGTGAATTACTTAAAGCCGATAAAGGTGAAGATTCTCAAGAATGGAAAGTACTAAAGGAGAGGGTATTGCTTTTATCGAAAAACCTTGAACATCCCGAAGTGGCGGGATTTAAAACCGGACCGTACTTCCCGACTACGTTGGCAGCCATTAAAGGATCATTTTATTGGGCACTTGTTCATGGTTCGAACGGGTTTTATTATTGGTTGTTCCAGCACCCTCAAGAGATGAGTTGGCGTTATGGACATTATACACTTTTCCAACAAACTCCGTTGCGTCAGTATATCATTCGGTCATTGGAGGAAATAGGGCAGCTTTCCAAGTTTTTGCTTAATCCGTCAGTGGATACCATCTCTTTCTATGATAAAGGAAATATCGGTATGTTTGTCTGGAGCAGAGAAGTGGATGGACAACGAATTATCATTGTAGTCAATGAAACGGGTAACGAGCAAAAAGGGGTAAAAATTAAATTGTCCGGCATTTCTCCCAATATAAAAAGTGTTCAGGTTTTCGGAGAGGATGAACGGGGTATTACATTGGAAAATGAGGAATTGACGGATTCATTTGAAAAAGACGGAAGTCACGTTTATTTTGTAAAATAGTTGTGTTCTAAATATAATGCGTATGAGAAAAGTATTTTTGTTAGTTGCTGGTGTTCTGTCCACTTTGACTGTCATGGGGGGCGGTGGGTATCCTCCACGAGGTCTTACTTTCTGGTTCGACACTCCCAATACATTACAAGGAAAAATGACGTGGTATAATGGGTATTCTGAACTATGGAAAGGAGAGAACAAACCGGAATCTGCCGGTGCGAGAAAAACTCTCGATTCTGATTGGGAAACCCGGTCTATCCCCATCGGTAATGGAAGTTTAGGAGCCAATATTCTGGGATCGGTAGAAGCGGAACGCCTTACGTTTAATGAAAAGACTCTGTGGCGTGGCGGACCGAATACATCTAAAGGTGCTGATTATTATTGGAACGTGAATAAACAGTCTGCACATTTGCTGGACGAAATCAGGCAGGCTTTTACAGAAGGTGATCAGGAAAAAGTAACTATGCTCACCCGCAAAAATTTCAATAGCACAGTACCTTATGAATCGGATCGCGAAAACCCTTTCCGCTATGGTAATTTTACGACTATGGGAGAATTTTACATAGAAACGGGACTCAATACAATCGGAATGACTGGATACAAAAGAAGCCTTTCTCTGGATTCAGCCTTGGCTGTTGTACAATTTAAAAAGGATGATGTTGCCTATCAGCGCGATTATTTTGTTTCGTATCCAAACAATGTGATGGTTATCCGTTTTAAGGCGAATATTCCTGGTAAACAGAATTTGATTTTCAGTTATGCGCCTAATCCGGTTGCTACCGGAACAATGAACGCTGATGGTACGGACGGACTGATATATACCGGACAGCTGGATAATAATGGGATGGAATATGTGATACGTATTCATGCAACGACCCAAGGCGGTACGTTGTCTAATGCTAACGGGAAGTTACAGATAAGCAATGCGGATGAAGTACTGTTTTTGGTGACTGCCGATACGGATTATAAAATGAACTTTAATCCGGACTTCAAAGATCCCCGGACATACGTTGGCACTATGCCGAAAGAGACGACACGTGAATGGATGCGGCAGGCAAAGGGCATGGGCTATGAACGTTTGTTCGACATCCATTATAAAGATTATTCGGTTTTATTCAATCGGGTCAGACTGGATTTGAATCCTGGAATTGACAGCAAAGACTTGCCTATCACACAGCGATTGGAGAATTATCGTAAAGGACAAGACGATTTTTATCTGGAAGAACTTTATTTTCAGTTTGGACGTTATCTGCTGATTGCCAGTTCGCGTCCCGGCAACTTGCCTGCTAACCTGCAAGGTATGTGGCACAACAATGTGGATGGGCCTTGGAGAGTGGATTATCATAATAACATCAACCTTCAGATGAACTATTGGCCTGCGTGTACGACCAATCTTGAGGAGTGTATGCTTCCACTCATTGATTTTATCCGTACATTGGTGAAGCCTGGTGAAAAGACGGCACAGGCATATTTTGGCACACGCGGGTGGACTACTTCTGTTTCGAGTAACATATTTGGGTTTACTTCTCCCTTGGAAAGTGAGGTTATGGCATGGAATTTCAGTCCGATGGCAGGTCCTTGGTTGGCTACCCATATCTGGGAATATTATGAATATACACAAGACAGGAAATTCCTCAAAGAGATAGGATATGAATTGATAAAGAGCAGTGCCCGTTTTACTACAGATTTTCTTTGGCATAAACCGGATGGTACATATACAGCTGCTCCTTCCACTTCACCCGAGCACGGACCGATTGACGAGGGGGCAACTTTTGTTCATGCTGTGGTTCGTGAAATATTGCTGGATGCCATTGCCGCGAGCAAAGTACTGGGGGTGGACAGCAAGGAACGTAAACAATGGGAAGAAATACTTAAACATCTGGCTCCTTACAAGATAGGACGTTACGGGCAGTTAATGGAATGGTCCAAAGATATTGATGACCCTGCCGATGAGCACCGGCATGTGAATCATTTGTTCGGGTTGCATCCCGGTCGCACAATTTCGGTCGTTAACACTTTGGAATTGGCACAAGCTTCCAAAGTGGTGCTCGAACATCGTGGTGATGGAGCTACAGGGTGGAGTATGGGATGGAAGTTAAACCAATGGGCACGCTTGCACGATGGCAATCACGCTTATAAATTATTCGGCAATTTGTTGAAAGCAGGAACAGCCGACAACTTATGGGATATGCATCCGCCATTCCAGATTGATGGAAACTTTGGAGGGACAGCTGGAGTTGCTGAAATGTTAATGCAAAGTCATCTGGGATTTATACACCTCTTACCTGCATTGCCAGATCAATGGAGAGCAGGGTCGATAAGTGGGCTCTGCGCAAAAGGCAATTTTGAAGTGGATATTCAATGGGAAGACGGGCAGTTGAGAAAAGCGGTCATCTTTTCTAAATCCGGAACCTTTTGTGAGGTGAGATACAAAGATGTGGCGTTATCATTCAAGACCTCAAAAGGAAAGTTCTACGAAGTACTGTTTGAAGAAGGGAGACTGGTATGCCTATAGCTGGTTGAGGAGGGCTTTTCATACATCGTTTATAAGAATACAATATCTTCTTTAAAAAGTGGAGCGTTTGTTTATTATTGATATAACAAACGAACGCCCCACTTTGGTCGGTTGAATAAATAGATTTTTCTGTTTATTTCATCTTCACACTTAAAATTTGTTGTAATTGTTTTAAGTTGGCAAGGGCAGCTTCATTACCTAGCTTTGCTGCTTGCTCGAATGCAGCCATGGCACGGTTAATGTCTCCGTTAAGGAAATTGTAGACTCCGGTATTGTTTATGAATTCGGCTGTACTGTGATCGGCTTTCTCCATAAACTTCACTGCTGCATCCAAATCCTTTTGTGATAATGCGACGGCTCCTGCGTTCAGGTTAGCTACGGCGTCAGTAGGATACATGCGTACAGCAATATCGAATACATTAACAAAATCCTTGCTGCCTTTCGGATAACTGTTGGCCACCTGATACATTTCGTTCAGACTAAGATATTTCGGATTTTCCCGGATAATGATACGGCCTTGTTCAACATCGAAATTGACAACGGTATAGTCAATCTTGCAGTTCACTTTACGCAATCCCGGATAAATCTCTTTCAGCATACTACGGTAAGGAGCTCCGCCGCCTACACGCATGATTTCCTGTTTACGTTTGGCATCGTCAGTTGTATTTTTGATGATGTTCAGGAATGTTTCCTTCTCCTTCATCGAAGAAGATTGGAGTGCTTTTACCAATCCATCCCAGTTTTCTCCACCGAAAGTCACTTTATATAGTTTGGAAGACACTTTTTCGTTCTTAACCAGATAATCCTTCAAAGCTTCCGCACGTTTTTTGGAAAGCTGTTCATTGAAGGCAAGAGGTCCTTCCGGCGAGGCGAAACCTTCGATACTGATACCTTTCACAGTCAGGTTCCGGTCATTCTGTATTTTGTCAAACATGGCATGGATATTCACCAATTCAGCATGATTGTTCATGAAGTCGGTAAGGATCACCGATTTGTTGACCGGAAAATCCAGATGAGCTTCATATTGTTCGCTACGGTTTTTGACCACTTCTACGGTTGGCTGAATATAGGCAATGATAGGAGACATGGCACTTAAACGTTTGGCTTCAGTAGATACATCATTGGTAATCAGTTCCTGTGCATTCATTTCCTGATAATTGCCGCATCCGCATAGATTCTCTACAAGTTGCAAACTGGCATTAGCCATCCAGGGTTTGTAAGGAATCACCTGCGTATAATTAAAAGTTTCCCTTTTATTATACGGAACGATAATGGCGGTAGGTTCTTGCTTAGTGATTGCCAGACCGCGGATATATGCTTTTTCGCGTCTTTTACCATTGACGATGATTTCTTGCAAGGGTACATTATGCTGTCCGTCCGTTAGCAGGGGAATAAGGCTTAAACTTCGGGCGGAACCTATTGTCAGATTCTTCATGTCGAAAGTCATGCCGACATAAAGAGAGTTACCTTGTTGCCATAAAGATACGTTCGAGAGAGTGAGCGCATCGTTCAGGAATTTTTGTGCATGAGCCGGCAGGATAGTGGCTGCAAGAGCTATAAATAGATAAATAAGTTTTCTTTTCATCATTGTAAGTTTTAGAAAGTTCGATTATTTGATGACATAAATGAAGCTAAGACCGACTTTGGTCGGGCCGAAATAATTACGGGTGTTATGTCCCAGCTTTTCACCTCCGTCACCACGGGCATACTTATCATATTCCAGACGGGCGTATCCCACTCCGATGGTAGCTTCCATACTCCATCGTTTGCTTATGATCCATTGGTATCCGTAGGAAATACCGGCTCCGTACAGATTACCGTCGTAACGGTCATGTCCCATTCCGAATATATTCAGATTGCTGACATTCATTTCTCCGTAATGTCCGTGCAAACCAAAGAAACTTCCGTTGAAACGTTCGCAGAGCCAATAGCGTAATTCCGGCTGAACGAGCCAATGTTTGATTTGACGGTCGTCACCAAACTTCCACGGATTGTAGTTACCGGATATGTCGAGAGTCAGTTTCTTTGCCAGTCCCACTTCGATTCCTAAGTTGGGCGTAGAAGTGGTCCAATAGAGAGCATTGGTCTTGATGGCAAATTTGGGTAGATAGGTTTCATTCCGTTGTACCTGTGCATGAATACTTGTACCGAACACGAGCAGGAAACCGGCTGCTAATAAGATTTTAATTGTTCTCATTTTGTTAGGGTATAGGTTTTATTAAAAATGATAAGCGATAAACAGAAAAGCATGGAAGTTTGTTGTCGCAACCTGCAAAAAAAAAGCTTCCTAAATAAATGGATAAAGATGTTTTAAGGCATAAATGCTAACAATTTCCACGCATGATGCGTTCATTATATAAAAGTACCTTTGTGTAATCAATATGACAATGATTTCATTTATTACTGTTTATTTTTACACACACATACAACTTTAATAATTACAGCCTATGAAAGAGCTTATTAGCAACCTGGAAGAACTGAACAGGAAAGCAGAAAAAGGCGGCGGAGACGCTCGCATTGAAAAACAACATTCTGTGGGCAAGCTGACCGCCCGTGAACGCATCGATTTATTATTGGAGAAAGGTTCGTTTATCGAACTGGATAAGTTGGTAACTCATCGGTGTACCGATTTCGGTATGGAAAAGCAGAAATTTGCCGGAGACGGCGTTGTGACGGGATATGGTATGATTGGCAAGCGTCTGGTTTATGTATTCGCACAGGATTTCACCGTGTTTGGAGGAGCTCTTTCGGAAACGCATGCAAAGAAGATTTGCAAGGTGATGGACATGGCTATGCAGATGGGAGCGCCTATCATCGGATTGAATGACTCGGGAGGCGCACGAATTCAGGAAGGAGTACGTTCTTTGGCCGGATATGCCGAGATATTCCTGCGCAATTCTATGGCATCCGGAGTGATTCCACAGATTAGCGCGATCATGGGACCTTGTGCCGGTGGTGCCGTTTATTCTCCTGCATTGACCGATTTTATTCTGATGGTGAAAAACTCCGGCTATATGTTTATTACAGGACCGGATGTGGTGAGAAGCGTGACACAGGAAGAAGTGACAAAAGAAGAACTCGGTGGAGTAGGCGTGCACATGACAAAGTCCGGTGTAGCCCATCTTTCTGCGGAGAACGATATTGAGTGCATCAATTATATTCGTGAATTGATCTCCTATCTGCCGGGGAATAATATGGAAGAGCCTCCGTTTGTAGCGACCAGCGATTCGCCGACTCGCCTGACTCCGGAACTGGCAGATTTGATTCCGTCCAATCCAAATCAGCCGTATAATATAAAAGAGATGATAGAAGCGGTGGCTGATGATAATAGTTTCTTCGAGCTTCAGGCAGAATATGCTGCGAATATTGTGACGGGATATATCCGCCTGAATGGAAAAACAGTGGGAGTGGTGGCTAATCAGCCATTGGTGCTTGCTGGCACACTGGATATCAATGCGTCTATCAAAGCCGCCCGTTTTGTCCGCTTCTGTGATGCTTTTAATATTCCTTTACTGACACTGGTAGATGTGCCGGGATTCCTTCCGGGAGTCGACCAGGAATATGGTGGAATTATCCGTAACGGGGCAAAGCTACTTTATGCTTATTGCGAGGCTACGGTGCCGAAAGTGACGGTTATCACCCGCAAAGCATACGGTGGTGCTTACGATGTGATGAGTTCCAAGCATATCCGTGGAGATGTAAATCTTGCTTTCCCTACTGCTGAAATCGCGGTGATGGGACCGGATGGAGCTGTTAATATCCTTTTCCGTAAGGAAATAGATAAAGCCGAGAAACCCGAAGAGAAACGGAAAGAACTTCAGGATGGTTATCGCGGAAAGTTTGCCAATCCTTACCGGGCGGCGGAACTGGGATATGTGGATGAAGTGATCGATCCGGCGGTAACCCGTTTGCGGTTGATTCGAAGTTTCGAGATGCTTGCCAACAAACGGCAATCGAATCCTCCCAGGAAACATTCGAATATTCCGCTTTAGGTAGATGATAGGTGAGTGTTTATTAAAAAGAATCAAAGATTATGATAAAGAAAATATTAGTAGCCAATCGGGGTGAGATAGCGATGCGCATCTTCCGGACTTGTCGGGTGATGAATATCTCGACAGTGGCTGTTTATACCCATGTAGATCGCGGGGCTTTGCACGTTCGTTATGCGGAAGAAGCCTATTGCATTTCCAATTCGCCGGAAGATACCTCTTACCTGAAGCCGGAATTGATATTGTCCATTGCCAAAAAGACCGGAGCCGCTATTCATCCGGGATATGGTTTCCTGTCGGAGAATGCGGATTTTGCCCGCCGTTGCGAAGAAGAAGGAGTGATTTTTATCGGACCTAGTGCGGATATTATTTCCAAAATGGGAATCAAGACGGAGGCCCGTAAGATTATGCGGGAAGCAGGATTACCCATTGTGCCCGGAACCGAAACACCCGTACAGGGCATTGATGAAGTGAAGAAGGTCGCTAATGAAGTTGGCTATCCCATTATGCTGAAAGCACTTGCGGGAGGTGGAGGAAAAGGTATGCGTCTGGTACGTACGGAAGAAGAGGTGGAAACAGCTCTCCGTTTGTCGCAATCTGAAGCAGGGACGTCCTTTGGCAATGATGCGGTTTATATTGAAAAATATATTGAGAATCCGCATCATATCGAAGTTCAGATCATGGGAGACAAGTATGGGAATGTCGTTCATCTGTATGAACGTGAATGTTCCATTCAGCGTCGTAACCAAAAGGTGATAGAAGAAAGTCCTTCTCCTTTTGTGAAAGAGGAGACGAGAAAGAAGATGTTGAAGGTAGCTGTGGAAGCCTGTAAGAAAATAGGTTATTACAGTGCCGGGACATTGGAGTTTATGATGGATAAAGACCAGAATTTCTACTTTCTTGAGATGAATACCCGTTTGCAGGTGGAGCATCCTGTGACGGAGGAATGCACAGGCGTTGATCTGGTACGGGATATGATAACTGTTGCTGCCGGAAATCCGTTGCCTTATAAACAGGATGATATTGAGTTTAGCGGAGCAGCGATCGAATGTCGTATTTACGCCGAAGATCCGGAGAATAACTTCATGCCTTCTCCCGGTGTGATTACTGTTCGTGAAGCTCCCGAGGGACGTAACCTGCGTCTTGACAGTGCCGCTTATGCGGGATTTGAAGTCTCTTTGCATTATGACCCGATGATTGCAAAGCTTTGTTGTTGGGGACGTACCCGTGCTTCGGCCATTTCTAATATGGCACGTGCTCTGCGCGAGTATAAGATTCTGGGAATCAAAACGACGATTCCTTTCCATCAACGTGTATTGAAGAATGCGGCTTTCCTGAAAGGTGAATACGATACGACATTTATCGATACGCGTTTTGATAAGGAAGACCTGAAACGTCGTCAGAATACCGATCCGACAGTGGCTGTCATTGCTGCCGCAGTGAGACACTACGAGAGGGAGAAAGAAGCGGCTTCCCGTGCCACTACGCTTCCGGTAGTAGGCGAATCGCTCTGGAAGTATTACGGTAAATTGCAGATGACTGCTAATAATTATTAAATTGAAAATTGAGAATTAAAAATTAAAAAATAACGGAATTGGTTATGGGTACAACATTAGCTACATATTATGCCAAGCTCCAGGATATGCCGGACAGTGAATATAAGGTGGAGATTCTGGAGGACGGACCAATCAAGAAGATTGCAGTCAATGGTAAGATATATGAGGTCGATTATAACATGGGTGGCGACTCTATCCATTCGATCATCATCGATCATCACTCGCATGGAGTGCAGATTTCTCCTTCTTCCAATAATTCATATACGATTATGAATAAAGGGGAGCTTTATCAGATTGAATTGCAGGGAGAAATGGAGAAGATACATAATGCCCGCACTGCTGCTGAATCCGTAGGGCGTCAGGTGGTACAGGCACCGATGCCGGGAGTTATCCTGAAGACGTATGTAAAGAAGGGAGATCTCGTGAAGCGGGGTGATCCGCTTTGTGTATTGGTGGCGATGAAAATGGAGAATGAGATACGTTCGGTGACGGATGGAGTTGTGAAAGAAGTATTCGTGGAAGATGGCATGAAGGTGGGATTGAACGACAGGATTATGGTAATTGAGTAATTCTTTGAAAAAAACGGGGTAAATACATGCTTTTATTCAAAAAAATATTTACTTTTGGCAGATAAGTACGTATTTACCCCGTTACATCATGAGCATCGAACAAAGCAAAGAAGCATTACTAGAACAGTTAGAAGCACTTAAAAAAGAAAACGAGCAGCTTAGAAAAGAACTTTCTGTTCTTAGGGATGAGAAGCATAGCGATCGTCCTGTCAGTTTTAAAGAGAAATATGCTGTTAGAATACTAGACTCTCTTCCCGATATGCTGACTGTCTTCAATCAGAGTGAGGTCGGCATTGAAGTTGTTTCCAATGAAGAAACCAACCATGTAGGAATATCAAACAAGGATTTTAGAGGAATGCACATGCAGGATATGGTTCCACCGGAAGCGTATCAGAATATTCACTCCAATATGCGTCATGCTATTACCACCGGAACTGTTTCAACTGCACATCACGAACTGGATTTTAATGGTGAACGCCATTATTACGAGAACCGTATTTTTCCGTTGGATGAGGAATACGTGCTGATTATGTGTCGTGATATAACGGAACGAGTGGCTACCCAAAGACAATTGGAAGTTTTTAAAAGTGTGCTTGATAAGGTGAGTGACAGTATTCTTGCTGTGGCGGAAGATGGAACGTTGGTTTATGCAAATAAGCAATTTATAGAAGAATACGGTGTAACGCAGGAGTTGGGTACACAAAAAATATATGATTTGCGTGTCTCTATGACCGACAAGGAGGCATGGGAACAAAAGCTCCAGGTGATACGCGATCATGAAGGAAGTCTGGCTTATCGGGCGGCTTATATACCTTACGGGCATACGAAGGAGAGAGTACATCAGGTATCTACTTTCCTGATTCGTGAAAATAATCAGGAACTCACCTGGTTCTTTACGCAGGACATTACCGATGTTATCAAGAAACGCGATGAACTCCGTGAACTGAATCTGTTATTAGATGGCATTTTAAATAATATTCCGGTCTATTTGTTTGTGAAAGATCCGGAAGATGATCTTAGATATTTATATTGGAATAAGGCATTTGCCGATCATTCGGGTATTCCGGCATCTAAAGCTATCGGGCATACGGATTATGAGATATTTCCGGTGCACGGAGACGCGGAGAAATTCCGTAAGGATGATTTGGAATTACTCCAGACTCATAAGCGTATTGATATGCAGGAAACTTATCTGTCCGCTAATGGAGAAGCGCGTATCGTGCAGACTTTGAAAGCACTCGTACCGATGGAGGGACGTAAACCTTTGCTGATTGGCATTTCGTGGGATATTACTAATCTTCAGAATATTGAGCAGGAACTAATCAAGGCAAGAATTAAAGCGGAGCAATCCGATAGATTGAAAAGTGCTTTTCTTGCTAACATGAGCCATGAGATCCGGACTCCGTTGAATGCTATTGTAGGATTCTCCCAATTATTGCCTTCTGCCGAAACTGCTGAAGAAAAAAAGCTCTATTCGGGTATTATCAATCAGAACTCGGATATCTTGTTGCAATTGATTAATGATATTCTGGATTTATCGAAGATAGAGGCTGGAACACTTGAATATATCAAACGTCCAATGAATCTGGGAGAGGTTTGCCGGACAATTTATGCTGTTCATAAAGAACGTGTGAAAGAAGGGGTAACTCTTGTTTTGGACAATGAAGAGGAGGATTTGCTCATTGAGGGAGATCAGAACCGCATCATGCAGGTGATAACGAATTTCCTGACTAATGCGAGTAAGTTTACCTATGAGGGGGAAATTCGATTTGGCTTTGAACGGATGGATAAAGCTATTCGTGTGTATGTGAAAGATACAGGAATAGGAATAGAACCGGAAAAGGTGGATCGTATCTTCGAACGTTTTGTCAAACTGAACTCTTTTGCGCAAGGGACAGGATTAGGGCTCTCTATCTGTCAAATGATTATCGAAAAGATCGGTGGAGAAATCGGGGTGACTTCCGAACTGGGTAAAGGCTCTACCTTCTACTTCACAATTCCTTATGAAGAAACCGGAGAACTCGGTAAATTCTTCAAAGAGACAAAGGTGGAATCTAAAGGAAATACTGTCAATCGTGTACAACAGATTAAGAAGATTCTGGTAGCAGAAGATGTAGAGAGCAATTTCATCTTGCTGAAGAATCTGATTGGCAGGGAATATACATTGCTTTGGGCTAAAGACGGAGTGGAAGCTATCGAAATGTATAAGCAGTACCAACCGGATTTAATCCTGATGGATGTAAAAATGCCGCGTATGGATGGACTGGAAGCAACCCACATTATCCGCTCTTATTCTAAAGAGATTCCTATCATCGCCTTGACCGCTTATGCTTTCGGGACTGATAAGGAACAGGCCTTAGAGATGGGGTGTAACGATTATGTGACTAAACCAATTTCGGAAAGATCATTGAGAAAGGCTTTGGATAAATATTCGACTACTGTTTAATAGATAGATGAACCGAAATAGAAAACGTAAGGTTATAAGAAATATCCCGAAAAAGAAGCGTATGCCGGAGCCGCCTCCCCGTAAGAGGCCGCTCTGGTTAAAGTGTTTATATTTTGCAATCGCTTTTCTTTTTATGGTGTCTTTGGGTTTACTATTGTATTTTTCTACACTTCCACCAGAGTATGATAGAGAGACAATGGGGAATATTGTAAGTCATGAACTTACATACAGTACGTCTCAAGGGAGAACGGGAGGTCGTGTCTTTTATCATTATATCATTAGTTTTCAATATATGGTTGCAGGGAAGCATTATTCTAATCAAGCTTCTTTGAGTTATACCAGGCAGAACTTTCCTTTTATACAAAAAATAAAGGATTATGGCTATATGTATCCGGTGAAAGTTACTTATGATAGCCATAATCCACAAAAGAGTACGATTGTTGTCGAGTGAAAGTAGTCGGTGATTGCTTTTCTATAGATTCTTTTTTATTTCCGGAACCAGTATAAATTTCGTTTCCGGAAAATACTTTTTCAGCCAGGTCCGGATAAATTCCATTGTATCATTCTGAATCGTTTTGTCTTCTACGGTAGGATATAAATTATATAATACGGTATCTAGTACAATGCCGCGTTTTTGTATTGCTTCGAGACTAAGCAGGGTATGATTGATACTCCCCAGTTTGCCTGAAGTAACAAAGATAAGCGGATATTTCTCTTGAGCGATGTAGTCAATGGTCAAAAGTTCGGTAGTGAGGGGAACCATAAGGCCGCCTGCTCCTTCGAGTAAAACAGAGTCATACCGTTCACTCAATTCTTCAGTTGCACGTTTTATTTTATCAAAGTCAATAGGACGGTTATCCAGCTGGGAAGCAAGATGCGGAGAGGCGGGATAAGAGAAAATCTCCGGCATGGTTAGTCCCTCTTGGTCTTCTTTGGTGAAAGGGATTCCCATGATTTGCCGGTGTAGGTCAATATCTTCGGAATGACCTACATTTCCCGTTTGAATAAATTTCTGGGTGATGGTGCGATGGCCGTTCTTGTTCCATTCACGAGCTAGAAAGCCGGTGGCATAGCTCTTTCCGGCATCCGTATCGATACCGCTTACGAAATATACATTCTGTTTCATACTTTTTTCTTTTTTGCGATGATATAAATAGGGTGATATGTTAAGGACACAGAAGTGCCCAGGGTAAATTCCTGCGTGTAACGTTCACAGAAGAGTTGCAAGTCACGACGAGTCCACTGCTGTTGGGGGAGATTGTTCTTAGAATTATTTTTTGAATTGTCGCCTGATGAATACAAATCGTTTTCTTGTTTTCCGGCAGAAGAGGATTGCGTTGATAAACCATTGACTCCGGTTTGCTTCAAGTGATATAGTACTTTTATCGGGTCTTCGAACGAAAGCGGGATAAGCTCTTCTTCTGAATACAGTATGTCAAAATGGGGTGACAAAGCTGCTTCAAGCTCTTCCCGTGAACGATAAGGAAGTCCGTTGCCGGTAAGTTCACGTATTTCTTTCATGTTTTCTTTTCCAAAAGTGCTAAAAGCGAAATAACCCTGATTATCGAGCAGGGTATTACACCTTTCGAAGAAGTTTTCCGGTGACTCGAACCATTGCAGGGCGGAGCAGGAAGTAATCAGTGTGCTTTCGGCGGGGAAAGAGACTGTCTCGGCATCTCCCGGAAGAAAAGAAACTTGCTTCTTCTCTAATAAGTCTTCGCAGCAATATTTCATATCGGGGCAAAGGTCATTGAGTAATAACTCTTCCGGACGGAGGGTTTGGAGCAGCATACGGGAGTAAATACCGGTTCCGCAGCCAAATTCAATCACTTTCGAGCAGGGAGAAGATATATGTTTCGCAAGCAAACGAATCATTTTATCTGCTATTTGCCGTTGCACGTTTGCTTCTCTCGGATAGGTAGTGATAGCTTTTGAAAAACGTTCTGCGATTAGTCGTTTATTCATAATCAATCTTTATTTAATAAGCTGATATACTGATGGTATGATAATTACTTTATTCTAAAATAATGGATGCATCAGTATCCGGCTACATGAGTATTGTATTAAAAAGCTCTTGTTGGTAATGTGCCGCTTCCACTTGTTCAAGAGAGTCCACTTGGTTTTCCCATGCCAGATATTGGCTATCCGGGAGGAAAATGCGGTCGCCTTTTCCTATGATAGCTTTTTGCCATTTAAAATCAGAGGGAGGCAATGATAAATATTGTTGTTGTATGGCGGCAAGTTCTTCTTTAAGTTCTTCAACCGGACGTTGGGGGGATACGGTTTCAAAAGCTTTATAGTCAGCTATTGAACCACACATTCTTCTTTGAAATTTCTGCAAGGTTTGTTCGTTCAATCCTTGGAGTGTACCATCGAAAATAGAGGGAGCAATACCTTTGGTTTCGTGTATGGGATAGAGGGTACCGTTGATGGCGATACTTCGGGAAACAGGCAGATGTGGATACTGCTTTATGATTTGAGAAGCTGCCCAGACTCCCATCGACCAGGCGATGAGTGTAATCTGGGAATAGGTTTCCAATAAACTGGCATCAAATGTTAATGAACGGTAGTCATAGCAAATCATCCAGTCCTTATTAGCAGGATGAATGGTCAGGAAAGGAGTTTCGTCCATTCCCCAACCGGCGAAGAAAAGCAATAGATGCTTCTGATTATTCTTTATGATAAAATGCTGCTTCATTCGTTTATCAGTTTGATGAGTTGGTCAATTTCATGTTCTGTGATGTCCGCTGTCAGTGAGAAGCGGATGCGTGAAGTTCCGTCGGGTACGGTAGGCGGACGGACGGGCAACGCATAGAATCCTTTGCGTTGGAGTTCTTCTGCTTTTAATATGGTATCTTCACTGGCTCCTATAATCATAGGTACAATATGGCTCACCGATGGGCAATTATATCCTTTGTCTGTAAGGGCTACCTTTAGCTTTTCACTGATTTGTAGCAGGTGAGTTCTTTTATGTTGTAAAGCTGAAAGGTGTTCTAATACCCATGAAGTCCACTGAATATTGATAGGAGGGAGTGCAGTGGTGAATATAAACGTACGCATTTTATTGATGAGATATTCCCGAATGAGTTGTCGGCAGACGATATAAGCTCCTGCCGAAGCAATGGCTTTTCCAAATGTTCCTACCAGAAAGTCTATATCATTGATACAGTCCTGTTCTTCAGCACATCCTAATCCCTTTTCTCCCCGTACACCAAAAGCATGAGCCTCATCTACATAAAGAAGAACATGGGAATAATTCTTTTTGAGTTGAATGAGAGTGCGAAGATCAGCTTCATCGCCATCCATGCTGAAGATACTTTCAGTAACAATAATAAGCTGCTCATAAGCGTTATGATTTTCAGCAATCAGTCGTTGCAACTGGGAAATATCATTGTGACGATACCGGATACATTTAGCTGATGATAATTTAATTCCGTCTATCAGGCTTGCATGCACCAGCTTGTCAGCAAGAATCAGTGTGTGAGTATTGCAAATGGCAGGAAGTATTCCTGTATTGGCATGATAACCACTGTTGAATATGAGTGCACTTTCCGTTCCGAACATGGTGGCTAGCTGTTGTTCCAGCTTCTGATAGTCACTAAAATTACCGGTCAATAACCGGGAAGAAGAGGAGGTAGGCAGGAATGTTTCGGGAGTGAGTGTCTTTAAGAATTCCTCCCTCAATGAGATGTCATTGGCCAGTCCGAGATAATCATTAGAAGATAGGTTCAACATTCGTTGTCCGTTCAGCAGGACATCTCGCCCCTCATGGATTAGCGGCGGGAGAGAACGGTAATTCTTTTTCTCTTTCAAGGTCTGGAGTTCCTGATTTATATATTCTAATGTCATGAATTGTTATTTTAAGTAATCAGTATTCGATATATGAATGGTTGAAAATGTAATCAGTTGTCTATAAGATGTTTATCGTCAGAAGAACTTTTCCAAAAGTTTCTCACCGACCAAGGCATCCTTCCTCGGTGAGGAACGGGCCTTTCCTCACCGAGGAACACCCTTTTGCTCACCGAGGAACAGATTCTTGGGTGAAAATCCGGTAATATTCTTCTTATCTGTCATCTTTTTTAAATAACTTTAAGTAACCCGGAAGTCAGCTTGCTTAATTGTTCCGAAGTGATGATGAAAGGCGGCATCAGATATACCAGTTTTCCAAAGGGACGTACCCAGATTCTTTCTTCCACAAATCGTCGTTGCATATAGGCCATATTTACCGGACGCTTCATCTCAATGACTCCGATAGCTCCGAGTATTCGTACATCAGCCACTTCCGGAAATTCCCGTGCAGGTGCCAGTTCTTCTTTCAGTTGAGTTTCGATTCGCTTTACATTCTCTTGCCAACCGGATTCGAGTAATAGGCGGACGGAAGTGCAGGCCACTGCACACGCAAGTGGATTCCCCATAAATGTAGGTCCGTGCATAAAAGCTCCCGGCGCATGGTTGGAGATGGTATCTGCTATCCGGTTACTGGCCAATACAGCAGAAAGTGTCATATATCCTCCGGTCAGTGCTTTGCCGATGCACATTATATCCGGTTCTACTCCGGCGTGTTCCCACGCAAAAAGTTTACCGGTACGTCCGAATCCTGTTGCTATTTCGTCGAAGATAAGAAGAACATCGTGCTTCCGGCAAAGCTTTTCAGCTTCACGCAGGTACTGCGGATGATAGAACCACATTCCGCCTGCTCCCTGTACCACCGGTTCCAAGATAAGCGCCGCCAACTCTTTTGAATGTTTTTCAATCATCTCTTGTAGAGGTAGTATATCTTTCGGATTCCATTCTCCGTCGAACCGGGAAGTGGGGGACGGGACAAAATAACGTACAGGCAATGCCGAACCGAAAAGACTGTGCATACCCGTCACCGGATCACATACAGACATGGCATTCCACGTATCACCGTGATAGCCGGAACGGATAGTCACGAAATTGTTCTTTTCCGGTTTTCCTGCTGCATACCAATATTGTACAGCCATTTTCAGTGCCACTTCTACGGCTACCGAACCGGAATCTGCATAGAATATTTTCTGCATGGAGGAAGGAACCAAAGGCAATAACAATTTCCCCAATTCAATGGCCGGATCATGCGTCAGTCCCCCGAACATGACATGAGACATTTTATCTAATTGTTCTTTTGCCGCCTGATTCAATACCGGATGATTATATCCATGCACTGCACACCACCAGGAAGACATTCCGTCAATGAGCGTTTGTCCGTTTTCGAGGGTAATGGTAGCGCCGTCTGCCCGTTTCACTTTATATACAGGAAGCGGATCGGTAGTCGAAGTGTACGGATGCCAGATGTGCTCGCGATCAAATTGGGAATCGGCGAAATGATAGCCTTCTTCCTGAATCATCTTTTTGTCTTCCGATACTTTGGAGCCGAGTGTTGTCAATAGGTCGCCTACGATAGCCGAGTTAATTCCGATATATAATGCCTTGTGCATCGCTTCGGAAGAAAGTTGTGAACGTCCTCCGGCAAAACGCAGAAAAGCGGTCGGATTGATGAAACGAAAGAGTGCGATGGTTTTAAGTATTTCTTCTTCGCTTAGAGGCTGCTCGTTTTCCAGTGGAGTTCCCGGAATCGGACTAAGCAGGTTGATAGGTATGGATTGAACATTCAGTTCTGCCAATGTGAAAGCAAATTCAATCCGTTGTTCCATCGTTTCTCCCATGCCGATGATACCTCCGCAACAGATATCCATGCCTACACGACGGGCTGCATCGAGAGTAGCCAGTTTCTGTTCTTGCGTATGCGTAGAGCAGAGTTTGGAAAAATAAGACGGGGCAGTTTCCAGATTACAGTGATAACGGGTGATTCCTGCTTCATGCAGGGAACGCAATTCTTCTTCATTGAGCAGTCCCAGAGAAGCACAAAGTTGAATCGACGAATGTCGACGCATATAGTGGACTGTATCGCAAAGTTGGGTAATTTGTTTGGGAGATGGTTTTCGTCCGCTGGTAACGAGGGAGAATCGGTTGACGTCCTGGGCTTCATTGTATTGGGCCTGTCGAAGACATTCTTCAGCGGGAAGGAGATCGTAAATCTCGGCTTTAGTCTGGTAGTGGGAGGATTGTGCACACCATTTGCAGTTTTCCGGACATCGGCCGGACTTGGCGTTGATGATGGAACACATGTCGAACTCGTGCGAAGCACGCGCGACGGTAATCTCATGCGCGGCGGCATAAAGCGCCTCGCTGTCAGCCATGTTGGCTAGCCAAGCAGCTTGGTCGGGTGATATGTCGATACCCGCCAACACTTGGTCTTTGATTTCCTGAAGTGTCATAAATGTATGATAAGGGATAGTTTGTGCAGCATTCTGCTTACGAAGAGCAACGTCCACTACATTGGTATGCAGATGACCGATTTGGAATTCGCGTCCCATACTTGCAAAGGCAGCATAGTTCTTTCTTCCCCAGTAGCGAAAGCGGGAAAGAAGAGTGCGTGTGGTCTGTATGTGGCGTTGTTGCTTCATTGATTTTTTTACTTTTGCTCGTTAGAACGTGGCAAATGTACAAAGATTCTTTGGATAAGCAAGCAAGTTGATGATTTCTAGTTTCTGTGGAATTATTTCTTTTTCCTGTATTCTTTGCGGGTGTTGAAGTTGAATCCGGCATATATTTGGAGAGTACCGAATCCATTGTCTACAGAGAAATTGTTGCGATGATAATTGTAGTTTTTCCCAACAAAAGAAGTACCTACGTAATACTTGCCTGTGTTGTAGACAATCCCTGCACGAACCAGAAAATCCAGATTGAATTTGCCGTACCATGCTTTTGCTTCATTCGTTTCTGCGTCCACATCGGAAGCTTTGTAGGCAATGGCAGGGGTGAGAGACAGGCATGCCAGACAGTTGCGGGCAAAGACCCAGTTGTAGGCGTAGCCGAAACTGATGTTGGCATTGGTGTATTTAATATTCTTGACTTTCATGGCAGGATTCATCGCCTCCTGGATAAATCCCGGAAGTGCTGTATAGTCGAAGTCGAGATGATGCTTTGAAATGGAAAAACCTGCAATAAATGTACCTGCATTGCGTCGTTGATTGGTGGACTGACTGAATGCGGCAGGGTAAGAGAATTTACGGTTATTGAAGATATAATATAGATTCAGTCCTTTGATATCTACCTTTATTCCGCTGAAATCTTCGGAATAGTTGGAGGGGATATCGTCTGAAAATCCTCTGATTTTATGTATTTTGTAATCATTACCGGTGCGGCGATAGAAGATATCCACCCCCAGTTTGGAACTGTATAGGCTAAGATCGAATTCTGTTCCTCTGTTCTTTCGGTTGCCTTTTTTGAAAATATCGTTTACATCTACAGACCATCCCAGGAAAATCCATCGCCAGCCGAAATACAATCCTATCTTGTTGTGCGGGTTGGGAGAAAAACTAAGTTTCTGTGGCTGCGGCAATTCACTGGTGATAGAATAATACTCAAAGTTGCTGAAATGAGTAACCATCAGCGCATAGTTATAACGGTTGGGACTGATATAGAGCGTATCAAAATCACTGAAGTTCATAAACTTCTTGATCGCTCTTTTAAAAGCACTTGGCTTGGCGGTTGCTGTGGAATCTACTTCTGTACTATCGTTGCCTAAAGAGACTTTCTCTTCAGTCTGTGCCTGTAAGGACAGTGAAAATAACAGAAAAAGATATAGAATAACCCGTTTCCCCATGTGGTTCTTTGTTGGTATAGATATTTTTTGTTTCACGAATGTACTACCTTTCGTTGATTTATACTAGCAATCTTCTAAAAAATGTTTCGTTTCCTAAACAAAAAAGTTCAATATACTGTTAGTTACAACAAGCAAATAAATCTTAAGCCACAAAATTATGAGAATCTATTTACGTTTATTAGTCGTGTCTCTTCTGCTTTTTGCAGGAAATATTGTATATGCGGAAGCACAGCAGGAGAAACGCGTGACAGGCACAGTGACTTCTGAAGGAGAACCTTTGCCTGGTGTCTCCGTACAATTGAAAGGAGCATCTTCCGGCACTATTACCGATATTGATGGAAAGTATTCGATTGAGATTCCTGCGACCGGCACTTTAGTGTTCCGTTTTGTAGGAATGAGAACGGTGGAACAACCGGTGAATAACCGGAGTGTGATTAATGTCACGTTGGAATCGGAAAGTAAGGAACTGGAAGAAGTAATGGTGGTAGCTTATGCTACCGCTAAAAAGTATAGTTTTACCGGAGCAGCTTCGACGATGAAAGCTGGTGAGATTGAAAAGTTACAGACTTCCAGCATATCACGTGTATTGGAGGGTACGGTATCCGGAGTACAGGCGAGTGCGGCAAGCGGCCAGCCGGGTACGGATGCGGAAATCCGTATTCGTGGTATCGGGTCTATCAACGCTTCCAGCGCTCCGCTTTATGTAGTGGACGGTGTCCCGTTCGATGGTAGTGTGAACTCTATCAATCCGGATGACATATCTTCGATGACAGTATTGAAAGATGCGGCCTCTGCTGCTTTGTATGGTTCCCGTGGTGCAAATGGTGTGATTATTATCACGACCAAGCAGGGAGACCAGAATACCAAAGCAACAGTAAAGGTGAAAGCTTCGTTAGGAGGTTCCAACCGTGCCGTACGCGATTATGATCGTGTCAGTACCGACCAATACTTCGAATTATATTGGGAAGCACTTCGCAATCAGTACGCCAAGAGTGCGGATTATACTCCGGCAACTGCCGCGACGCAAGCATCCAAAGACTTGGTAACGAAATTAATGGGAGGTGGCCCGAACCCCTATGGTCCTCAATATGCGCAACCGGTCGGTACAGATGGAAAGCTGGTGGCAGGTGCCCGTCCGTTATGGAATTCTGACTGGAGTGACGCCATGGAGCAACAGGCACTTCGCACAGAGTTAAATCTAAGTGTTTCCGGAGGTGGAAAAGCGAATCAGTATTTCTTTTCTGCCGGATACCTGAATGATAAAGGTATTGCACTCGAATCCGGTTACCAGCGTTTCAATCTTCGTTCCAATATCACCAGCGAGATGACTTCCTGGTTGAAGGGAGGCGTCAACTTGAGTTTCGCACATTCCATGCAGAATTATCCGGTTTCTTCCGACTCCAAAACCAGTAATGTGATTACCGCAGGACGTACCATGCCGGGATTTTATCCTATTTATGAAATGAATACGGATGGTAGCTACAAATTGGATGAGAGTGGGGATCGTATTTATGACTTTGGTTCCTATCGTCCTTCCGGTTCGATGGCAAACTGGAACCTTCCGGCTACTTTGCCTTTGGATAAATCGGAACGAATGAAAGATGAAGTCTCCGGTCGTACTTTTCTGGAAGCTACGATTATTGAAGGACTGAAATTCAAGACAAGTTTCAACTTTGACTTGATTAATTATAATACGCTGGATTATACGAATCCGAAGTTAGGTCCGGCTAAAGAGAACGGAGGCGCCGTCAGCCGGATGAATACCCGCACTTTCTCCTGGACGTGGAACAATATCGCTACGTATGACAAGACAATCGGTGAACATCATTTTAATGTCCTTGCCGGTGTGGAAGCCTATTCTTACCGTTATGATGAACTGACAGCATCACGTTCCAAAATGGCGCAGCCTGATATGCCGGAATTGGTAGTCGGCTCACAGCTGACCGGAGGTTCGGGATATCGTATTGACTATGCATTGGTGGGTTATCTGACTCAAGCGTTATATGATTATCAAAATAAATATTTCTTCTCGGCATCTTATCGTCGCGACGGTTCTTCACGTTTTGCGCCCGAAACCCGTTGGGGAAATTTCTGGTCGCTGGGTACTTCCTGGCGTATCGACCGGGAAGAGTTTATGGCAAGCACTTCCGACTGGTTGTCTGCCTTAACTCTGAAAATGAGCTATGGTGCACAGGGAAACGATAACTTGGGTACGTATTATGCGAGTAAAGGACTTTATACCATTGTTTCCAATCTGGGAGAAAATGCGTTAGTGTCCGACCGTATGGCGACCCCGAACCTGAAATGGGAAACGAACCTCAACTTTAACGTGGGTATCGACTTCTCCCTGTTCAACAACCGTTTTTCCGGTTCGTTTGACTTCTTTACACGTCGTTCGAAAGATTTGCTTTACTCACGTCCGATAGCTCCTTCCCTGGGATATGGTTCTATTGACGAGAATGTAGGAGCCTTGAAGAATACAGGTATAGAAATGGTACTGAACGGAACAATTATCAATCAGAATGGTTGGGTATGGAAACTGGGGATGAATCTGACACATTATAAGAATAAGGTGACGGATCTTCCTTTGAAAGATATGCCGCAAAGTGGTGTGAACAAGTTACAGGTAGGCCGTTCTGTTTATGATTTCTATATGATAGAGTGGGCGGGAGTAGATCCGGAAAACGGAGACCCGTTGTGGTATATGGATGAAGAAGATGAAAATCACAATCCGACCGGAAAACGTGTCACAACAAATGATTACGGTTCGGCTGACTATTATTACGTCAATAAATCATCTCTCCCGAAAGTGTATGGTGGATTCAATACCTCTCTTTCCTGGAAAGGATTTGATCTTTCTGCCATCTTTGCTTATAGTATCGGTGGATATATCTACAATCGTGATATTACAATGATTCTGCATAATGGAAGTCTGGAAGGACGCGACTGGTCGACGGAGATTCTAAAAAGATGGACTCCCGACAATCGTAATACAGATGTTCCTGCTTTGAGTACTACCACTAATAACTGGAACTCGGCTTCTACCCGTTTCTTGCAGAATAATTCGTATATGCGATTGAAAAACCTGACTCTTTCCTATAACTTACCCAAACAATGGATTAGTAAGTTATCATTGAGCAGTGTGCAGGTATATGTACAAGGAGATAATCTGTTTACCATTCACCGGAATCAGGGACTAGACCCTGAACAGGGAATTACCGGTATCACTTATTATCGTTATCCGGCTATGCGAACGATCTCCGGAGGTATCAACGTTTCTTTCTAAATTCAGACTAAATTATGAGAAAAATAAAAATTAAATCCATTCTTGCCGCAGTTGCCGGACTTTTCCTGGCAACGAGTTGTAGCAGCAGTTTTTTGGATACGGACCCAACGGATGCGGTAAGTTCAGAAAAAGTACCTGTGCCCGAAAATGCAGCGGCACTTGTGAATGGTGCATGGTATAATCTGTTTGATTATTCAAGTACTTATGCCAATATCGGTTATCGGGCGCTTCAGTGTCTGGATGACATGATGGCAAGTGATGTTGTTTCCCGTCCGAAATACGGTTTCAACTCTTCGTATCAGTTTAACGATATAGCGTTACCTTCAAACAATAGAACAGAATTTGCTTGGTATCTGATATATAAAACGATTGATAACTGTAATACTGCCATTTCCATTCAGGGAGATTCGGAGGAGCTCCGGCAGGCGCAGGGACAGGCATTGGCGTTGCGTGCTTTCTGTTATTTACACTTGGTGCAGCATTATCAATTCACTTATCTGAAAGATAAAGATGCTCCATGTGTTCCTATATATACCGAACCGAGTAATAGTTCGACAGTTCCGAAAGGAAAATCAACGGTGGCACAGGTTTATCAGCGTATTTTTGATGATCTGAACCTGGCACAGGATTATTTGAAGAACTATGTAAGGAGTGGTGATAACCAAAAAATCAAACCGAATGTTGCCGTGGTGGATGGCCTCTTGGCTCGTGCTTATCTGTTGACAGGGCAGTGGGAAGAAGCAGCGAAAGCAGCTGAAGCCGCACGTACAGGATATGCGTTGATGACAACGACAGCCGAATACGAAGGCTTCAATAATATTTCCAATAAAGAATGGATATGGGGATTTCCTCAAATACCTTCTCAATCGGATGCCAGCTATAACTTCTATTATCTGGATGCAACATACGTCGGAGCTTATAGTAGCTTTATGGCCGATCCTCATCTAAAAGATACTTTTATTGAGGGTGATATTCGTCTGCCTTTGTTTCAGTGGATGCGTGAAGGGTATCTGGGATATAAGAAATTCCACATGCGTGCAGATGATACAGCTGATCTGGTCTTGATGCGTGCTTCTGAAATGTATTTGATAGAAGCGGAGGCGAAAGTTCGTGATGGAGTAGCTTTGAATCAGGCTGTCATTCCATTGAATACGTTGCGCAATGCCCGTGGAGTGGGAGATTATGACGTGACGGGAAAATCGCAGAAAGATGTTCTTAATGAGATTCTAATGGAACGCCGCCGCGAACTTTGGGGAGAGGGATTCGGTATTACAGATGTACTTCGTACACAGGGTTCCGTAGTACGTACTGCTTTATCTGATGAAATGCAGAAGACAGAAGTCGATTGCTGGCAGGAGGGTGGTAGCTTTGAAAAACGAAATCCTCTGGGACATTGGTTCCTTAACTTCCCGAACGGTAAACCGTTTACAGTAAATAGCACCTATTATTTATATGCTATTCCCCAGAAAGAAATAAACGCTAACCCTAACATATAAATAGCTCTCTTAATTTTTTGACTTTGACCTTAACTTGTAGACCGGTATACGTCGTGACGATGCATACCGGTCGTTTTCTTTCTTTTTTATAAAGAGCTTTATTTATATTTTCTGCTTCTTTAAATTAGGCAAAAAGAACGTGACTAATCCCAGCAGCGGCATATAAGCACAGATGTTATATACATATTCAATGCTCGTTTTATCCGCTAAATTGCCAAGTACGGCAGATGCTACACCGGCCACTCCGAAAGCAAATCCAAAGAACAAACCGGATATCAATCCAAGTTTGGTAGGAAGCAACTCCTGTGCATAAAGCAATATGGCAGGAAAAGCGGAAGAAAGCATCAATCCTACACAGAAGCTAAGGATAATAGTCCACAGCAGATTGGCATGTGGCATTAGTAAGCTGAATGGGGCAGCTCCTAAAATAGAAGCCCAAATCACATACTTTCGACCGATACGGTCACCAACAGGTCCGCCAATTAATGTTCCGATAGCAGTAGCTACCAGGAAGATAAATAAATATAGCTGCGAATCTTGTACACTTACATTGAATTTATGAATCAGGTAGAAAGTATAATAGCTGGTGAGACTTGCCATATAAATATATTTGGAGAAAATCAGAATCAGCAATATCGCGATTGAAAGGGCTGTCTTATCCATAGGCAAAGGAAGATGAACTGGTTTTCTGACACTGACAGTCTGTGCTTTCATCCGGTTTAGATATGATTTATACCATTTGCAAATTGGGTACATCACTCCGATAGCAGCTAAAGCCACAAATGCAAATACGATGAGATGTTGCCTGCCATAAGGAGCCACCAACAGAGCAACCAGCAAAGGGCCTAATGAACCTCCGAAGTTACCACCTACCTGAAAGAGTGATTGTGCCAGTCCACGTTTTCCGCCGGAGGCAAGGAACGTGATGCGGGAGGCTTCCGGATGCAGTACGGAAGAGCCAATTCCGATTAAGAATACGGAGGCTAATATCCAGTATAGATTATCAGAGAATGCTAAGTTTATCAAACCAATCAGTGTAAAGCTCATTCCGATAGGCAATGACCATGCGACGGGATGCTTATCAAAGAAAATTCCGGTAATCGGTTGAAAAACTGAAGCGGAAAGTTGGTAAACTAGTGTGATAAGTCCGATTTGCGCGAAACTAAGTCCTAAATCATCTTTAAATAAAGGATAAGATGCTGATAGCACCGACTGTAAAAGATCGTTGAGGCAATGCGAAAGACTCAATGCAATCAAAATGGAAAATGTAATTTTTCCTACGGGTTGTTCCTGATTCTGTACCATAATACCTATTTACTATTGAAGTGTTCCTGAAAAATCGACTGCAAAGGTACGGAAACTTCCCGTTTCTCAATATATATTTGCTGTGATTAATTCAATATGATAGGAATAAAGCTCTAAGACTAAGGATTGTAAATTGTCGTTAATTCGGTTTTGAGTGACTGAACTATTCTTCATACCTACTGTTGTTAAATAAAAAAGGAGGATTATATGGGCTTTATATGGTATATCATTATTGGTATTGTGGCTGGATTCCTCGCAGGTAAAATAATGCGCGGCGGAGGTTTTGGTCTTGTTATAAATTTATTACTTGGTATTCTTGGAGGTGTACTGGGCGGTTGGGTGTTTGCCCTTTTCGGACTGGCAGCTTCAGGACTGATCGGAAGCTTGATAACTTCCACCGTAGGAGCTATCCTTGTATTGTGGATTGCTTCCTTATTCTCGAAATCTAAATAGATATTTATATAATTTATTTTTAATCCTAAAAACAGAACTTGATTATGGAATGTAGACATGGAAATTTCTGGATTGGACTCGGAATTGGGTCAATCCTTGGCGCAGTAGCTTATCGTCTTTCACGTACAGCAAAAGCAAAACAATTAGAAAGTGAAATTTATAATGCTATCCATCGCATAGGTCGTGATGCTGAAAT
>PPYF01494432.1_pt1 | contig 33491 bp, 28 predicted proteins | sample 1559871 | NCBI WGS metagenome assembly PPYF01 (sample SAMN08240021, study PRJNA423297) | Human gut metagenome, whole genome shotgun sequencing project.
GACCAACATGTTTGGCCTGCTGGGCAAGCCGGGCTTTGAAGAAATCGGTGAACAACTCAAGAAAGAAATGGACGACTAAAAGGAGAATTACCATGACCATGTTATTAGGATCAATCGAAGCTGGTGGAACGAAGATGGTTTGTGCCGTTGGAAACACCAACTACCAAATCAAGGATTCCATCCACATTCCGACCACGACGCCAGAGGAAACGCTGGGCAAGATTATCGATTACTTTAAGCAGTTCGACAACCTGTCCGCCATCGGGATTGCCTCCTTTGGCCCGATCGAAATTCACCGCTCCTCACCGAAGTACGGTTACATCACCGACACGCCGAAGCCGGGTTGGTCAAACGTGGATTTCGTTGGCCCAATCAAGAAGGCTTTGAACGTGCCGATCGCTTGGACGACCGACGTAAACGGCTCCGCTTACGGGGAATACCTGATGGCAACCTTATTTAACCGCCGGATTCACTCCCTGGTTTACTTCACCATTGGGACCGGGGTCGGCGGCGGGGCCGTCATTGACGGGCACTTCGTTGGTGAACAAGGCCACACCGAAATGGGCCACATCCGCGTTAAGCGCCACCCAGATGACCTGGACTTTAAGGGGATTTGCCCGTTCCACGGCGATTGCTTGGAAGGTTTGATTTCCGGGCCAACCTTCGACGCCCGCTTAGGCAAGCCGGGGAAGGAAGTACCGCTGACCGACCACGTTTGGGACATCATGGCATACTACGTGGCCCAAGCGGCTTTAGATACGACCCTGATGTACCGGCCGGCCCAAATCGTCTTCGGTGGTGGGGTCATCTCCGAAGACTTCTTAAAGAAGGTCCGGGCGGAATTCAAGAAGCTCTTAAACGACTACGTGGAAGTTGGCGACCTCGACCAGTACATCACGATGCCGATGGCCAAAAACAACGGTTCGGCCACGATCGGGGACTTTGCCCTCGCGTTGCAGGCGGCCACGGAATAGGGAGTGCGACAGAAATCTCTGATTTCGTAGTCGCACCCCCGCAAACACCAATAGGACTTCAGCGGGGTCGCCAGAACCAATGGAGTCCATTGGTGTACTGCGTTTAAAGTGCGGACCAACCATTGGCAGGCCGTGGGCTAAGCTAGGGGGAAGGTTGGTGAGCACGTTATCTGAGTAACCGTAAAAAACTAAGCATCCAAAATAAGCCCCGTCACGTTCGTTTAACGAACGCGGCGGGGCTTTTAAATTTGCCTACAGCGGAGGTTGGGTCCCGTTTCTTTTAACTAGAATTTCGGCTTATACCGCGCAAAGAGGGCGATTGCTAAGATGGCGGTCAAAAGGTCGGCCACGGCCTGGGCGGCGATAATGCCGTGGTAGCCGAAGAAGTGGGCGAGAATGACGATGGCCACGGTGAAGATGATCCCTTGGCGAGCCAGGGACAAGAGCAGGGCGGGCAGGGCCTTGCCCATTGACTGGAAGACGGTTGTAAAGACCAGGGTGAAGCCGGCTAGAGTTGAAGAGATAACCAGCCAGCGAACCATGATGGCCCCCTCCTTGACGATCGTCGGGTCCTTCATGAACCAGGTGATGATGATCGGGGCTAAGAAGAACATGATCGCCGTCATGACCAGGGCAAAACCACAGACCACTAACAGGTCGAAGCGCAGGGCGCCCTGGAAACGGCGCCGATCCTTGGCACCGTAAACGTAACCGATCAGCGGTTGGGCCCCGAAGGCGAAGCCAATGAAGATCATGTTGATGATCATCGATACCTTAAGGGCGATCCCCATGGCGGCGACGGAATCGGCGCCGTAGTCAATTAGGTAGCGGTTGGTTAGGGCCATCGCTAGGGTGGCCATGACGTTGGTGATGCTAGCGGGGATTCCGATCGCGTAGATTTGGCGTTTGAGGTCCCAGGAGACCTTGGTTTCCTTGATCGAGGTGGTCAGCTTTTGGGACTTGGTGCGCAGGTAGTAAATCATTAAAAGGTCACCAATTACGTTGGAGGTGACGGTGGCCAGCGCCGACCCGGCCGCCCCCAGGCCGAGGGTGAAGATGAAGATCGGGTTTAAGACGATGTTGATAATCGTTCCGGTCATCGAGGCCTTCATTGATTCTAGAGCTAACCCCTCGGTGCGCAAGATGTTATTCGGGGCCAGGCCAAAGACGACAAAGGCCGCCCCCCAGGCCATCACGGTGTAGTATTCATCGGCGTACTTCCAAGTGGCCTTGCTGGCCCCGAGCAAGTGCAGGGCCTGGTCCTTAAAGATTAACATTAGGGCGGAGACGATGATGCCCCAGAAAAAGGCGGCGTAAAAGGCGTAGCCAGACACGTTGCGCCCCTCTTGATCGCGTTTTTCCCCAAAGAGGCGCGAGATCACGGACGAGCCCCCCAGTCCGAAGATGTCACCAATGGCAATTAGAAGGGTGAAGACTGGGGCCCCCTGCGAAACCCCGGCGACCAGGGCGGGATTTTGGGTTTGGGCGACGAAGAAGGTGTCGACCATGTTGTAAATTAGGGTGACGGCCATCGATAAAACGACCGGCATCGCCAGCGTAAAGTAGACGCGGCGGATCGAAGTGTGTTCAAATAGTTGCTCCATGGTGGGTTTCCCTTCTTAAAAAATATTATATCCATTGTAGGAGAATTGCGAAGGAGCGTGCAAGTGCAAAATTGGTCTAGTCGAAAAAATAAGAAGTTGGAACCGCTACCAACTTAAAAAAGCCCCGTTTGAACCCCACCAAACAAAAGATATCCACAAACCAAGCGGCGCCCCTTGCGAAGGTGATTAGAATGGTCTAATCTTATCAACATTAATTCGGAAGGGGTTGAAGAAAGATGAACGCAGCAAACGTATTGTTCGTGATGGTCGCAAGCATCCTGGTCTTTTTCATGACACCGGGCTTGGCCTTATTCTATGGAGGGTTAAGCGAAAAGAAGAACGTGGTCAACACTTTTATGTCGGTGTACTTCATTTGCGGAGTCGCCGTGATTATGTGGATCATCGTTGGCTACTCCCTGTCGTTTTCCGGTAACGTTTGGGGATTGTTCGGGAATTTACACTGGGCGATGTTTCACCACGTTAACATCTTTGCCCTGACGGCCACCAAGATTCCAACCGGCCTGTACTCGATGTTTCAAATGATGTTTGCCATCATTACCCCGGCCCTCTTCATCGGGGCAGTGGTTGGTCGGGCCCGGCCGTGGTTCATCGTCGCCTTCGTCATCTTCTGGTCGCTCTTGGTTTATTACCCGCTAGTCCACATGGTTTGGGGCGGCGGCATCCTCGGTAAGCTAGGGACGCTCGACTTTGCCGGCGGGACCGTCGTCCACATCAACGCCGGGGTGACGGCCTTGGTCCTCTCCTGGATGGTCGGGCCGCGTTTGCAACGTCACAACGACCAACCGGCCAACTTGGGCTTGGTTTTGATCGGGACTTCCATCCTGTGGCTCGGTTGGTACGGCTTTAACGCCGGTTCGGCCTTAGCGATTGACAACGTGGCCGTTCAAGCCATGTTAACGACGACGGTGGCCACCGCGGTAGCCATGGTCGCTTGGCAACTACTGGAAGTCAGCTTTACCGGGAAGGTTTCCCTAGTCGGTACCTGCACCGGGACCGTCTGCGGGTTGGTGGCAATCACGCCGGCGGCCGGCTACGTCACCATCAGCGGGGCGGTAATGATCGGCCTGGGGGCATCCCTTTGTTCCTACCTCTTCGTAACCTACGCCAAGCCACGTTTGCACTTGGATGACACCTTGGACGCCTTCGGTTGCCACGGGGTCTCTGGGATCTGGGGAAGCATCGCCACCGGGCTCTTTGCCACTAGCCAGGTTAACTCCCAGGTTACCGACAACGGACTTCTGTACGGCGGCGGGATGCACCAGTTCTTAGTTCAAATCGTTGCTACCCTAGCCACGATGGTCTTTACCGGGGTAATGTGCTGGCTGATCATCAAGGGCCTACGCCTCGTGATGCCGGTTCGGGTTTCGGCCAGGGAGGAAGCGGTCGGCCTGGACATCACCCAACACGGCGAGCGAATCATGGCCCGCTAATCGATTATTCTTCAACCCAACAATGAAATAAGGGACCGAGAGGAAACAACTTTTCTCCCGGTCCCTTATTTTTTAGTTCTTAGTCAAAATAACCATCATTGCGGTGGTCAACGAAGTGGTGATAGGCGGAAATAACATCCGGGATTGGTACCAAATGGGGGCCATCTAGTGAACCAAGCATTGTGATTCCTAACCAAAATCTCTCTAATTCACCCCTGGGAGCGTCAATTAAATGGTAGGCAACATCCTCTGGTAAGCAGTAGTGAAAGTTAGCAGGGGCGTCAGGATACAGTATCTCGTTGACCCTTTGGAGATCATTAATGGTTACGCCATTTGGAAAGTGCTCCCAGAGGACGGCGGGGTCAATTTGCATGGCAAGAGCGAGGCGGTTCGTGAAGTTGGTTTTCATGGTTTGTTCAGCCCTCCGTTTTTAAAGTTATTGTGCCCGAAATGATAGGGGAGGACAAAGAAAAGGGCTAGGAGAAATTCTTCTCCCAACCCTAGCTTAGCCCACGGCCTGCCTAATGGCTGGGTCGCACTCAACTATTCAAAGTACGCCGCCAACTTCTCCGGCGTCAGGGTCGCCTTGTCTTTGCCGGTCAGGTCGGCTTTGATCTGGCCGTCCTTCAAGACTAAGAGACGGTTGCCATAGTGGATGGCGTCTTCCATGTGGTGGGTGATCATCAGGGCGGTCAACTTGTCTTCGCGGATCCGCTGGTCGGTCGCCGCCATTAAAGTGGCACTGGTGTGGGGGTCGAGCGCGGCGGTGTGTTCGTCTAACAAGAGGATGTCGGGGCGCTTTAGGGTCGCCATCAAAAAGGAGAGCGCTTGGCGTTGACCCCCAGACAGGGCGCCGGTGGCCGTTATTAAGCGGTTTTCCAGCCCGTTATTCATCGTGGCGACCAGGGTCTTAAATTCGGTCAGCCGGGACTTGAGGCGGCGGAAGACCAGGTGGCGGGCCTGACCGCGTTTTTCGGCTAACAAGAGGTTTTCGGCCACCGTCATCCGCGGCGCCGTTCCTAGTTTGGGGTCTTGAAAGACCCGGGCTAAGAACTTGGTCCGCCCCTCCTGGGAGAGGTGGGTGATGTCTTGGCCGTTGTGGAGTAGTTGGCCGCCGTCCGCGGTCAGATTGCCACCAATTACGTTGAAGAGGGTTGATTTCCCCGCCCCGTTGGTTCCGACGATCGTGATGAAGTCACCGGGGTTGATCGTCAGGTTAATCCCCTTGAGGATCGTGGTTTGGCTGGCGGTGCCGCAGTTGACAACCGTGGTGACGTTTTTTAGTTCGAGAATTGGTTTAGTCATGGGTGGCAACCCCCTTTAAGATTGGCTTTTTGATGTTTAAGATCCGGTCAATTTGCGGGATCATCATGCATAAGGCGAGGACGATTGCGGAGAGTAAGTTGAGGTCGTTGGCCGAAAAACCGAGTTGCAAAACGGCTAGGAGGATCAACCGGTAGAGGATCGACCCCAGGGTAACGGCGACCAGGCGTTGGCCCAGCGTCAGTTCGCCAAAGGCTACTTCACCGATGATGATCGAGGCCAGGGCGATCACGATGGTCCCAATCCCCATGTTGATGTCGGCGTAACCGTTGGACTGGGCGATTAAGGCACCCCCCAGCCCAACCATCCCGTTAGAGATCATCAAGCCAACGATCGTCATCCGGTCGGTCCGGATCCCCATCGAGCGGGCCATGGTGGGGTTATCCCCGGTGGCGATGAAGGCCTGGCCGTAATCGGTGTTTAAAAAGAAGATTACTAAAACCGTCACGATCACAATCACGGTGAAACCGAGCACCACCGAGTCAAAGTACTGGGGCAGGCTCTTTAAGAAACCGTTGGAAAAGAGGGTGGTTTGGCCGAGCAGGGAGGTGTTGGACTTGCCCATGATCCGCAGGTTAATTGAGTAAGCGGCGGTCATGGTGAGGATCCCGGCTAAGAGGCTGGGAATCTTTCCCTTGGTGGTTAACAGCCCGGTGACTAATCCGGCGAGCATTCCGGCCCCGGTGGCGGCTAGTGAAGCCAAGAGCGGGTTGACCCCGTGGACGATCAGGGTCACGGCGACGGCCGCCCCGAGCGGGAAGGTCCCTTCTACGGTCATGTCGGTAATGTTTAAAATGCGGAAACTAAGGTAAAGGCCGAGGCCAAGTAGCGCCCATAAGAGCCCCTGGCCGATGGCGGATGTGATTAGAGTCATTATTTAAATACCTCCCCGTGATCTTCGGCAGCCTTTTCGAAGGCCTTTGGTATCTTGAGGCCCAGCTTATTAGCCTGCTTGAGGTTTAAGACTGGTTCCCCGTGACGAATGTATTCGATGGCGGTGGTTTCCGGCTTGGCCTTGCCCTTTAGAATGGCGACGACCACCTTGGCCCCTGCCACCCCGAGCTTGTACTGGTTGATACTGTAGGTGGCAACCCCGCCGTCTTTGACCATCGTGTCGGCCGCCGGGAAGACCGGCTTATTAGCGGCGTCGGCGTTTTTAACTAGTGTTTGCATCGCCCCGGCAATCGTGTTGTCGGTGGGCACGATGACGGCGTCAACTTCAGACAGCATTTGCTGGGAAACCTGGTCCAAGTCGTTGGAGTTAGCGATCGAATAGGACTTAAGGTTTAAGCCCATCTTCTTAGCCTGGGCGACGAATTGCTTGTGTTCTGATTCGGCTGACGGGTCCGAAGAAGTGTAGATGATCCCGAGGGTCTTGGCGTTTGGCATGAACTGGTGGACCAAGCGCAGTTGATCGGCGACCGGGGCCTGGTTGGAGATCCCGGTGATGTTGCCGCCCGGCTTTTTATCATTTTTAATCAGGCCGGCGCCTTTCGGATCGGTGACCGCCCCCAAGACGATCGGGATCTTCGTGGTGGCGTTGGCTAGGGCCTGGCTGGCTGGGGTGGTGATCCCAAACAGGACCGTGGAGTGGTCATTCACCAGCTTGGTGGCCATCGTCTTTAAGTTTGACTGGTCGCCCTGGGCGTTTTGGTATTCGATGGTGACGTTTTTGCCGTCCTTGTAGCCCTCCTTAGCTAGTTCGTCGACAAAGCCCTTGTAGATTTGGTCCAGGGCCGGGTGGTGCATCAGGGTTAAGACCCCGATTTTAGGCTTGCTGGTGGTGGTGAGGCTGCCCCCCTCCTTAAAGAAGGCGACCCCCAAAAAGGCCACGAGCAAGACGATCAGTGTGTACATCCGCTTCATTGATTTTTCTCCTTTCCAAAATAAAAGGGGTCCGCGTTTAACGGGCCCCTTTTGGGAAAAAAGAAACGCCCGTACGTGGATCCGTACGAGCGCCAAAGTATGCTTTGAAGCCGGTACAGATGCAATCTGAAAGATCCCAGGTTGCATCCGTAAACGGTCAACCTGAGTTACCGGCTTTGCCAGGCGTTATTCACTTGGATAAATGGGTTACTCATGTTGACCGCTCCTCTCGTTTGATTTGTAACCACTATACCGGAGGGGCGCTCAACCTGTCAACCAAAAAATGAGAATAATTTAATTTGTTTGTTAGAAAGTGAGTGCGAACCAACCTTCTCGACAGGCCGTATGGCTAAGCTAGGACGGGGGTTAACGCAGAATGTGTTGTTCTCCGGCCTGCTTAGGCACTAGGCCTGTGGTTGGTGAGCACGTTATCTGTGTAACCTGCGAGAATAGGGCCTGGGGAGATTTCTTCCATGTGCACGATTATTGGACTGGTTGGTTCGCACTTCCTATTAGTGTTACAATTAATCATTAGACTGAAAACGGGGGATTGATTTTCATGGCAGTACTAGACGTGTCCGGTTTGACGATGAGCTTCGCCGATAAAAAGCTCTACGATGGCGCCAACTTCCAATTGGAACGTGGCGAACACATGGGGGTGGTCGGACAAAACGGGGCCGGCAAGTCGACTCTAATTAAGATCTTGATCGGCCAGCTCTTACCGGTCGCCGGGCGGGTCCAGTGGCAAAAAAACACCAAGATCGGCTATTTGGACCAGTACGTCGACATTCCGGCCGGGATGAACTTGATCGACTTCTTGCACACCGCCTTTGCCGACTTGTACGCCATCAACGACCAGATGAACCAACTCTACCAAGACTACGCCACGAAAATGGACGACCGGCTCTTGACCCGGGCCGGGCGCTTGCAAGAAGAACTCGACGCCCATAATTTCTACGGGCTGGAGACCGAAATCGAGCGGGTGATGGCCGGGTTGGGCTTAAACGAACTGGGCAAGGAGCACGTGGTTGCCGAGATGTCCGGGGGGCAGCGCTCTAAGATTATTTTGGCCAAGATGCTCTTGGAAAACCCGGACGTGATCCTTCTGGACGAACCGACCAACTACCTAGATACCGCCCACATTGAGTGGTTGATCGAGTACTTAAATGACTTCGCCGGGGCGGCGATGATCATTTCCCACGACTACGACTTCTTGGAACGGGTCACCAACACGATCGTCGACGTCTCCTTTGGCAAGATTACCAAGTACCGGGGCAGCTTTAAGCAGGCGATGCGCCAAAAAGAGGAGAAAAAGGCCCTCCAGGAGCGCGAGTACGAAAAACAACAGGAGGTCATCGATAAGGCCGAACACTTCATCAGGAAGAACAAGGCCGGTTCCAAGTCGACGATGGCCAAGTCGCGTGAAAAGATGCTGGCCCGGATGACCCGGATCGACCCGCCGGAGGATAACTTGAAGGCCTCCTTTAACTTCCCTTACGAAAACACCGGCTCGGCCAACGCCTTGCGGGTCGAAAACATCCAGGCTGGTTACGGCAAGCCACTCTTGGCGCCGGTTACCTTTTCGATGACCGGGGGCGAAAAGCTGCTCTTCTCCGGCTTTAACGGGGTCGGTAAGTCAACCTTGATCAAGACGATTTTGGGTAAGATCCCGGCGCTATCAGGGACCAGTACCTTCTCCCCGTCGGCGAAGATTAGCTACTTTGACCAGGACCTGATTTGGGATGACCCAACCAAGACGCCCCTACAAACGATCCAAGACCAGTTCCCGACCATGTTACCCAAGACGATTCGCCAGCGCTTAGCCAAGGCCGGCATCAACGCCGCCAACGCCCAAAAGCCAATGAACCTCTTGTCCGGGGGGGAACAGACCAAGGTCAAACTGGCCCTCTTGGAGCTGACGCCCAGCAACTTCTTGATCCTAGACGAGCCGACCAACCACCTCGACGACGAAACCAAGGAGGGGCTCAAGCGGGCCCTGCAAAATTTCCCGGGCAATTTAATTTTGGTTTCCCACGAGCAGTCCTTTACCAACGGCTGGCTGGATAAGGTCTTAAACGTCGAAAAATTAAGCCTTAAAAAATAGGGGTGCGCACTGTTAAACAAGAATTTAACCGCCAAGGAACCAGCCACGCCAATCCTTGGTATAATGGCCTTATACAAGGGGGACCACGATGACTGAACGAATTAAGATTTTTTCCCACAACGACTTGGATGGCTTTGGGGCGCCGTACCTGCTCCAAGCCGTTCAGGAGACCGTTTTTCCGGACACGACCTTTGACATTGATAACATCGGTGCCGGCCGGATCGACGAGTACTTTGACCGCTGGTTGCACAGCCCGGAAGCCGGTAGCTTCACCGATGTGTACATCATGGACATGACGCCGGACTCCGAGCACACTTTCCAGGAACTAAACGCCAACTTCGCCAATCACTGGCTGGTGTTTGACCACCACGAAAGCGAGGCCGAGGCCCGCCAGAAGCACGCCGCTAACGTGGTCACCCAAGCAGATGCGGACGTTAACCCGAGCGCGGCTAGCCTCGCTTGGGACTGGTTGACCACCCAGCCGCGGTTTGACCAGCTTAGTGCTGACCGGCGCCGCGACTTGGCCTACCTGATCGAGCTGATCCGGGCCTACGATACCTGGGACTGGCAAAACGACCCGAACATGAGCCAGGAGGTCCGGGTGGCCGCCGACGAGTTCGACCAGCTCTTCTGGTTCTACCCGCTCAGTCACTCGGCCGAGTTTGTCGAGCAGGTCTTTGCCCAGGGCTGGGAGCAGTACCGCCAGCAAAACGACCTGCTGGTCCAGACGCTGAATGACCGCCGAGACCACTACTTAAAGGGGCACTTAAAGGACCTGATGATCGAAGAAATCGCCGGTCACAAGTGGGGGATCGTCTACGCTAGCGACTACAAGTCCGAGATTGCCCACCGGCTGATGGAGGAAAACCCGGAGGTCGACGCGGCAATGGTCGTCGCCCCTACCAGCGTTTCCCTGCGGTCTAACGGCAAGGTCGACGTAGCTCAGTTTGCCGAGCAGTACTTCCGCGGTGGTGGCCACGCCGATGCCGCCGGCGGCCGCTTGGACGTTAACCTGATCCAAGTCGGAGAGCAAGCGGTGATCGACTTCGTCAAGGAAAAGATCGCCAACCAAGCAGAAGAAGCCAAGGAAGAAGAAACCACCCTCGCCGACAGCCTCGACCCGGAGCTGGCGGCTAAGATGGCGGCACTGTTTAAGAAGTGAGTGTGACCAACCTCCTCGACAGGTCGTATGACTAAGCTAGGACGGGGGTTAGTGCGGCACGCACTGTTCTCCGCCCGTACTTGGGCACTAGGCCTGTGGTTGGGAACACGTTATCTGTGTAATAGAAGTCAAAATCCCCAGTTAAGGAGTTCTTCCTTAGCTGGGGATTTATTTTTGCCTAAAATATAGCACCAACGGCCAGCCAATCAAGAGAATGATCATCCCGACCCAGATACCCGCCAGCCTAGCGCCCAAGAAATCGGGGCCAGACCAGTCTGGTGGGTGAAGAGGTTATAAAGCCCCACCCCCAGTAAGTAAAGCAAGCTGGGCAGGCCAAAGGCTTTGGCGAGTTTTTTAATCATTGGTGATCACAACCTTGGTGCCTTCCTTGATGTTTTCGTAGAACCACTTGGCGTCCGGCACGGATAAACGGACGCAACCGTGGGAGGCAGCCTTTTTACCGAGTTGTTTTGCTTCAGAAAGTTTGTAATTACCGGATTCATCGGTTGGGACGGAGTGGAAGAGATACTCACCGTGGTTTAACCAGGAAACCCAGTAATGGGCCCCTTCACCACTCTGTTGACTGTAAAAGTAAGTCCCCCGCTCAGCCTGGATGTAATAAGTCCCGGTTGGCGTATCGTTTTTACCGGTCCCGGTTGAGCAATACATCGTGTATAAGATCTTGCCGTTATCGATTAGGTAAACCCGCTGTTTCTTCTTGGAAACCTTGATCCACAGGTCGGGGTGGGCGTTGACGTCCGGGTAGGCGACCGTTTCCGATGACTTTTGCCAGTCAATTGGTGTCCGCATGACCGAACTAGTTTCTGATGTACTTGAAGAGCTGGCTTCGTTGGCGGTATCGACCCGGTGGTTACCCAAGAGGTTGGCAAACCCGATCGCCACGACTAAGGCGAGGGCAACGGCGAGCAGGCCGCGTTTTAATGAAGACCGCATTCTGATCCTCCTTTGATTTTCACTAATAGCTGGATTGTAGCACACTTTCACGAGCGGTGACCACCTTCCAGGTAATGGTAACCAAAGTTTAACCAAGTCGTAATCCCGACCGGTCGATCACTTAGTTAACGAAGTGACAATCTGAACGGTGATGAGTTCGGTGTTAAATTAAATTTTTCTCATCAGATCCGTGACGGGGGTCAAGAAAGGGCAGAGGGGAGGCCCCGTTAATCAGGAATAGCGGTGGGGAACAAAGTGGTTGATCACGAAGAATATTAAATTATTCTAATTTTAATTAATAACTAAATCTAGTACAATCACAACCACAACATCTTGTGATTGGAGTGCAATGAATGGCTAAAGAAATCAATATCTTGTATATCTCGTTGAGTGGCAACACCCGAGATTTTGTGCGGCGCTTAACGGACTACTACCAAGACCTGGGGGTGGTGGTGAATTCGATTAACGTCCGTGAGAAACCGGACCGCCAAAAACTGACGGCGCCCTTCGTGACGATTTTGCCGGCCTTTTTAAACGGTGGCAACGGTCGCGATAACGGCTACAGCGAGATTTTATCACCGGCGCTGGGCCACTACCTCGCCTACGAAGGCAACTACCACCGCTGTTACGGGATCATCGGCAGCGGCAACCGTAACTTTAACCGCCAGTTCGCCCTGACGGCTAAGCAGTACGCCAAGCGGTTCGGTTTTCCCTACCTGACCGACTTTGAACTACGGGGCAGCGACAACGACATCACCCGGATCGGCCAACTGCTACTGGAACGATCCCAGGCCTTTGAGGAGGAACAAGCATGACGGAAGAACGAACGGATCCACAATCCTATTTTTACTACAACAATCTAGTTAACATCCCGGAAAATGGCTCAATTGCCGTCCATTACGATCAGGACGCCTTAAAGGCCTACTTTAAAGACCACATCATTCCCCAAACGGTTCGCTTTCAAAGCCCCGCAAAACGGCGGGCGAAGCTGGTCGCTGACGACTACTTGGACGGGGCGGTTCTCGACCAGTACCCGGCGGAATTCATTGACCAATTAGAGGCCCGGGTGCGCGCCCACCACTTCCGCTTTAAGAGCTTCATGGGGGCTTACAAGTTTTACGCCCAGTACGCGATGAAGACCAACGACGGTAAGCGATTCCTGGAGGACTATAACGACCGGGTGGTGGCCAACGCCCTCTACTTGGCCCGCGGCGACCAACAGTTAGCCAAGGACCTGACCGACGAGTTGATTAATCAGCGCTACCAGCCGGCGACGCCCACCTTTTTAAACGCAGGTAAGAAGCGGCGCGGCCAGATGGTGTCGTGCTTTTTGATTGACGTCCAGGACTCGATGCTATCGATTGGTCGGGCGCTCAATTCGGCTCTCCAGCTGTCCCGGATTGGTGGCGGCGTTGGCGTCAACTTGTCGAACTTGCGGGCGGCTGGTGACCCGATTAAGAAGATCGAAAACGCCTCGTCTGGGGTCCTGCCGGTGATGAAGTTGTTAGAGGACGCCTTTTCTTATTCCAACCAACTGGGGCAACGTAACGGCGCCGGGGTGGTTTATTTAAACGTCTTTCACCCTGACATCATGGCCTTTTTGGAGACCAAAAAGGAAAATGCCGACGAAAAGATCCGGGTCAAGACCCTCTCCTTGGGCCTGGTGGTGCCAGACAAGTACTACCAGTTGCTCAAGTCCAACGCCCCAATGTATTTATTTAGCCCCTACGACGTCGAGCGGGAACTCAAGACCCCCTTTTCCTACGTTGATTTGACCAAGGAGTACGACCGCCTGGTGGCCAACCCGCGGATCAAGAAGACGGCGATTTCAGCCCGCGAGCTGGAGCAAAAGATTTCCCGCCTCCAACAGGAATCGGGCTACCCCTACATCTTAAACATCGATCACGCCAATCGGGACAACCCGGTCGCCGGTAAGATCATCATGTCCAACCTCTGCAGCGAGATCCTCCAGCCCCAGGAACCGTCGACTTTGACGTCCGACCTGTCTTACGAAACGGTCGGCACCGATATTTCCTGCAACCTGGGCTCGACCAACATCGATAACATGCTGCAGGCCCCGGACTTTGGCCGTGCCGTTGAAGTGGCGGTGCGGGCGCTGACCAACGTCACTGACACCACCAACATTGAGGAGGTCCCTAGCATTGCTAAGGGCAACCGCCTCTACCACACGATCGGCCTGGGGGCGATGGGCCTCCACACCGCCCTGGCCCGCCGGCAGATTGAGTACGGCTCCCCGGAGGCACTCGAGTTTACCGAGGCCTACTTCTTAGCCCTGAATTACTACTCGCTTCTGGCCAGCCACCAGATTGCTAAGGAACGGGGCGAGACCTTCGCGGGTTTTAAAGACTCGCGTTACGCCGATGGTTCTTACTTTGACGACTACGTGACTAAGCCCTTCACCCTTAAGTTTGAAAAGAACCGGGCTGCTTTTTCAGGCGTTCACCTGCCAACGACGGCCGACTGGCAAGCCTTAAAAGAAGCGGTGCAAACGGATGGTTTGTACCACCGTAACCGGCTGGCGGTGGCGCCGAATGGCTCGATTTCTTACGTTAACGAAACTTCAGCCTCGCTGACGCCGATCACCCAACTGGTGGAACAGCGCCAGGAAAACAAGGTCGGTGCACTCTTTTATCCCGCCCCGTACCTTTCCAACGAGACTTTGCCTTATTACACGCCGGCTTACGACCTCGACCAGCGCAAGATCATTGACACCTACGCCGTGTCCCAAAAACACGTCGACCAGGGGATGAGCCTAACCCTGTTTATGCGCTCGACCTTGCCGACCGGCCTGTACGAGTGGAAAAAGCCTGACCAACCCAAGATGACGACGCGCGACCTAAACCGGCTGCGTAACTATGCCTGGACCAAGGGGATCAAGTCGCTGTACTACATTCGGACCTTTACCACCGACGACGAAATTCACACCGCCAACGAGTGTGAATCCTGCATGATTTAAGGAGGAAGCAATGGATTACTTGTACTACAAGGCAATTAACTGGGACGAACAAGAAGACCAGGTCGACCAAGCCACCTGGTTAAAGTTAACCAATAACTTCTGGTTGGACACCCGGGTGCCGATTACCGACGATCAACCTAGCTGGCACGCCCTGACGGCGCAGCAACAAGCCCAAGTGGGGCACGCCCTAGCCGGCCGGGCCCTCTTGAGCGCCTTCCAGTCCGAACTGGGGGCGCCGAGCCTACGGGCGGGACGGCGGACCCAACAAGAAGAGGCGGTCTTAAATTTGATCACCTTCATGGAGTCGGTCCACACCAAGGCGGTGACGACGATCTTCCGCCGCTTGACCGATGAAGAAACCACCGCTGCTTATTACGCTTGGGCTGACGGTCAGGCACCTCTTCAAGCGGCGCTGACCGACTTAACGAAGGGAATTGAAGGAGACGACCTAATGCGCCGCGGCCTCTTTTTGATCGCCGACACGGTCCTGTGTGCCGGTTTTGACTGGGCGGTCCTGACCCAGCCGGCCCTGGCCCAAACTAACCAAATGCTGAAAAATATTTTGACCGGGAACCTGATCTTTCGTGACTACCTGGCTTACAAATTCCGCCAGGGGATAGCTGAGCTGCCCTTTGCGAAACAAGAGGCCCTGGTAGCGCAACTAACGAAGGGTGCCCAATCGTTAATCAAGCTCGCCCACCAGCAAAACGAGGCCCTGTTAGAAGACGCCGGGGCGGCTAACGACTTGGTTGACTTTCAGTGGCGGATGCTCTTAGTGGCCCTTGGCCTGGGTGAACAACCAGCCGAAAGTGGCCCGGTAGCCCACCAAATCGATCAACTGGCAAATCAAGCTCAGGAAACGGTGGTGGTTGAAACGATCAAAGACGCCGACGCCACCGAGTTCATGAGCGATGACGATTACGATTTTTAGGAGGAGACAATGGCTTATACAAGCGTAAATTGGAACGTCGAAGAAGACGAATTTGACGAATACGTCTGGGACAAGGCAACCGCCCAGTTCTGGCTGGACACCCGGGTGCCGGTTTCAAACGACCGCGGCGATTGGCGAACCCTAACCGACAGTGAAAAAGGGGTCATCAATAAGGTCGTCGGGGGCTTGGCCTTGCTTGATACCCTGCAGTCAGAAGAGGGGGTCAACGTGATGCGAGAGGACGCCCGGACCCGCAAGGAAGTTGGCGTGATCAACGATTTCTTGATGATGGAATCGATCCACGCCAAGAGTTACGGGACGATCCTGAGCACTTTAAACGATCAAAAGACGATTGACGATACCTTTCACTGGATGAATAATGATCCGCGGATGCAATACAAGGTTCGGCGCATTAACGAGATTTACCAAAATGGCAATAACCTAGAAAAAAAGGTCGCTTCGGTCTTTTTGGAGGGGATCTTGTATTATTCCAACTTCTTCACCCCGCTGTGGTACCGGGGTAACAACAAGTTGGCCAACCTTTCAGAGGTCATCAAGTTGGTGATCAGAGACGAATCGGTCCATGGTACCTACCTGGGTTACAAGTTCCAACAGGCCTTTGCCGAACTGACCCCGGATGAGCAAACCCGCTTCCGGGCCTGGATGGATGACCTCTTAGCTGACCTGTTGGAAAACGAGTTCGCCTTTACCGAGGTCGTTTACGCTCCCATTCAGATGGTCGAGGATGTCAAACAGTTCGTCCGCTACAACGCCAATAAGGCGATGAACAACATGGGCTTTGCCGCCATCTTTAACCACGCCGCCATTGAAGACATTAACCCGATCGTGATGAACGGGATCTCGACGGAGACGGCCAACCATGACTTCTTCTCCCAGGTTGGGGCCGGCTACTTGATGGGCAACGCCGAGGCGATGTCCGATGAGGATTATGATTTTTAGGAAGTGTGACCCAACCGATAAACAAAAAAGCACCCCACGGGGTGCTTTTTTGTTACTGGGGTTGAGAAATCCTTCCCAATCCCTAATTTGATTTTTGCCTATTCCACAGATAACGTGCTCCCAACCACAGGCCTAGTACCTAAGTCTGGCCGCAGAACATCGCTGACGCGCTAACCTGCGTCCTATCCTTAGTCATACAGCCTGTCGAGGAGGTTGGGTCGTACTTCTTATTTACTTAACCGGTAGTCTGCCTGATCGGTACCACCCGGTTCGTAGGCCCGCATCCCCATCGCCGCCCGGTAGAGGGCCCGTTCAAAGGACTGGACGGAAAATGAGGAGGTATTGGTAAACGGTAGGTCGTACTTCTTGGCAATCTCGGCGGCCGACCAGGAGGTGGCGTGCTTGCTGTAGGCGGCGATCATCACAATCAGGTCGACGCCCTTAAGTTGGCGTTCCATCAGGCGCTTTTTGGGAATAAAGCTATCCACAATCCGTGGCTTACCGTTGTAACGCTTGACGATCCGTTCAAAGAGGACGTGGTTTTGCCCGCGCCCCACGATGATGGCGACCTTTTTCCCCTTCAGGTCCAGGTCGTAAGTTGGCTTGGCCGCTGGTTTGGGCTTGGCAACTTGTTTTGGCGCCGGTTTTGCCTGCCGGATTTGACTGGCGATCGTTGGCTTGGCACTAGCTTCGACCGGGTAGTGCCAACGGATGTGGGGTTCAAAGGGGTTAACGTCGGCGGGTTGCCCCGTGTACCAGGCTAGTTCAACGATGGAGCCTTCGTTGATCTCCATCCGTTCGATACTAAGCGTTTCCACTTGGTAACTCGTCTGTTGGCCATTGATGACGAGGGGAGCGCCGCTAACGTTTTGGCGGACGACCAGTTGGCCCGGACCCAGCTTTTCGACCTTCCCGTACCCGAAGGTGGCAATGGTAGAAGCCGGCACGTCCTTAGCGTGCCCCACCACCTTCTTGATTAGTAGGGTGCCGTCGCGGTGGCCGGGTGTGGCGACCACCTCGTCACCGTGTTGAATGCCAAACTGGCGGACAAGCGGTTCGGTGATGTGTTCGATATCTTGGTGATCGGCGTCCATCAGCATGGCCCCATTCAGTTGCCGCCGTACGAGGTAGTGGTGGGCCTTTAAGCGTGGTCGCTTAGCCGCCTGGCGTTCCTCTTTGGCGACTGAAGCGGCAAACAGTTCCGCAAAGCTGGGTTCTGCCGGGGCGGACTTGGCGGCCGGTGAAGGAGTCGCTGGCGCCGTTGAGGCAGGCTTGGCTGGCGCTGGGCTTACCGGCGCCTCGTTAACTGCGGGGTTGTCCGTTTTAGCTGGGGTGGCTTCCTTAACTTCCGGCGCGTCTGTTGGCTCCGCCGTTGGTGCCTGCTCCTTGACCAAGTTGGTGATGGCGCCGTGCAGGCTGGCGGTCACCTTTTTGAGCCGCTTTAAATGGCTCTTGGCCAGGCCTAGTTCGCCGGCCAGGGCTTCCTGGTCTTCTTTGCTCAGGTCGTCAATTAGGGCGGTAAGCCGTTTTTCCACCGGAGCAAAGTCCACCGTGGCCAGGGGATCTTTGACCAGCTGGTTTAGGCAGCCGTCAAAATCCAGGATCAGGTTTTTGATGGTTTGGTGGGCGCTGAACTGTTCGCCACTGTATTTGACTGGTTCAAGGTCGTCTTGACCCGTGGGTTGGTTTAACGATGGGGCTGGGGTGGCCTCTGGTTCCGGCGCCGCTTCTGGCTGGTCCTCCTCAACTGGGGTAACGTTAGCCTCCGGTGGCGTGGCGACCGTTTCTGTTGCCGGAGCACTAGCGTCTGCGGTAGTTTTCGTGAGTGTTTGTTCAATCAGGTTCGCCAGCGCGCGCAAGGCGGCTGGTCCGTTGGTTAGCTCGGGGGCTTGGCTCCCAAAGCTGTTCAGGACGGTTTGTAAGTCCTGGCGGTAATCGTACATTTTAAATCCTCCCGTGGTTTGATTAACCGGCGTATATCCCCAATGCACGGCTAATCAAACGAAAAATTAATCAATAGTTTCGTACCTTCTATCTTACCGGACTTTGGGGGTGATGAAAAGGGAAGTGCTCCCCAACCTAGTGAAAACAAAAAGGCTGGGAGCAGGTAACGGCTCTCAACCTTTTTGAATGTTACAGAGATAACGTGCTCCCCAACCGCAGGCCTAGTGGCTAAGTCTGGCCGGAGAACGACGCCAGGGCGTCACCCCCCGTCCTATCCTTAGCCCACGGCCTGCTTTACGGTTGGGTCGCACTTCTTTTTATAAATCCAACAACTGTTCAGGGGAAGTCAGCATGAAGTCGGCGTTGGCCAGCTTATCCTTATCGCCGGAGCCGTACAAAGCGGCGGCAAACTTGATCCCGGCGGCGTGGGCGGCTAGCAGGTCGTTAACCGTGTCACCGACGTAAACGGCTTCGCTTAAGTCGGTGTTACCCAGGCGCTTTAAGGCAACTTGGATCATGTCCGGGGCCGGCTTACCGTGTTTGACGTCATCAAAGGTGACCGCCGTCTTGAAGTTCTTGGCAAAGGCAAACTTAGCGGCGATGTGTTCTTGGTATTCGGCGCCTAACTTAGAAGTCGCCACGGCTAGGGACGTTCCCGGCCGGTTGGCTAACTTGGCCAGCGTGTCTTCTACGCCCGGGAAGATCGTCGTCCGGTCCTCGCGTTCGTAAGAGAGCTTGAACCAGTCGGCTAAAATTGCCTCGTGCTGGTCTTCCGGGATCTGGGAGATGACCAGGGCGTCCTTACCGGTGATTCCAAAGAGGTCGTGCTTCATGCGTTCGGCCTCTTCTGGCGAGTAGGTGTAACCGTACTTGGCCAAGACGTCAATCATGGCCGGCATGTACATTTCGTAGGTGTTGATCAGGGTGCCGTCAACGTCGAAGATGAAGTTTTTCATTGCTGTTCCCCCAAATGGTGTTTACTTGTTAAAGGTGCCCGCTTCGACCTGGCGAATGAAGTCGGCCAAGTGCTTGTAGTAGACATCCGGGTTGTCGATCATGTGGTGGTGGCCACCGTTTGGCGTGGTGACCAGCTTGGAGTTTGGAATCAGGCTGGCCATCGTTTCGGCCGTTTGCAGTGGCATCGTTTCGTGTTCCCCAAAGGTTAACAGGGTTGGCACGGTGATCTTTGGTAATTGGTCGCGGAAGTGCCAGTCCTTGAGCTTACCGGTAATGACGAATTCGTTGTCCCCTTGGAAGGCATTATAAACGGCGGTACCGCCCAAATCCTTGACGTGGTACAGGCGGGACGGTTGCTTACGGTCAACGAAGTTTTCGTTTAAGACCTGGACGTCTTGTTGGTAGCGGTCGTTGTCGTAGTCGTTGTTTTCTTCGCACTTCTTCATGAAGACGACTTCTTCGGCCGGCAGGACTTCTTCGCGGCATTGGTTAACGTGGGCAACGTATTCGTCGATTTCGTCAACCATGGAGGAGATGATGGCTCCCTTCAAGTGGTCGCCGTACTTAACCACGTACTCTTGGACTAAGAGCCCACCCCAGCTTTGGCCGATCAAGTAGAAGTTGTCGATGCCTAGCTTTTGGCGGACTTCTTCGACTTCATCCAAGAAGTATTCGTAGGTCAAGTACTTGTCGGCGATCGCCGGGTTTTGGTAGTCCGGTTGGTCGGAGTACAGGGAGCCCAGTTGGTCGTACATGTGGACCTGGACGTTTAAGCCCTGCTTTTGCAGTTGGGCCGCCGTGTCTTCCCAGTATTCGTGGTTACCACCGGGGCCACCGTGCAGGGCCAAGAGGTGGATGGTACCTTCCCCTTGGGTGTTGGTCCACAGGTGGTAGCCGTTATCAAGCGTCAAAATCGTTGTGCCTTGTTTCAAAATTTTCAACTCCCATTCTCTTTGCGTCATCAACTAACGGTTTCCATTGTACCGCAAATTTTAAGCAGTTGAAAACGGTCGCTAGGCAAAGTCGGCCGGGAGCCGGAGTTCGACCGTGGCCGGGTCGATCGTGTAGGTGGCCTTTTCGTTGCCCCGCACCGTCATCAAGTAGTCGGTGGCAAAGAGGATTAACTCCAGCTGGTGGCCGTCCTCTAAGTGGTGGTAGACCGGCTGTAAGGGCAGGGTTAGGGTGACGGTTTGGTTTGGTTGGTAGTCGTCCGGTTTGGCGAGGCTGTGGCGGTTTTGCAGGTTAAGGTGGCCGTAGGAGATGACGTGGTAGTCGCTCGGCTCCTTTTCCAACTTGAACTCGCGCAGGTCATCGTACTTCCATTGGTAGCCCAGCGGAATGGCGTTTTTGCCCAACAGGACCGGGTTCTTGGTCAAGCGCCGGGCGGTCCCGCGGTCAACTAGGTACGCCGATAAGAGGCCGTGGTCGAGGTTGGTGGCCACGTCAACGGTCAGCTGCGGGGTACCGCGTAAAACCAGGTCGCCGGCCATTACCTCGGTGGCAAAGTGGGCCGAAAACCGGCCGTCGTCGTTTAACAGGGCGGTTTGCCACTTGGCCGGGTGGGCGCACCAGTCTTGGTAGGTGGCGTCTGCTTGGTGGTCGTTAAAGGTGATGGGGCTGGCTGAAGTAGCAGCGCCCTTCACCAGTTGGTGGTCGGCCACGTGGTAGGTAAAGTTCATCCGGCCGTCCCATGCCTGAGCGACTTGCCAGTTGTCTTCTTGGCGGTTGTCTTCGAAGAGCACCCGCGGTAAGACTTGATCGGCGTCGTTTTTGACACCCCACAGCTTATCGGCCAGCCACAGGTTAACCATTTCGCTAAAGTCCAGGGAGGCAAAGGCATTGATGTAGATGTGTTGACCCTGGTGAAGGATCAGGTGGGCCGGGTGGTCGGCCGCCTTTAAGTAGTCGTCTAAGGCCTTAACGTGGACCGGCTTGACGTTGGTGTCGTTTAGGCCGTGGACCATCATCACGGCCGCCTTAATGCTGGAGAAGTGGGGGTGGTAATTGCGCCGGGCCCAAAAGTCGTTGTAGTTACCACTTGCTCGGTCTTGGGCGGCGGTCATTTGCTGGAGGTACTTTTGGTTGGTGCTCTCGATGTGTTGGTAGTCGGCGGCGGACTTGGTGCGGCTGAAGGTTTCGGCCGCTAAGACGTCGGCGTCTTCGCCCTGGAAGCCGCCCGGGGCCACCACCAGGCCGCCCTCGCGGTAGTAGTCGTACCAAGAGGAGATGGCGGCTTCTGAAATGATCGCATCGAGCCCCGCGACCCCGGTGGTGGCGACCGCCGTCGCCAAGGTTCCCAGGTAGGAACGCCCGGTCATCGCCACGTGTCCGTTGGACCAGTCGGCGACCACGCTCTGGTTGCTGGTTCGGTCGCTAAAGGCCACCCGGTCGCCGTGAAGCCACTCGACGACCGCCTTCATCGCCTCGGTTTGTTCCGGCGAGCCACAGGTCTGCAGGCCGTCGGAGTCCTTGGTCCCGATTCCGGCCGAGTAAACGACGGCGTAGCCACGGGTGGCCAGGTAGTCGTTTAAGGTGTATGACGGGGTGGCCGCAAATCTTTCGCTCGCCGGCCCGACTCCCTGGATGTCGCGGTGCTGGGCGGGAGTCGGGAAGGTTGCTTCGGCCGGGCTGTCGGCGTCAGGATCCTTGTGGGTGAGGGGCACGTTAACGTCGTGGGTGATCTTTTCGCCCCACTCGTCGTTGGTGCCCTGGTTGTACGGACTCGCGGTAAAGAGAACCGGGACCTTGAGCCCCTGGTTGGAATCGGCCGGGCGGATTACCTCGGCCTTAACTAGGTCGGCCTCCCCATCGAAGTCGGTGTCGAGGTCGGTTTGGACGTAAACGACCTCGTGGATGAAGCGGTGGGGGTTAAAGGAGGCGACTGGTTTACCGTTGAAAAAGATCGGCTTTTGGCTGGCCGGCAGGTGGTAGGTCCAGGTGAGCATCCCCTGGCTGGTCAGCTTGTCGAGCAGGCTGATCCCGTTTTTGGTCCGGGTCAACAAGAGCAGGTAGAAGGAATCGATCACCGCTGCTTGGTCCCATTCCTCGTGGTAGTGGTGGGGAAGGTTGCTACGCTTGATCCCCAGCAGGGGGTATTCGAGCGGGAAGTCGACGGCGACTTCAAAGTCGAGCAGCTGGAGGGCCAGCAGGTAGAACACGGCGTCGGTTGGTTGCTCGTCTTCTTTAAACCAGTCGTAGGCGTTGGTGGTTGGCGTGGCCAGGAGGCTCTTTAACCAGGCGGCCCGGCCGGCGTCACTAGTGGTTTCCAGGTGGGTTCGCAAAAGGAGGGCCAACAGGAGCTGGCTGGCCGAGAGGTTTTCGTCGCCGTCCATTAGCAGGTGGAGGGCCTTTAATTCGTGACGGCGGGTGGCGTCGTCGGTTTGAATCAGTGAGAATTGGTTGACTTTCACAATGAACACCCTTTCAAAATTGGCAATTTGTATCATTATAACGCAATCAACAGCGAGAAGTGGCAAGTTAGCTGTGTAGCGGGTGAGGAGCAAAAACAAGACAGGGCAAATGTTTAGATTTGCGTAATATGGAAGTGCGACCCAACCTATCAAGCAGGCCGTGGGCTAAGGATAGGACACAGGTTATCGCGGAACGCGGTGTTCTGTGGCCGGACTTAGCCACTAGGCCTGCGGTTGGGGAGCACGTTATCTGTCTAATCTTCTGAAGATACAACAAGAGCCTGAGAGAAAATCGCGTTTCCTCTCAGGCTCTCTTGCTGTGTTCGTTAGTATTATCTAGCTACTATGGGGAGCACTTAACTATTTAACCATGCGCCAACTTGCTGTGGCGGTAACCGTAGCTAAAGTAAAGAATAATCCCAATCATAAACCAGATGCCGGCGCCAATGAAGGTTTGAACCGACAAGAGGGCGATCATAACCAAGCAGGCGATCCCAGACAGAATTGGTAAGACTGGGAACCACGGCACTTGGAAGCCCCCCTTGTTCCCGATGTCCTTGCGCTTGCGCAGTGGGATGATCCCAAAGGAAACAAAGGTGAAGGCCAGCAGGGTCCCAATGTTAACCAAGCTAGTCAGTTGGTCTAAGGAAACCAGTCCCCCCATGGCGGCGATGATGACGGCCACGATCCAAAGGGCGGCTTGTGGCGTGGAACTGTGTTCATCAAGCTTGCTCAAGAACTTTGGCAAGAGCCCGTCACGCCCGATGGAGTAAACCAGTCGTGAGGAGGAGTAGGTCATCGTCACCATCATGGTGAACATCCCGACCAAGGCCCCAATCGATAAGAGGTCGGCGATCCAACCCTGGTTAACGGCCTTTAAGGCAAAGGCGACCGGGTTGGCAACGTCTAACTTGGTGTACGGAACCATCCCGGTTAAGACCACGGAGACCCCCATGTAAAGGATCGTGGCGATTACCAAGGTGCCGATGATCCCCAGTGGCATGTTCTTCTTAGGGTTCTTAACTTCGGCGGCCGAGGAAGAAATGGCGTCAAAGCCCAGGAAGGCGAAGAAGACGGTCGTCGCCCCGTGCATCACCCCACCCATCTTAAATGGTAAGAAGGGGTGGTAGTTGGCCGGCTTGATGAAGAACAACCCGACCCCGATGAAGACCAGGATAATCAAGATCTTGATGATCACGGCGACGTTGTTGATCCGCATCGAAGACCGCATCCCCCGCGATAAGATCAGGGTGACGATCAAGACGATGGCCACGGCGACGATGTTGATGTAGGTACCGTGGGCCGGATCAAAGGGCCCAGAAAGGGCGGTCGGGATGTTAATCCCAAACGAGGCGAGTAGGGAATTAAAGTAGGCCGCCCACCCGGTTGATACCGAGGCGACCGCCAACATGTATTCCAAAATCAAGGCCCAGCCCAAAATCCAACCGATTAACTCCCCAAACACAACGTTACCGTAAGAGTAGGCACTCCCGGCAACCGGAAGGGCCGAGGAGAATTCGGCGTAACACATGGCTGCCAACGCACAGACGATGGCGGCCATTAAAAAGGACAGGGTCACCCCCGGCCCGGCATCATTGGCTGCTACCGTGCCGGGAAGGATAAAGATCCCGGTCCCGATCACTGCCCCGATCCCGAGGGTCATCAGGTCGAAGGCAGTCAGTGACTTCACGAACTTTTGGTCGGCCCCCAAATAGGTTTGAAGGCTCTCCTTTCGCATTATCTTCAGACTCATAATCGCTAACCACCTTTGCTATAATTTATGATAAAGTCTACTTAAACATGATAGAGAACATATTATTAAAAGTCAATTAAATTTTAATGAGGTGAGTTTTGTGGCAATTGAAGTAACCGCCGGCGCCGTCGTTTACCGGCATGGCCAAGCAGGAATCGAGTACCTTCTCTTACAAAGCATGAACAAGGGCAACTTCTGGGGTTTTCCCAAGGGACACGTGGAAGCGGGCGAAAGCCTAGTCGAAACGGCGACCCGCGAAATTAAGGAGGAAATCAGCCTCCAAGTCGCCGTCGACACCAGCTTTTCGGTTTACACCGAATACGACCTGCCCAACGGTAACCGCAAGCAGATGACCCTGTACTTAGCCGACTTTGATCAAGCGGCCGGCCTCCACTTGCAGGCCGAAGAAATTAAAAACGCCGGCTGGTTTGATTACCAAACGGCGCGGCAAAGGCTGACCTACGATAACTTAAAGGACCTGCTTGACCAGGTCAACGCCCACCTGGAGGAAGCATAATGGCGGGAACAACTAAGCCCGTCTTTGTGATCACCGGGGCGGCCGGGAGCGGCAAGACAACCGTGGCCAAGTACCTAAAGGATACCTACCAAATGGCTAAGGTGATCACCCACACCACCCGTGCCCCGCGGCCGGGTGAAGTTGATGGAGTCGATTACTACTTTGAAAGCCCCACGTCAATTAAGGACCGCCACTTGCTGGAACGGGTCGAGTACGATGGCCACCTCTACGGCTCTTCTTACGAGGGGCTAGAGGCTGGCTGGGCCAAGCACCCGGCCGACGTGATCGTCTTGGATACCGCCGGCGCTTTGACCTACCACCAGGCCCTGGGGGACCAAGCGGTGGTGATCTTTTTGACCGTTAGCAATCCGCAAACCCTAGCCAAGCGAATCAAGGAGCGGGGCGACCAGTTGGATGCCGTGAAGTCACGCCTAACGTCTAACGAGTACCGTCGCGATCAATCGCTACCGGACTACTTGAAGGGGATTGCCCACGTGATCGTCAATGACGACTGGGCCCAGACCACGCAAAGCCTGGACGCATTAGTCGCCCAGGTCGCCCCCGGGGTGGTACAATCAAGCTAGTTTCAAAAACGTAATCATTACTAAAAAAGGTGGGATAACCGTGGATAAAATCATTACCCAAGCCGAAACGATCATCAAAAATCACCAGTTGCGTTTAACCAAGCAACGCCGCTCCCTGATTGATTTGCTGGTTCACCAGCCGGACCACTACCTAGACATCACAATGGTGGACCGCTTGATGCGGGACATGTACCCCGGGATCTCCCACAACACGATCTACCGCAACCTCGAGGAATTTGAGGAAATTGGCCTGGTGGAAATCACCCAGCGGAGCAACTGCAAGGCGGTGAAGTTTTCTTGTGAGGACGGGGCCCACCAGCACCACCACCACTTTATCTGTCAAAAGTGCGGCCGGGTCCAAGAGATTCAGATGCCTAAGTGGCCGACCAATTTTTATGAACAACAGTTGCCGGGGGTCCAAATCACCGGCCACTCCTTTGAGCTCTACGGTCTTTGCGCCCAGTGTGCTAAGGAAGCCGGGTCAAAATAAATTCACGGGAATATAAGAATCTTTTAAACGTTACGAATCGCCGGCTAGTGTATAATTTGTAATGCTAATTTGTAATGCTAAAAAGGGGGATGAGAACGAAATGCCATTAAACACACCACCATTTATTACACCGTTTGCCCTGGTGTCGGTGGTCCTCGCCTTGGGGGCAACCAACGTGGTGGTCAACAAGACGACCAACACCAATAACGGAGCGGTGGTAGTTTCTTCGGGTTCCCGCTCGACGTCAACGAACTCCGGGCCAGCCAATAGCGCAAGCAAGCCGAGCGATGACGGCAGTGATAAGGATAGTAGTCAAACGCCGGGGAACACGACCGATTCTTCGTCGGCTAACAAGACCAACACGACTAACAACACGACCACCAATAATAACGACACGACGGCTAATGACGGCGGGAGCACCACGAGCTCGTCCACTAGGAGCACGGGAACCACCAACACCCCCAATTCTTCGTCGTCAACCAACAACACCACGAACAATAACACCACAACGGGGACGACCACCAATAACACGGCGGGAACCACCCCGACAACCACTAACTAAGGAGGGACGCCATGTTTTCATTACTGGACATGATCAATGGGTCGCTGGGTTACTTTAACCTCAGCGTCAAGATTAAAAACCGGATTTACGTGGGCCTGGCCTTTTTTGGTGACCTGTACCTGATCTACGTCACCTTCATGCTCCTAAAGAACCAGTCCTGGCTGCGGGGCTTTTTGTACTTCTTGGCCGTGGTGGGGGTAACTTACTACCTCTACTTGAACGCCGTTTATTATTTCCTGGGAAAAACCTCGCGTTTTGACTTCCTGTCGCCTTGGCTATCTAAGTTGACCGGGACGACGCGTGAGACCCCCGAAGAAAAGGAGCGTCAGCGGCTCGAAAAGCTGGCCGCCCTGCAAAAGCAAGCAATGGGGGCGTCCAACGGGTTATTCACTGGTGAAGACGTGATCCAAGCCGAGGTCGAAATCGATTCCCGCGAGCAAGAAAACCTCCGCAAGGTGGTCGACCACCTAGTCGCAGAAGGGGTCCTACTCGCCGACTACAACGGCCTGGACGCCGACGGGATTATCACCCAGTACCAAGAAACCGGCCAGCCGGTCGACGCCTTAAACGTTGGCCAGCAGCCACCTTACTTTGAACTGGTTTACGATCCTTTGGGCCACCGCCTGGAGATTTACATGGGGCTAAACCAGATGGAAAAACGGCCGGTCGGCCACATCAAGCGGGTCGGCTTGACCGACGTTCACACCGCCCACGACCAGTTTGACCTCTACTTGGCCAGCCTCTACGTCACCGGGGGGCCACGCAAGATCCCGGGTCGGCGGGGTTCAACGATCCTGACCGATGGCGACTTTGGCCTGGTCGCCCAAGTGGCCTACCGGGACCGCCAGGGTCAAACTGATAGTTCAACCACGACGGGCGCACCAACCCAGTCGCTGGGGGCCCGGGAACGGGCCCGGCGCCGCCATTAACCAATCAAAAAAAGCACCCCGCGGGGTGCTTTTTTTGTTGGGTGGCTAAGTACGGGCAAAGAACGCCGCCTGGGGCGCCAACCATTTGCCCTAGCTTAGCCCACGGCCTGCCAATGGCTGGTCCGCACTTCCAATAACGTGCTTCCAACCACGTGCCTAGTGCCTAAGCAGGCTGAAGAACGATGCGTACCGCATCAACCTTCACCCAAGCTTAGTCATACGGCCCGTCGAGAAGGTTGGTCGCACTTCCACCTTAGTACTTCACCACGTACTGCAGTTGGTAGTGTTGAGGCTTACCCGGGCGCAGGACCGTGTCACCAAAGGCCGGGTTGTTAATGGCGTCGGGGAGGGTTTGACCTTCCAGGGCCATGGCCATCCACGGTTGAGCGGGGTGGTCGAGGTCCTTGACGTCATTGTCCAAGCCGTTGGCCGTGTACATGATCATGGCGTTACGGTCGGAGTAGATCTTAACTTCACGCCCGGTAGCCGGGTCGTTCATGATGGCGACCGGCATGTGGTCCAGGGTATTGCTTGGTTCCACCACGAAGTAGTCGTCAAAGCCGCCCTCAGCGGTTTGGGCCTTCATTTGGGCCAAGGCGTCGCCCATCCGGGTAGCAGTGGCGAAGTCGTACGGGGTGCCCTCGTTAACCAGCTTTTCGCCGGTCGGGATCTTACCTTCGTCCACGGCCAGGTGGTGCTTGGAGTTTAAGGTCAGCTTGATGTTTTCGATCGTGTCGTCGTCGCTGATGTTCCAGTAGGTGTGGTTGGTCGGGTTAAACAGGGTTGGTTGGTCGCTAGAAGCGAAGAAGTCGATCGTCAAACTGTTGTCCTTGTGGAGGGTGTAGACGATCCTGGCGTTTTCGGTCCCTGGGAAGGTGTCCATTTCCTCGGTGAAGGTCTTGGTGAAGATCACTTGAAGTTGGTCGTCGACTTGGTCGGTCACGGCGTCCCAAATTTGGTCCTTAAACCCGTGGGAACCCCCGTGGATGTTGTTGTTCCCCTCATTTTGTTCAACTTGGTACTCTTTGCCATCGATAAAGAAGTGGCCGCCGCCGATTCGGTTAGCCACCCGGCCAATCGACTTGTTTAAGCACAGACCGTTGTCCATGAAGCCGGCCACCGTGTCGGAGGACAGCACCAGGTTCTTGTGGCCGCCGTCCTTCGTTGGAACGGCGTAGGCCTGCAGCAAAGCGGCCAGGTTCAAGACGCTAACTTGAACGCCGTTATCGTTTTCCATCGTGTACTTAATGACGTCTTGGCCTTGCCAAGTACCAAAGGTTGAAGTCGTAATTTGCATATCAAAAACATCTCCTTGATGAATTAGTAAGCGTTTTCCACGTTCCCTATTGTAGCATAGCTAAGGGCGCCTGCGGCTGTTTTTCGTAAAACTTTACTAAAACTAACTTTGGAACAATTTGTGACATTTGTCTTATAATAAAACGAAAATCCTAAAATCAGCCTGTTAGAGATCGGTGTCCCACTCTATAATGTGGGGTGTTAGTTTGGAATGGAGGACCGGGAAATGAAAGCCAACCGAACCGTGCGGGACTTTGAAGTCGCCTTGATGAATCTACTGCTGACCACCTCATTTGAAAGGATCACTGTCGATCAGATTTGCGACGAGGCCCTCCTGCACCGGAGCAGCTTTTACCGCTACTTTCATGATAAGTACGACCTACTCGAGCAAACCTTAGGGGCCTGGGTGGAGCGGATTGTTGACCAAACCGCCACCGAAGACGACCTGATCGAAGCCTTAGTCAGCCAAATCGAAGCCAACCGGGCTATGTTTTCCAACCTGGCCAACGGGGGGATGCGGAGTTCCTTTTCGGCCGAGTTGGTCCGGATGATTGCCGAGATCTTACTGGCCCGGCGCCAGTCGCCGAGCCAAAATACGATCGTGGTCGCCCTCAAGAAGGCGGAGAACCCGGAAATGCTGGCCTACGTCTTGAGCGGGGCAATCATGGGCGCCTTTTACTGGTGGCAAGAAAACAACTACCACGTCCCGAAAGCAGAGGTCGTCACCTTCATCAAGCGGTCGGTGCACGCCCTGGTCCAATAGTTTCAAACCAAAATCAATTGAGAGAGAGGAAAAGATCAATGTGGGAAATGATCAAGGCCGAATTTCGGCATATTCGGCGTAATCGCCTCCTGTTGTTATCAGTTATCGTGATTTGTTTTATTCCCTTCTTGTACAGCATTTTCTTCTTGAAGTCGGTCTGGGACCCGTACGGGAGCACCCAAAACTTACCGGTCGCCGTGGTTAACGAGGATCGCGCCGTTAAGTACCAGGGGCAAACCCTAAAGGTCGGCGCCCAGCTGGTTCAGGAATTAAGGAAGAATAAGCAGCTCAAGTGGGAGATTGTGTCTAAGCAAACGGCTAAGGAGGGGCTAGCCCACCGTAAGTACTACACGGTGGTGACGATTCCAAAGGACTTCTCTAAAAACGCCGCCACCGTCTTGGATCAGAGCCCTAAGAAAATGGAGCTGAAGTACGAAACTAACGGCTCCTTGAACTACATCGGCCAAGTCATTAGCGAAATGGCGATGACCAAGCTCAACCAAAAGATCCGCGCCCAGGTGACCCATGCCTACGCCACCACGATGATCAAGTTAGTCAAACAGATGGGGACCGGCTTTAATCAGGCCGCCAGCGGGGCTAAGCAGATTAGCACCGGGATGGTGACCTTAAATTCGGGGACCAACCAGTTTGTCGCCGGGGTTTCAACGGTTAACAACGGGGTCCAAACCCTACAAGCGGCCGTGACGCCCCTAGCTAGTGGCGCCAGTCAATTGGCTTCGGGAAGTACGACCTTAGCCAGCGGGGTTAACCAATACACCAGCGGGGTGGGCCTGTTAGCGGCCGGTTTAACCAAGTTGAGCGCCAATTCGGCGGCCTTAAACGCGGGGACGGCCACCCTGGCCAGCGGGGTCAACCAGTACACCAGCGGGGTGGACCAACTCGGCAGTGGCCTGACGACCTTAAAGAACAACTCGGCCAGCCTGCGCAGCGGGGCGGCCAGCCTGAACCAGGGGGCTAGTCAGTTAAGCAACGGGGCGAGCCAGTTAAACGCCACCGTTAACAGCTCGCTGGGCAGCCTGGACTTCACCGGGATCATGTCCGCCATGAACCAGGCCAGCCAAATGAAGAGCAGCCTGGCCAGCCTCCAGTCCGGCTTGACCCAAGCCCAGAGCGCCCTTTCCGCGGTCAGCACCGAAGCGAACCAGTTAGAAACGGCGTCGAGTGCCTTAAGTGGGGTGGCTAGCTCCCTGAGCGGGGTGGCCCAAAACGACAATGAGATCGCCCAGTCGGCCACCGACTTGGCTAATAAATCAACCACCGACGCCACCACCAAGGCCCAGCTAAATGCGATTGCCCAAGAGGCCGGGTCCAACGTGACGACCATCCGGGGCTTGGAGACGGCTTTAAGTCAGGTCAACAGCTTGAGCACCAGCCTGAGCGGCCTGAAAAGCCAGCTTAACAACCTGCCTAGCTTACAGACGACCTTGAGCGGCGCCCAAACAACTTTGAATCAGGCTAACCAACTGTTGACGACCCTGCAGGGCTACCAAGGGGCGTTGTCTGCCATGCCAAGCCAACTGGCGGCCCTCAAGCAGGCGACTAACAGCTTGGCCAGCGGGGCGGCCAGCCTGCAAAGCGGGATGAGCACGGCCCAAGCCGGAATTAACCAATACACGGCCGGGGTGGACACGGCCGCTAGCGGTGCCAGTCAATTGAGTGCCAACTCAGCTAGTCTGACTAGCGGGGCCAACCAACTCCAAAGCGGGGTTAGCCAGTACACGGCCGGGGTTAACCAAGCTAACGCCGGGACTGGTCAGTTAACCGCTAATTCGGCGGCCCTGGTTAGTGGGGCCAACCAATTAGCCACCGCCCTGATTCAACTCAACGCCAAAGTACCAAGCTTGGTCAGTGGGGTGAGCGCCCTGGCTAGCGGCACCCAGAAGTTGGTCGATAATTCGCCAGCCCTGGTGGCCGGAACGGCGAAGTTAAACGCCGGGGCCGGTGAGCTAGCTGATAAGTTGATTAGTGGCGCTGAAAAGGTTAATGCGGTGCAACCAAGCAAGAAGGCCGCCAAGATGTTTGCGGCCCCGACCACCGTTAAGCACACCAATTACAGCTACGTACCAAACTACGGCCACGCCCTAGCGCCGTACGTCTTGTCGGTGGCTCTATATGTGGGGACCTTGATCTTTAACTTCGTCTACCCAATTCGCCGGGTCGCCTTGTTTGGTCGTAAAGCCAGCGCCTGGTGGGCCAGCAAGTTAGCCGTCGGGATGACCAGCGTCACCGTGATGGCTCTGGCGGAAGGCGGCATTATGATGCTGTTGGGCCTCCAAGTCCTACATGTGCCGTCCTTTTTCTGGACCCTGATCCTGTTTGGCTGGGCCTCGATGGCCGTGGTCATGTTCTTATCGATGACCTTCGATAACCCGGGCCGGTTTGTGGCGATGGTCCTCTTGATGCTCCAACTCGGGGGCTCGGGGGGGACCTTCCCGATGCAGGTGACGATGAAGTTTTATAACGTCATCCACTGGTACCTGCCGATGACCTACTCGATCCTGGGACTGCGCAACGGGATTAGCGGCGGCCTGGGAGCACATTACGTGGCCTTTTGCAACAGCGTCTTACTTGCGATCACGATCGTTTTTGTAATATTATTGCTCGTTTCGATGATCTACCTACAACGCCATCACTACGCCGGCAAGTCCGAGCTTGACAATAATCAAGAGCTCCTCGGCCCGGAAGCAGACGATGACGGAATGCACCTCAAGGACCGTCAGTAAAGCGTCTGATAATTAGATAATAAATATTAATAAGCGTCGGGACACTCCCGGCGCTTATTCTTTTGTGTGAAATTTTAACGTTACCAAATTGTTATCTTGACGTAAAAAATAAAGGTGTTTACCCGTGATGCTAGTTAATTTTTCCTAGAGGAAAATGTCTAAACATGTTGGTAAATCAACAAAAAAAACGCATATAGTAGTCTCAAAACTCCCAAGAAATGAGGACTACATATGCGTTCATCAAAATATGATGAACATTATACAGATACTTTTATAACATTCAAGGAAATTATGAGAACTGTTTCTAACATATACCACAATTGTGTACCAGATAAGATTAAAAACCGAAGAAATACTGATTAACTGAAGCAACGCGATACAGTGATTATTGCTTGTGTTATATGGGGCATAATTAATGGCTATACTAGCCAAAGAGCCACGTATAGAGCGGTTTGTTCCGTCTTATTTCCTAATGGCGACTTTCCTAGTAGGAGTCGATTCACTCGCTTAAGTTCAAACTTAGCTTACACTATCAAGATTATTCGATACTTTTTCATCAAGAAGCTCACCAAAGGTGAACTAGTCGGAATTATAGATAGTTTTCCTAGTCCATTATGTAAACCAGTTAGAAATAGACAAGCAAAACTATTGAATCAAATAGCCAAAGTTGGCTATAACTCAACAAAAAAATCTTATTTTTATGGTCTTCAAATTCATATGATCGTTACTAAGACTGGCTTTCCGATTACTTACTCAATCACTAATCCAGGTGTCCATGACGTGAAAGTGTTAGAGACTTTATCGGAAGAAGCGAATCTTCCCAATATCCTAGGGGACAAAGGATATATTAGCCATAAAATCCATGAAAAGCTTGCCCTTAAGGGCATTACTATATCCGTTCCGCCACGTAAAAACATGGATAAATCAGAAAAACTAGACCACAGCTTACTTGGAAAACAAAGAAAAATTAGGTTGTCAAAATTTCAACTCACGTTCTGTTAAAGGTCTAGAGAGTAGATTTGAAAGCATATTACTGGCTTACAGTGTTCTATTAAGTCGAGCACAACGACGTTTTGAAGGAACTTTGAGATATTCTTTAGGATATTAAAATTAACTAGCACCACGGGTGATTTATAGTATATTATGTCAAAAGGAGAAGTTAGATGAACAATCAAATCACACTAGCGTATTTAGATTATGATGATCTAGATGCTTTACAAGTTGTAAGTGTTGTCA
>PPYF01157629.1_pt1 | contig 33397 bp, 23 predicted proteins | sample 1559871 | NCBI WGS metagenome assembly PPYF01 (sample SAMN08240021, study PRJNA423297) | Human gut metagenome, whole genome shotgun sequencing project.
GGTTTGATCAGAACGCCTTATTTGCCGCTTTCCGATTCATCCCAATAGGCTTCACGGAAGTCGATCCCCGTATCGGCGCGAAGGTGGAAATTCTTCAGCCGTGCATCCGCACCGGCAGTGCCGACCTCATAAACGAGATAGGCCCAGGGCGCATCGTTCCAAACCATTTTCTGGGCCTGCTGATAAAGCGCCGTACGCTTGGCTTCATCCGTAGTGCTGATGGCTTCATCGAGCAGCGCGTCGAACTTCGGGTTGCTGTAGTAGGATGTATTCATAAATTTCGGAGGCGCCTGCCGCGAATCGAGCAGCGGGCGAAGCACCCAATCCGGATCCATTGATCCGTCGGCCCAGCCAATGTAATAAAGGCGGGATTTTGCTTCCTTCGGATCCTTAACGCCATATACGATCTGCGCGCGAACGCCCGGCTCAAGCATACGGGTTGTCGTCTTGATGCCGACCTGCGCGAGCTGCTGCTGCAGGAACTGAACGACTTTCGCCGAAGTACTGTTGGAGTATCCAGACCAAATTTCAGTCGTGAAGCCGTTCGGATAGCCTGCTTCCGTGAGCAGTTCGCGAGCCTTCTTCGGATCATAGGGCCAGGGGCCGAGCTTCAGTGCGCCGGGAATCTCTGCCGGATAGATCGTCGCGGAAGGTACGGCGTAGCCTGCAAAGGCCACTTTGCAGAGTGCCTCCTTGTTGATGGCATAGTTGATCGCCTGACGCACGCGAACGTCATCGAAAGGTTTAACGGTCGTATTGATCGAGAGATAGCGCTGCATGATGGAAGGCACCTCTTCAATACGGAACTTCGGATCCCCCTTAAACGTGGCGATCTGTTCATTAGGCATGGGGAAGACGAACTGCGCTTCACCCGTATGCAGCATCGCCGCACGAGTGCTGTTTTCCACCACCGGCTTCCAAACGATGCCGTCGAGCTTCGGCAGCGACGGATCTCGGTAATTGGGGTTCTTCTTGACGACAAGCTCTTCTGCGGGATTAAAGGAAACCAGCGTATAGGGCCCCGTGCCGCAGGCATTAAAGGCCGTGACTTTCTTGCCCTCAAGGCCATGCGCATCCTTGAGGAGACTTGGACAGATCATCTGCGGGTTCGTCATCGCTAGACGGCGAACGAAAGTCGCGAGCGGAGCCTGCAGCGTAAAGCGCACCTTGTACGGATCGAGCACCTCGACCTTTTCGATGAATTTGTAGACGTTGTAGCGCGAGAGCTTATTGTCGGGATTAAGCAGCCGGTCAAAGTTGGCCTTGACGGCGTCGGCCGTGAACTCGGATCCGTCATGGAACTTGACGCCCTTTTTCAAGGTAACCGTCCAGACCTTCGCATCGGGTGAAGTTTCATAGCCTTCAGCAAGTTCCGGCACAGGCTCCATCTTGGAATTGAAGGTAAAGAGACCTTCATAGAACGATTTCGAAGCGAGGCGCGTCAAAATGTCGGGCGCATCGTAAGGATCAAGCGACGTGAACGAAGCCGAGACAGCAACCGTGACAGTGCGGGCGGCTGCGGGCGCAGAAAATGCGAGCGTACCGGCGGCAGCAGAGGCGGCCAGACAGCTCAGCGCAAAAAAAGTACGTGACATATTGCTTATTAAATTGAGGTCAGAAGTGAAACACGTTCACGGGCATCAGTGCGTCAGCTCGGTGAGTCGGCTGCGGGCAATTTCTGAGAGGAAGCAGACGGCCAACGGCAGAATCTCGTCATTGAAGTCGAACTTCGGGTTGTGAATGGCTGCCTGATGGGTTTCATCGGCCATGCCGATATAAGTCTGAATGCCGGGAATTCGATTGGCGTATTCGGCGAAGTCTTCACCAGCCATCGACATCGGCACGGGCTGAGGGCAACCTGGTCCGAACAGACGCTGAGCGACGCGCTTGGCCGCATCGGCACAAACAGGCGAATTGATGAGCGGCGGCGTGAGATGATCGATCCTCACCTCATGCCCAAGCCCCTGCGCAAGTGCGATGTGTTCCGTCATGCGGCGCATTTCGGTTTCAATGAGCGCCCGCACTTCCGGATTGAAAGTACGGATCGTGCCGGAAAGCTGCAGCTCATTCGGAATGACATTCGGCGCCCGGAGATTCCCCGCCTGCACGGCACAGATTGAAAGTACTGCGGGTTCGATCGGGTTCACTTTGCGCGAAACGATCGTCTGGAGTGATTCAGAAAGAAGCGCAGCCGTCGGGATGGGATCGAGCGTCGTGTGCGGCCTCGCAGCGTGCGCGCCGCGCCCTTTGAGCGTGATGTAGAAAAAGTCACAGGAAGCCTGTACAGGGCCAGCCTGAATACCGATCTGTCCTTTCGGGAAGACCGGCGAAGCGTGAGCGCCGTATATTTCGAGAGGCTTATATTTTTCCAGCACGCCGGCTGCAACAACGCTTCTGGCGCCTCGGCCGATTTCTTCGGCCGGCTGAAAGACAGCCAGAACTCGGCCGGGAAAATCCGGATGCGCATGAAGTGCGCGTACCGCTCCCAAGAGCCAAGTCACATGTCCGTCATGGCCGCAGGCATGACAACGCTGTGAAGTCTCACTTCTCCAGGCATTTTCAGATTCGTCGGGCATGGCAAGCGCATCCATATCTGCGCGAAGCGCCACCGTCGGGCCGGGTGCATTCCCGTTCACGACGGCGATTACACCGCCTTCGACGAGCTTGTCATCAAATTCAACACCCCATTCGCTCAGTTTTGTGGCGATGACGCCGCAGGTGCGGGAAGTGTCGAACCCAAGTTCGGGATGCTGATGAATGTCGCGCCGTATCTGCGCAAGCTCATTTCCCCAAGCGAGAATTTCAGCGGGGATGCGGTCGGCGTACATGAACTCAGCCATTAGAACCTCCAACATGTTTTGTTAGTGTCTAAACATTATTCCGCTCGGCGCAGAGCATGCCGCTCTCCCGTTTCACGCAGTCACTTTGCTTTTCGTCATGGGTCGAAAAGAATACAGCCCATCACAGCGCATACCGCGGCTCTAAGCGCAATGTCATCACTTGCCCTCATCACCCGGCCGGGCCGTCTGTTTTTAAGAATGGCTTTGAGAGTTGGACGGTCGAAAGCAAACGGATACCTATTTTGGAGGGTTGACACACAATAAAAGGAATTAAACGTCCGCCCGCCAAACAATCGCCGGATGATTAGACTTCCTATTCCATTCCTTCACTTTTGAAGCACTGACTTCCCCAAAAATGGCTCAGAACGACATCAATCGTTCATCTTTCTCTGCTGCTGAGGCGCTTGAAACCCGCAGCCTGAACGATTCTGCTGCTCCAACGACAGCAGACATGTCGTCGCGTACGCCTCATCCATGCAGCTGCAGGGCATGGCGCCGCAAGGGCAAAGGCGAATCCAGCCGACTTGCGGTCATCGAGGAGCCTGACGGATCAACAGTCGACCTTCCGTTCACAGAATTAACCAGCGATCTGCTTAAAGGCACTTTCGCCGATGATCCTCGCTGGATATGGTTTGCCGATCATTCCAAGTCGCCCGCAGCCCCCTGCGGTGCGGAGCTTCTTGCAAAATTTGGCTTGACGAATGCTGAGCCTCTGCACCTTAGAGAGACTGATGCGCTTCGTTTCATTCGCGACGGGCGCTGGGACGGGATTGGACTCGATCCAAAGTTCATGGCTGAGGCAGCTCGTCTGTGCGACCATTTGCTCCCTGCTGCACGTGCAACCAACTGCTCGAACATTCTTATTCGAGAAACCGACGGCACTATTACCGGCGACTTTACGATCGGTACGGGACTGCTCAAGATGCTCCCCGCTATGGGGCTGACCATCTGCCAAACCCGTGCGCTCTTTTTGACTGAAGAGGCTCTGGAGCCGCTTGCCGTGGGTCTCGCCCGACTGCTGACTGCTCTGGGCGCCCCGCAGGCTAAAGTCGTCCGTATTGATCATCCGCTCTCAGCCGATGCCGCCAAGCGTATCGAAGGCGCAGAAGGCTTCAGCCTGCTCTTTAACGCCACCAACTTCGGCCGAGCCCCCGACACCGATCAAATGCCGATTGAATCGGCAGATGTTTTCCAATGCTTCCCGAAACTCAAAGCGGTACTGGACTCCGTTGATGAACCTGTGCGCCCGCGGCTCATCTGGGAAGCGCAGCAGCGCGGCCTTGAAGCCCGCACGACTCTGGGACTGCGCGTCGTGGTCGCCCGCGAAGCGATGGAACTCTTTGCCGGCCGGACGCTGCCGCTTTGTGCAACGCGCTCGATCCTGTGCGACATTCGCCGCGAAGCCTCCAATATTGTTCTGATCGGAATGCCGGGCTGCGGAAAAACCACTATCGGCAAATGCGTCGCGGCAAGGCTTCTGCGTCCTTTCATCGATCTGGACGCCCTCGTGGAGCGTCGAGTCGGCAAATCCTCCGAACGGATTTATCGCGAGGACGGTGAAGCGTATTTCCGCGGTTTTGAAAGCGAGATTATCAAAGAGCTCTCCGGACGCCACGGCCTCGTCATTTCAACGGGCGGAGGCGCCTGCCTGCGACCCGAAAACCGTATGCGGCTCGCGCTCAACGGCACGTTCTACTGGCTACAGAGGCCGCTCGACCACCTCTCCACCTATCAGCGGCCGCTCTCTCAAGCTCGCGGCGTAGAGGCACTTTACGAAGAACGGTCTCCCATTTTTGAGAAAATCGCCGAGCGCATCATCGAAGTGCAGTCTGTAGAAGATACGGCCGCAGCGCTGATTGGCGAAACAGTCTGCAAACCTTGCTGAGGGCGCTGCTCGCAGCAGATCCGCCCTGCTTCCCTCCCGATGCATGAGTCGGACAAGCTCCGCAGAGTTCGTCCGACACTAAAGTTTTAATGCAATTGTCGAGTTATTTACCGAGGTGCGGAGCGTTAAACGCCCGCACCTCTAATAACTCCCCCCGCCATTTCTCCACCTGCACCAGCGCAGTTGAGGCAATGTTGCCGTTTGAGAGAGCGCTCGCCGGATCGTCAGGCGTGAGCACATTGGCGCAGCCGTTGGCATCAATTGCGCCGTCTGAAGACTCTTGGGGATCAAACCAACCGCCGTGACGCACAACGATCGTCCCTGCCCGAACGCCGTCGGTGACGACAGCGCCGGCGAGAATAGCCCCTCGCAGACTCGAGACTTTCACAACATCTCCGTTGGCAATGCCGCGCTTGGCTGCATCAACCGAATTCATCTCACAAGGCTCTCGTCCGGCAATATTGGAACGAGCGCTCGTCACGGGATTGAGCTGGCTGTGCAGTCGGGCGCCGCTCTTGGGACTCACCAGTTCGAGCCAATCGCCTAAGCCTTCCTTGCGTTCCTCCTGAGCCTGAGCGTCCTGACCATGAACGCTGGTCTGATCCGCTGCAAAAGGCGGAATCCACGTTGGATGTGCCGGAGCATCCGCATAGTGAAGCGCTTCAATGCGTTTGGAATAGATCACAATTTTGCCGGACTCCGTCCGCAGCGGATGCGCTTCAGGATCAGCTCTGAAGTCCGCAAACGCCGTGAAGCGTGTTTCCGCCGGATTCTGCGCGTAGAGGTGAACACCCTTCCTCAAGAAATCAGCAAAAGCCGGCAGCGCAGCATTCTGCGCTACCCCAGCGGCTGCGGCCTCTTCGTAGAGTCTCTGAATCCACCCCGCTTCATCCAGACCCTCGGTAAAAGTGTCTCCCAGTCCCAAGCGTTTGGCGAGCTCAGAATAAATCTCATAGTCGCTTCGTGCTTCTCCGACGGGATTGATCACCTGACGCATGAAGACGATGCCGTCGTTGGTAGACGTTCCAATCGGCGAAATGTCGTTTCGCTCCAAGGTCGTCGCCGCAGGCAGAACGATGTCTGCATGACGTGCCGTCGCGCTCCAGAAGGCATCTGTGACAATCACCGTTTCCGGACGGCGCCAGGCTGCTTCGAGGGCTCGTGTATCAGGATGATGCGCAAAGGGATTCCCGCCCGACCAGAAGACCAAGCGGATATCGGGATATTCAATGCGGCTGCCGTTCCAATCAATCACTTTGCCCGGGCAGGCAAGTACGTCAGCCATACGCGCCACCGGAACGGCACGGCTGCCCTTCCAGGGTACGGCGGACTGCCAAACTGCCTTGGGACGAGCAGGAATCTGCCCCAAAACAGGACCTTTGCCAACCGGCCAGCCGCCGCTTTCATAGTGATATGAAACCCCAATGCCGCCGCCGGGAAGACCGATCTGTCCGAGAGCACAGGCCAGCGCAACCGCCATCCAGGGCGGCTGTTCCCCGTAGCGGGCACGCTGCGGCCCCCAGCCGAACATGATCATGGAACGGTGTTCGGAAAGCTCTCGAGCAAACGATTGAATTTGCTGAGCAGGAACTCCACAGCCGATTTCAGCCCATTCCGGTGTCTTTTTCACACCGTCTTCCGTCCCAAGGATGTAGGCCTCCATTTCATTCCAACCCGTCACGCAGTTCGCAAGGAAAGCGCGGTCGAGTCGATTTTCTGTGATGAGGACATACATCATGCCGAGCATCAGCGCAGCATCTGTCCCAGCCCTTACCGGCATCCAGCGGCTGCCGACAACATCAGCTGTTTTAGGCCGAAGCGGATTCACCGCAATCGTACGGATACGCGGATGGTCCTTCAGTCTGCGGATTTCGGCGATGCCCTGATGAAGCGTCGTTGCCCAGTCGATATCGTTGGTAATCAGCGGATCACATCCCCAAAAGACAATGCGCTCGGTCTTTTCCATGATGACCGGCCAAGCGGTGGGCTTAAAGAGTTTCCCGCCGACGGCATACGGAAGGATGGTCGAAATTGCTGCGGTGGAGTAGCTGTTGCCGGTCTCAACCCATCCGCCCAAAAGAGAGAGCAGCCGCTGCATCAGCGCAATGGCGTTGTTCACCGAACCGGTTGACTTCCATCCATAGCTGCGGCCCCAGACGGCCGAAGGACCGTAAGTCTCATAAATGCGCCGCAATTCGCCAGCCGCTAAATCTAAAGCCTTGTCCCATGAAACAGGTACGTATTCATCCGCACCGCGCCCGGCACGAGAGGCTGACCCCTTTTCCAAATAACCCCGCCGCACCATTGGTGTTTGAATGCGGGCGGAAGAATATGGGTGCTCTACTAAGCTCGAAAGATTGGGGCTCGGCGCACGGTCACCCTCAAACGGGCGTACAGCAACCAGCCTGCCGTCTTTCGTTTTGGCGTAGAAAAGCCCCCAATGAGAGGCGGTCAGCACTTCTCCGTCCGGAAGTGCTTGGAAAAATGATCTTGGGAGGCTTGAAGTCTCGGGGCTGCTCATGACGAAACAATTCGACGATAGGAATATCTGGCATTTTAGGATCGACTGGTACTTTCCCGAATGTCAACCTGAACAACCTTTAGCCCTACTCATAAACCTTCGATAAAAAGCGCTCCCCTTAAACCGTCCGTAAGAATGGTGCAGTGACTGGCATCGGGAAAGATCCTATGCGAATCGGAGAGCGGCATGAGACAATTGAATTCACCCGCTTGGTTGATTACCTAGCAGTGCCCGGCCATGATCCGGAATAAGCGCCAGCGCCAATCAATGTGGGTACTGGGAGGATGAGCATGTCATCTCCTTTCAAACTGATTGCTGTTTTGATTGCAGCAGGATTTTGTGTGCCCGCAGCTTTTGCTGCTGATGCTGTTACCTCTGCTTCTGTTGTTCCCGCGGCTCAAAAAACTCAAGAGGGAGCCGTGCTCGAAGGCACGAAAACACTTGCTGCCAAGGGCGGCGACAGGCTTCCCGACAATGTCGATGCCGTGACGTCTGCTTCGGTCGTTCCGGTTCAGTATCGCCAAACGGATTGGAAACCGAGCGGCTTCACGGACGCCAAAGACAAAAAACGTGCGCTTTTCATTCTTGACGATCCTCGTCACGAATCGGTCACTTATGATCTCTGCGTCACCGCAATGAAGTTCTTCGAAGAAAAAGGCTTTGAAGTTGAACTTCGTGACCTCATTGCCAACAAATTCAATCCGCTCATTACTACTCGCGAAGAGTTCTATCACGCCAAAGACGGATTTGGGAAAACACCTGCGGATGTGCTCACAGAGCAGGCTTACGTCAAGCAAGCCGATCACATCATCTTTGTTCAGCCCAACTGGCAGGACACCGATCCGATGTTCACCAAAGGCTATAAGCTCCGAGTGTTTTCAAAGGGATTTTCTTATGACGACGGCCCGAAGGGACGCGTCGGTCTGCTTCCCGGCAAGACCTTCTACACGATTATGAATGCCGGCTGGCTCGGCATGGGACAAGGCATGAGCGGCGATTCGCTCAACAAAAATCCTCAGGAATGGGAAACCTGGATGTTTGCAATGCGAGTCGTTGACGACGATGCAGCCGTCGGCAAGGACATGAAGAATCTCGGCCGCTTTGTGAACGATCGGACGCCTTCAAATCTTGATCCGAACTACGGCGAAAAAATCGAAGCTTTGCGTGCAGTGCTAAGAAAACACCTTGCACGTGATTTCAATCTTTAATTGCTGGCGACACTGAAAGTACTCGTTTCTATAGAGGCGAGTACTTTCTCTCTGTCAGCGGCACAAAAATCTTCAGCATCAAGCTCACCTACTCGTCGCAATGTTCGAACATCTGCGCAGGCAATAACATCTCCATCTCCGCTCTGCCCGCTCACGGCGAATATCAATACAAACAATATCCGCCGCTAAACGGCCGCTCAAAATGTGACGACGTACTCGCCGTTGGTTAATTTTGTGAGGGTTACGGAATCTCGGCCATAAGCCTCCAGGACCTCGTCGGTAATCGGTTCTCCGCGGCGGAGGACGCCGGCACTTTCCAAACCGCCTTTGATGAATTCTCCGAATATCGTGCGGGGTTTCGATCCCATTGCTTTGTTGCCGTCGGAGTATGTTGACAGAGATGCCTTGCGGTAAGTCACTCCGTCATGGGTCAGATACGCTGTGAATTCCATCCGCAGGCTTTTTTTCCCGGGCGGAATTTCGGAAGGAAGCGGTCTCGGGTAAACGTCATTGGTCTGAGCGCTCTTAGGCACCGACAATTCAATTTCATACCACGGACGAGGCGTATATATTCCCTGCTGATTTTTGCGTCCGGCTCCGAAGCAGAGGTTGAGGCTGCTTTGCGGCTGCTCAGACGGTCTGAGTTTTATCTCCATGGAAGCAGCCTTGACTGCGGGCAGGGATGTGTACTTTGGCAGACCTTTGTAAGACTGAACATCCTCGGCAGCAGGGGCCAGTTTGTCGATGGTAACCGCGCAGTTTATGCCGCAGAGACTGTCAATAAACGATTCAATCTTGTCGAGATCCTGCTGATCCGTTATTCGCGTGCCTGCTTCAAGGCGCTTTTTCAGACCCTCGTCGGAAAAATTATGCGAGCCCACCCAAACCGTTTGAGCGACGCCCTGCCGGAAACACCATATTTTGCCGTGATAATCAACCGTTGTGATATAGACGCCGGTGCCGTCATTTTTTCTGGCCGGAATTTGCGTGAGCGCCCGATGGAGCTCACAAAGTTCCTCGCGCAGTTTATTCGTGAGACTGCCGTCAATACGGTACATTCCGAGCACCAGTCTTACCCGCCCCTTTGACGCGACCTTAAGCAGCGCCTTTTTAGCTTGCTGAACAGCGGTAAGTCCGCAGTACCCAACCGCAATGTCCGCACTGGTTGACCTCGCAAGTTCAGCAGCAACGATATCGCTGAATGGAGTTTTTTGATTCGTATTAAACATACTTTCGTTCCGAACAGAGTCGATCTGCCGTAGAATTTTACCGTTGCCGAAATCAGGGCAGCAATTCATGCAACGTGTGAACCATTATGCGAAACAAAGAATTGAAGGTTCGTCTCTCAGCAGACGAACTCGACCGTTTTTCGACGGTCTGCAGCACAGAACATGTGCCGCCCTCAACTAAAGCCCGTGAACTTATCGTTGAGTATAGTCAAGCTCAGCTTCCAATACAGAAAACAGAAAGCTATGGGGCAACGGAATCTAAAGAAATGACCGCTTGCAGGACGGCAATACCCCAGCTGCCGGACTCGGGAGAGCTTCGCGTAGCAGAAATGTTTTCCGGTCCGGGCGGAATCGGCATCGCGCTCAACCGTACCAAGTCGGATAAATTCTCCTTCAGGCACGTGTGGGCGACCGATTGGGATGCTGATACCTGCCGGTCCTACAAAACCAACGTCCTGAAGCATACCCCAGAAGCACTTTCGATCTGCGAAGACGTCCGCAGTCTTGACATTGACTCGCTGCCGGCAGCTGACGGTTTTTTATACGGCTTCCCCTGCAACGATTTCTCGACCGTAGGAGAATCCAAAGGCCTTCACGGCAATTACGGCGGCCTCTTCTCCTACGGCGTTAAATACATTGAACGCGTGAATCCCCTTTTCTTTTTCGCGGAGAATGTTTCCGGGCTCTCGTCCGCCAACGACGGCAAGGCTTTCAAACTAATCCTCAATGCGCTTAACAACGCAGGGAAATACGGATACACGATCACGGCGAACCTCTACAAATTTGAAGAGTACGGCGTGCCTCAGGCACGTCACCGCTACATTCTGATCGGCATTCGCGGTGATCTGGGCCTCACGTTCCGCGTGCCGAAGCCGAGCGGCATCCAAAAGAGCTGCCGCGAAGCGCTTGAAGGCATACCGGCCGATGCCGCCAATCAGGAACCAACCAAGATGAGTCGGCAGGTTGCTGAACGGCTGTCCTATATTCGCGAAGGAGAAAACGTGTGGCAGGCTGAAGAATCCGGCCGTCTGCCGGAACACCTGTGCCTGAATGTAAAAGGTGCGCGTCTTTCACAGATATACCGCCGTCTCGACCCCTCGAAGCCTTCCTATACAGTGACAGGTTCGGGCGGCGGCGGCACACACGTCTATCACTGGTCTGAAAACCGAGCTCTTACCAATAGGGAAAGAGCTCGTCTGCAGACCTTCCCTGACGATTTTGTCTTCTGCGGCAGCAAGGAGAGCGTCCGCAAGCAGATCGGCATGGCCGTACCGTGCGACGGTGCACAGGCCATTCTGGAGGCACTGCTCAAAACCCTTGCCGGCACTCCTTATGAAAGTGTTGAACCCAGCGTGGGAACCTTCCCTGCAAAGTCCCTCAAGACTGACGAGCCGAAATAGTCAGACTTTTTCTGAATACAGAAGGCTGCTGTGGACAACAAATCCAAAACTGAACGGTCCGCTAATATGCGGGCCATTCGGAGCACGGATACCAAACCGGAAATAACCGTCAGGCGACTTTTATTTGCCGACGGTTTCCGCTTCCGTCTGCACGTCAAGACGCTACCGGGGAAACCAGACATTGTGCTTCCTAAATGGAAGACTGTCGTTTTCGTCAACGGCTGTTTTTGGCACGTTCATCAGGGATGTCCTCGATCCGTACGGCCGAGTTCGAACGCAGACTATTGGAACTTAAAACTCTCCCGCAACCAGAAACGTGACAGGGAAGAGCATGAAGCGCTCATTTCCGCCGGCTGGCGAGTACTGGTTGTCTGGGAATGCGCGTGCGGGAAAAAGACGCGGCCGACTCTGCAGAGTCTCATGCATAGCTTCATTGCGGCTAATGACGGTCCGCAATATGCAGAAATCGGCAGGATGAACGCCAATTTATACATGAACATCCGCAAACTGTCGCCGTCGGGCAAGTGCTTCTGACAGCAGCTCTGTACACTTCAAGTTATTTGAAATATGCAGACAATAACTCTGCGGGGACAGATTTAATAAGTCTTTCAGCCGCAGGATTCCTTTTGCAAACGGCTTTTTTAAGGCTTAATCCATTCCTAGAATCAGGCCGTATCCCTTCCCATTTTTGCCATGGTCCACGGGAAGCTATTAACTTTTCGTTGCGGTAAGACAATGACACAGCAAAACGAATCCTTGATGTCAAACAGTTCAACTGAACCTTATAAACATCTGTTCGGTCTTTTATCGAATCAATATTTGCCGCCAGGAAAGATTTCCAACCATTATCTTCCGTAACTACTATGTCAGAATAAAGCCAATAATTTTTATCAGCTTTATCTTCAGCGAAAATCGCCCAATTTCTAGGTATCTTTTCCCACTCTTTCGCCGTTACGGGCTGAAAACCTTCCAATCGAGCATATTGAATCCACATTGACTCCCAATTCCCTATCTTTTGTTCAGGAACCATGACAGCATAAGCTCGTCCCTCAGCAGAACAAAATCTTTTTGTTCGAATGGGTTCAAACTTGAAGAGAGGTGTATTCAATGTGCTGTGGGTACACCAACTCCCACGCATTTCACCTCCGCTCAGCAGACAATGATGCTCGATCAGCCTGGGAAGCTCATTAACATCTTTTGCCGGATAAATCGGATTATGAGGACCAGGGCACCATGCTACATAATAAATTTTGTGATAAACACTGCTGCCTTTGTCGATCCAGCCGGTTCGAGGATTATGTCGATCATCTGCCTTCGCGTAAGCAATTACTATATCTGCCGGATTTTTATAATCCAAAATACGCGGATAGTGCCCAGTAAATTCTAAAGAATCATCAGTTTTCGTCGCATCAATTTCTGTAGGAGCACTGCATCCGCCCAAAATAACAGTAATGAGCAATGCCGCCGAAATTCTTTCTATTCCCATTTTACCTTCAAAATATAAGACTACTAATAGATATACAAATCTGATTAGAAAAGATTAACCAATCACCTTTAAATAGAATCAATCTTTAATTCAATGCCTTTAGTATACATCAATTTATACTTTATTGAACTTTAAAAGGCATATAGGCGTCATCATCAAAGCCCAGAGTCGTCGTATGTACGCCAGCAATAAGCAGATGTATGGCGTACTTTGTTACGCCGACTTTAGGGTTCAGTAAGTTTCTGCCTCGGCGAATTTGCTGCGGCTGAAGGAAACCAGATGCTGTGTGCCGCATTCCGCACACCTGCAGGAGAGACCAACAGACCTCACAGCAATTACGAAGACCTCGTCTCCTACGGCGTTAAATTCATTGAACGGGTGAATCCCCTTTTCATTTTCGCGGAGAATGTGTCCGGACTCACTTCCGCCAACAACGATAAGGCTTTCAAACTTCGCTCAAATCTCCCTTTTACTTTGCAGGAAGGATATACAAGAAGATAATTTCTGATGAGGCGGACGTTCCTCATCCTCAGCCACACACCTGACTGCGAGATATCGAGGCGGGCGGGTCAAATTGCAGTTTGCCGCCGAGAAGATGCGAATTAATCTTGCCGCTTAAGCTCGTCACAAGCGAAACAAAAGCGGCAAGTCGTACATCAGCCTCTGTCGACACAGCTCTCACAAACCGAGTTCGTAGACATGTTCGAAGTTGATCCCTTCGAAAGTAAGGTGTTCTTTGAGCTTTTCACCGCAGACTTTCTGGCGGCCCCACATCGCGATCATGAAGCTGCCCATAGTCTGCTTCTGAATAAGACCGACGCGTTCAGTAAGATCCAGGAGCGCGTCGAGAAGTCCCTGAGAGAGTCCCTGGCGGCTCCAAATACGGTCCCAATGGATATGCTCACCATATTTCTCAGCAAAAGCGCCGATCGTATAGATCACCGGGACGCGCGGGTTCGAGATGCCGACATCTGCGAGCCGTTTCTTGGCTTCTTTCGAAAGGGTTCTGAAGAGAATACACTTAGCCAGCATCGTCTGAGCGGTTTCTGGAAGGATGTCAGACGGCTCCCACTCGGACCAGCCGTCCGCAAAGACGGCGTATGCTTTTTCTGCGCCCTGAGCGCATGCAATCGATTCACCGTCCCACGCAAGAATCGCGAGCGCTAAATCCGTTTTGCCCAACCGCTTCGAAGCCGGGTATCTCTTCTTAAATTCCCTCTTGCGCGCTATCTGACCAGTAAGCTTCTCCTCTTCGGCGGCGTAGAACCCGCGTGCTCGTTCGTAAAACCAATCCTCTCCGTCTGGCGACTTCAGCTTGCGCACCGCTGCATCAAAGCGCTTCTGGAAGGGATGATTGGCAGAGAGATCTGAAAGCTTCACGGCGGTCTGTGAGTTGGCCGCCTCGGAAATATGTGCTCGAAGTTCTGAGCGTTCCGATTCCGAAAGACTCTCATGCGCGATAACAAGCTTCATCGGCACCTGAATATACTCAATGCACTGGAGTTCACGGACGCTCTGCGATGAATCCTTGCGGCTTCGAGCTTCGCGCCAGGCCGTATATATGTTTGCGGTCGTCTGTCCGCCGTTGATTATTTGAATCCCCTTCAAACTCATGATGCGGCCGTTTTGAACATCGACTGACAAAGCGGAAACAACGAGGCCGTTATTGTAGGCAAGGAAGCGTGCGGGCTCCGTGACGATCGTAGCCAGAACCTTCTTGTTGACCGCGTTTTTCCCCAGATGTGCGCGCACGTTCTCTTGGACCAGTGCTGTGCCGTGCATCGAATAAAGATGAGCCAGAGTGATGCCTCGAATTGTACTCAGAAGACATCGGTAATCTTGTCCGGGCACTTCGCCGTTTTCCAAAAAAGGAAGACCGCCGATGTCGCTGAAGCTCTGATCAATACCCAAATTACCCCGGCGAATATTGAGTAAGTAATTAATGTCAATAATGCATGTCGTAATTTCTTTGGAACCCACCTCTCGCCGGCCGGTCGGCGTAGCACTGTCGAAAAGCCGGTTGGAAAGCACCCAGGTGCGCACTGTATCGATGTCAGCTTTGCGCTCATATATCAGGCGGGCAATACGAGCGGCTGGGTGCTGAGCTGTGAGACTGCGCTGGAGCTGCCCGTTCGTCGAATATTTGACAAAATTGCTGAGCCAGAGGCTTTTTTTATCGAATTCTTCGCGCGGGAGGACTTCAACTTTGCTTCTCGGCTCGTAGTCGACCGCAAAGAGGTGCAGGCTCCATTTTCCCTCTGGGTTGCGGAGCATGGCGGACGCAGAAACCTGAATAATCGAATTCCCGAACTTCATATCAAGAAGGTGTGTTTCAAGATATTCATCCGGCCCGAACTCTTCGGGAATTTGAAGAACACCCGCGTCCGCTAATGCATCAACAGCAAACTGAAAGAAAAGTTCTGATGGGTATACGGGTTCCTCAGGAACCGAAGAAAGGCTGGCAATTTCACCTTCTATTTCGGCGAGCAAGTCGCAATAGTCATGTTCGTGAGCCGCGAGCAATTGAGCAGTGTAGTTCATGGGAGCATCAGGACTGAAGGGTTTGCGCAAGGAGCGCATTGTAGTCGACGGGATCTAGTCCCTCGGCAGGGCTTCCGGCATCGTTCGTCAGCAGCACATCATAGTTTGCACGCGCAATACCTGGCACGGTCTGGGGCGTCAGGCGCGGCATACTGTCAGCACGCAGGCACAAGCGGTTTCGTAGAGTGAAGCGGCGAAGCGGCTTTTGAATGTGAATTGTCTGAAGACCTGCCGCAACGCATCGAGCGGCAAACGCTTCGCGCATGAGTACAGTCGGGAGGTGTACATCAATCTTGCCGCAGAGGGTTTCGAGCGTATCGCCCTCAGGAGTTTCCTCGATATAGAGGGCAACAAGATGCAGGTTCTCAAATTCAGATGAATCAAGCTGCTGGAGCGACTCAATTTGTGCCTTAAAAGGGGTATTTCGAGTTGATGTTTTCACTTCAAGTGCAAAAGGTTTAACGAATTCAAAGTCATGCGCTTGACGAATCGGCCCCTTCCAAACCGTTTCGATGTTCTGAGGCGATCCTCCCGCTTGGAGCCAGTCAAGAAGCACCGTCAGCTCGCCGAAAAGCCCAACCTCTTTTTCCTCGGAAAGACCTATTGCTTTTGAGCGCATGAAATCCTGCCAAGCGACGATGCGCTGTCGGACAGCCTCCATACGATCATCGGGCGCAATGCTGCCGACTCGGCGCATGCGCGCGCAAAGACGCAGAAGATCAACTGCAAAGGTTTCGAAAACATTCGTACCATTGGCCTCCGTCCCGACGAGGCTCAGAACTGTTTGGCCATCGACGCCTTTTATTTCGGCGCTGAAACCTTCGCAGGAACTGATCTCCATTTCTGCATCGGCTGAGAGCAGAAAATCGAGCCCTTTGGCGCCGGTACGGCTCTTTGTGATGCGGGCTTCAAAAGGGACGGGTTCGAAAACCAGAAATCCCCCTTCGGCAACGTTGTCCCAGGCACGTTCGAGCGATTCAATAGTAAGTTCGGACATTGATTAATGCTCCTCTGCGGCAGCATCGGCGTCATACTCGTCGTCTTCCTGATCGATGTCGGCGACGGTAGCGTTGAATGCAGCAACGCTCATGCCGTGATGCTTCGGTGAATCCGGAAGCCACAAATCGTAGGCGGCAATCGGGCAGGTACGGCTGCCGGGGTCCCCGTCCTTCATGTCATGGCGTTTACTTTTCACAAGATAAAGAATAAGGTGCCCCGTCGAAGGCGAAGCCCCGGGAACTGAAGAGTCCCCCGCCATCTTGCGGAGCATCTTAAAGCGGCGGCCTGGTTCTGAGTTATCGCCTGCCGCATGCTGAACAGCCGAGACAAGCTCCTTTGAAATGCCGACATATTGATGACCGCCCGTGCGCAGAGCGCGGATAGTTACCTCGTTCAGGAAGCTGTCCGCTTTAAGAGCACGTTCGACGGGTTCAAGACGGAACTCCGTCTCCCCTGCTTTGCCCGGGATAAAGACGGTCCAGTCAACAAGTTCCTCGTTTTGCTCCATTTCTTCAAGCTGCTTTCTCAACGCCTTGCGAGAAGGATTGGGGACTCCCATCGGATCAAATTCCGTGAGAAAACGGATGACATCGGCAGTCGGCACATGCCGCCAGAGCCGCCCTTCAGGACAGCCGCGATTTGACATAAAGTTGACACAGTCTTCCGCTCGGCGGCCGGGACAATGTGCATCATGCGAAGGATCCCAGTAGACGAGCTCTCCATCAGAGCAGACGCTCTTATAGAAGCGGAGCGCAGGTTCGAGCACGCGCCTGCGGTACGATGCCGCACCGCTGCGGCCGTCTCTGAGTTTCAGGAAGCGGCTGTCTTGGGTCTGCCCCGTAAAATTCAGTTCCGACATGTCTGTATTGCGCATCTTATTGCGGGCAGTGATGAGCAATCCAGGATGCGAAAGAACGTGAAGCCGATAATTTTCGGGAGTCCGCTCCTTCTCGTTCATATCATGAAGCTGAAGCTCAAAGTCGTGGAAGGCTTCATTGATCGCTTGGAACCATTCAAATATCCCCATGGTTGTCGAAATGCGGCATAGATCCGCGTAGCCGTCACGATACCCAAACCAACGCCCCATTTGAAGGAGCGTGTCGTACATGTTTGATGTGCGCAGAAACAGGCTCATGCAGAGTCCCGGCAGCGTGAGACCGCGTGAAAGCTTGTTGCCCCCCACGTAAATGCAGGTCTTCGTGCGCGGGCGGTTTCGTGATTCCGGCATTGCAGCCTCAAAAACTTCTGGATCCGCTTCACCGTTAACCAGACGAATTTCGGTGTCCTCAATGACCTGATCAATAAGAGGCGCGAGTTCATCAAAGGATGCCGGCAGACTCCAATCTGACTCCGAATCAGTTCGGCTGCGGCATCGGCGAATTTCGGGAGTGACCACTTTGCATTGGTTGTCAAAGAAGGCTTCGAATTCGCTTCGCAGCCGGGATCTTGCAATTCCGCCAAGACAAAGTGACGAACGTACTCCGTCCAGAAGATCTCGGTACTGAACTGCAACCTTTTTTTGCTGCGTAACTCGGTGCGAAACATGAACCAGCATTGAGCTCATCACGGTAGTGATGAAACGGCCATTTTCATCTATTTTCTCCTTGCCGCCGTATCGCCTCTCCCATCGCCACAGTCGGATTGCGGTCGAAAGCAGGAACTGATAGAGAGCACGAACAGCTTCGGCAGGAACATTATCCGAAACCGTCAGACGGCTTTGACGCTTTCCTGCAGCACGGCCGCGAACGATCCAGCTCTGGGCGCTTTCGTCCGGAATAGGCATGAAGAGATCGAGTCCGCCGTTGTCTTCATCCGAAAAGAACTGTCGGGGACCAAAGTACTTGACCGGCGCCGGCAGCGGCAGAATGAAATCCTTCGGGAAAAGATCCTCCCCGAACGTTTTCGATTCAGCACGTCGGCTGATGAAAACATTGGCAAAAGGCGTCGCCGTGTAACCTATGAACGAAGCGCGAGGAAAAAGCTTCAGAATTTGGCGGATGAAGCCGTTCGTGGCCGTTACCCGTTCCTCGCTTTGATTCGTGTTGATTGAGGCCTGATCAGCTTCGTCGTCGATCAGCAGCAAAGGACGTGTTTCGCGGTTGGGAACGCGGTTTTTGATCCAGTTAACGAGTTTTCTGAAGACAGCCGAATTTTTCTTGATGACGAAGAGCCATGGGCGCGTTTCGACGCTCACTGAACAAGAATCAAAGTCACAGTTTAGATATGTTGCGCTTTGCGGAGAGTTCTCTTCATTCCACGCAGGATCATCTGAAACGCCGCAGTATTCTTTTTTCACATCGGGGCCGTTCTTTTCCTGATGAAAGCCCACGAACTCTTCATCAAGGCGCGCCTGTGTCTGCTGGCGCAAATCGTTGTGAATCCCCGAAAGCACGATGATGACGCGATATCCTGCATCTGCGGCCTTAGCGATCACAGCCGAATAGTTTGCGGTCTTGCCGCTTTGCACCTGACCGACGACAAGCCCCCGAGTCTGCCAATGCGAATGATCCTTCGGGTCATGAAGACGGCGGAGCACGCGTTCGCTTTGTTCATCGATTGAATCTACGTCAGCAGGTGCGTACTTGCGTTCAAGTCGGCGGCGCATAATCGGCCAGTAGACGCGCTGACTGCGGACATCCTCCGTCACCCAAGATATTTCTTCTTCCGAACTTTGAACGAAAGCCGGCGGCGTCACAATACAGTAGCCATTAAAGGAGTTAAGTATCTGCTCCTTGAGAGAGTCAAGAAGATCACGTTCCGCGTCGGTCATGGGAATATTTTTAGCATCGGCTGAATTCCAAAACTTGTCCCAGGCATCGTCGAGCATTTCCCCGATGACGGCTCGGGCGAGAGGAGCTCCTTGGCCTTGACGCTTTCGTTTTCTAAGGTCCTCTTCGAGCTTTTCTGCGAAATCCTGAAGACTCAGGCGCAGGAAGTAGGAAATGTCTGTTCGGTCGGAAAAGAGTTTCATTTGTCAGTTTCATTGAAAATGTCGATTAAGACCGCAGGCCACGAATCGAAAGGTCGGCGTGATCTGATGAGGGCTTGAGCTTCATCTTTCGAGTGCTGCTTCAACAGCATATGAAAAACGTGCCGGACAGCATTGAGCATCAATGCATCCGGTACGATCGCCGGCGCCTTTTTGATGGATGTCGGGTGTGCAACGGCGAGAAGTTCAAGATAGCCCTTGAGGAGCTCCTCCGTGAGGCTTCCTTCTGAAAGAGTCTCAATGAGAGTATCAAAGACCGGATCGGCCGCATTGGGCATGCTTATGCCGCCCCTTGCGGGTTTTAGCCAAAGCTGCGATGCAGCCTCCTTCATGAAATTCGGATTTCGCGATTTAAGCGTAGTTTCCGAAATGGTCCGAGCCTGAACTGCATATTTGAAGAGCCAATTCCGGACTTCGTGCGGAGGTTTTGCCATGCTCTTTCGGATGTCGAGCTGCCATTTGACATCGTCCGCATTCGTGAAGTCGATTCGAAGACGCGCGAGCTTAAACTGCACGTCTTTTCTCAGATCTCGAAAGCCGAGCCACCCGCCATAGCTGATAAGACGCTTGCTTCGATAGACAAAAAAACCCTGCAGGTCAAGGTCATCATTCTCGCCGAAGAGCCAGATCGATTCCTTTGAAAACTCAGGGTCGGGAAGGACGAAAGGACGCAGATGCACAGTGGGCTTTGTCGAGTGCTCCGGCCAGGTCACCGTTGGGAAATCGCGAGGCTTCGAAGGGTGTTTCGAGAAGAAGGGATCCCAGGGAACAATTGGGCGCCCGTTGAGCAAAAGCTTGAAGTCGTCATCTTCGAGAAATCGGTGAAAAACTAGACTCAGGTGCCGCTTCATTGTTTCAAGAGTCGTCGCAAAATCATTTGCATGGTCTGGGCCGAGTGCACGGTCGAGCTTTTCCCAAATGACCGCAGTTCCGTGGGGACCGGAAAGTTCCTGCTTCAGATCCGTTAAGTCTTTAAGCTCCTCTAAATTCCATTCGTCGGTTTTTGAAAGGGTTTCGAGATCCCACGCGAAGGCAAACATACCTGCTTCAGTCTTCGAAACAACCGTCAGGCGGCGGCATTGGGAAAACGAGGCAGTTTTGAGTCCTAATCCAAATCGTCCCAAGTCTTTGACACAACGCACAGCCGATGGGGAGATCGAGCCGAGCGACATCGCGAGAATGAGTTCCGCTCGATTCATACCGCATCCGTCATCCGAGATGACAAGACGCTGCACAACGTCCTCTTTCGTTCGATCAATGCGCAGACAAATCGTCTCAGCGCCAGCCGCAATACTGTTGTCGATAATGTCAGCTACGGCCGTCTGGAGCGTGTAGCCCATACCGCGCATCGACTGCGTCAGAGCGCCGGCGCGCGGCGGAACTTCGATAGTATTGACGGAATTCATACGCTACTTAAACTCCTCGTTCGAACAAATCGTCGCAATAGAGCTTGAGTGCGCGCAGAAGCTCTCCGTAAAGCGTTACATTGGCTTGCTGCACCTGCTCACGATGCTGAATTGCAATGAATGTTTTTACAACAGCTGCAGAAACGGGCATTCTCTTGACGACCTCAATGCAGCGTCCGAGCTCTTCCAAAGAGGACGTATTAACGCGGTAGAAGTCGAGCGGATCTTTGGGCGGAGCAACGACGGGCTTCAAAGACGGAATCGTGCGTGCAGGAGCTGATGCCGGACCATTGTCCGGCTGTGAGTCGGCCGAGAACAAGTCTTCATCCTCGGCGTCCTTAAAGAAATCCCAGTCGCCTGTGTCAAGCGTTCCGTAAAGACTTAGTCCTGCAGGGGTTTCAGCCTTTGCCGGCTGTATAAGAGGCGCAGAAATCGCCTCAGCGCATCGCTCTTCATTTACATTCGGTGCCGAGTTCGTCGGCTCCGTTGGGAGCACAGAACCCTGGTCAGCTGAAGACGATTCAGCCGTTTGGATAGAAGCCTCGGGTGGCGGCTCAGCGGGAAGAATCTTTCGAGAATCCCGACGTACCGAGAGTGTTGTTCGGGAAGTCGGCCGCGCCTCCTTCTCTTCCGAAACTGAGGCCGCCGCGACAGTCTTGATAAGGCCCGAAGACCGTCCCAGCTGAATGAAATCGCTCAGACCCCGGCCGTGCGGCGACCTCGCTTGAGGAGAAAGTCCGCACTCGCAGTACTCGCGAATGAGAGCCTCGTTGCCAAACGAAGCGGCGAGAATGAGTTCGGGTGTCAGTATGTTGGCGGCGGCCGCCTTCATGCGTTCTGTGCGCCTTATTTTCGGGATGGAGAACCGCAAGGTTTCTGTTGTTACGGCTGCGCCCCAGTCAAGCAGCAATTTAGCGGCTTGACCGTTGCGATGCCCGCATGCATAAAGGAGGGCCGTGACTGAAGGCTGAATTTCGAGGTTTGGATCCACTCTTTCAGCAAGCAGATTTTCTAGTGCATTGAAATCATTTGAACGAATATATTGCGCGAGCGAATCCGAATCGGTTTTCTTATCGCGATTCGGAAAAGACTGTTTTTTCGCGCTGCGGCACAGCCGAATAAAGATCTTCAAAGCGCATTCAGCCCTATCTTCATTGTCGAGGGACGCTTCAAGCTCATTGAGCTTAGTACCGTCAAGATGCGCGCCCTGCAGAAATGCGATGAGCGCGGACTCGATATCACGTTCCTCAACAGCGCGGAGCAAACTGAACGTAGCTCCATCAACGGAGACTGAGGCATGTGCCTCATTTTCGACTCTACGGGAAGGAGCTGAATCAATACTTGGTCCCGTTTGAGAGTCGATCGGCGCCTCATCCCAGTTGGCAATGGTCCTCATCCGCCCGGCGAGCGGTTCGATGCCGGAGTTGCTGATAAGTTCAAGACGCGAAGCTTCCTCCAGAGTTTTCATCGTGAAGTGATGATCTGGGGAAACAGCGTTAGGCGAAACGCCAAGACACAAGTACTCCTTAACGAGCGCTGTATTCCTAAACAGGAGGGCCAGCATCAGCTCGGGGTTTAGGACGAGCGGATTTGCAGCCGCGCTCATGCGCTGGCGCAGATGGGCGGCCACCGTATGGTCGATCGATAAATCCGGCGTAATGCAGGCACCCCAAGTGAGAAGCTGCAGAACAGCGACATTGGAGTGATTCCGAACTGCGAAAGCAAGCGCAGAAACACCCGGCTCCACCTCAATGTTCGGGTTGAGTCCGGCTGCGAGATGGAGCCGAAGAGTCTCCCATAGCTTCGCTTTAATCCATGCACCGACCATAGCGCCCGTAGGAGCCCTCACGTCAACCTGCTTCGAGCGGCGAAGCCGCACTCGTTCAGTAAGGCAACTGATGCATTGCTGAATAAGAGGTGCGTTCTTAATCCTCCCGTCAGCTGTGATGTGCAGATGCTCCGTGCAGGGAGCGCCGGCCAGCACGGCTTTAACGACGCCGTCGAAGCTGAATGTTTTGACGGCTTCGACTAATACTGCATCGAGACCTCTAGACGTGCGCTTAGGGGGCTGGCTAATCGTCTCAATGGAGTTGAGCTTCGGCGGCTTTTCGGGAGTCGTCACGGGATTCTTGCGAGACTGCACTGCTGGTTTCGTTCCGCCTCGTGTACGCTGTGCATCCGCATTGTGAGTCCTCAAAAGCGCCACAATCGGCTGACGCCCAAGATTCTGAGCGAATTCGAGCGGTGAACTGCCGTTCTTGTCTGCAAGCGCCGGATCAGCTCCCCATTCGAGAAGCGAGCTGACTAGGCTGCTCTGGCTGTGAAGAACCGCCTCCGTAAGAAGCGTCCTCCCATCGGGCCCAATAAAATTCGGAGAGAGCCCTTTCGAAAGGAATTCATCTAGCGCAGCGACTCTGCCGGCACGTACAAAGGAGAAGATCTCGTCAGCGTTCCATCTCTCTTTGGGCACTTCGGGCACCTGAGCCGATTGTTGAGGCTGATGCAGCTCACCGTTCGTTATTCCTTCCGGCTCGGCACCTTTTGCTGAGGCCTCCTGGACAATCGTATCTTTAAACTTCCACTTCTTTTTTGACTGTTCCTCATTGACTATATTGGCTGACACAACGGCAGAGTGATTGTAAACGGGTTCGGAGCCTTGTTCTCGAACTCCCGTCGGGGCCGGCTACGGCTTATCCGGGAAACAAACTCGTAACAGACGGTTGAAGATTGACACGGCTCTCTGTTGTTTAAGGAATGTTAAAAAAGAACTGTCCTTCCAATTCCTTTAGGAATTAGCAGCGTGTAATCAAGAAGCTGGGACTTAAGCAAATTAGAAAAGAATACATGATCTCATTCATAATGAGGCTCTAGAGTAATCACTGCCGTATCATGGGATAATCATTCGTTTATCTGACCCTTGCCGACCATCCTTGAATTTCTCCCTGCCGCTTCTAAGCCCCAGCGCGAGCAAAGAACTTTGGTCAGCACTGAAACCAAGAGTCCGGTCCGGCTGCCGACCGCTTCCATACCCCGCGTCAGCCCGCGCCATTCTTCAGTCAAGCCGACTGCTGCGGAAGCAAAAGTACGGACAGCAGTCAGATAAACGAGCATTCGCGAAGAATCCCCGCAGAACCAATTTATGGACGGCGCCGGACATTGGACGAGACTAGTCGGGAGCTCAATCAAAACAGAGGGCTGAGGAATGACTGCTGCAAGCATTCAGGGAATCATTGAAGAGTGGGATCTGAAGTGTTTTAAATCAGTTTACTGATGGATGCGTCGACGGCTGCCGCATCAAAACTCTGTTACCGTCAAAGCGGTATGCCCTCCCCATATAAACCAGCACAACAGGGCCGTTGCGCCTCTTGCTCGACAGCCGCTGAACCTATCGCAGAGGATGGTCATGAACGTAATGACGTCCTCATCCGAGTCCTTATTCACATGAAGCATCTTGTCGAACCTCAAGAGAATGTCTGTCTCGGTTTCAGCACTGCCGCAAATAAATCAGAGCATTCCAATGCCAAAGCGCAGGACTCGATCTGTAATCTGGAGCTGCGCAGATCAAACAGTAGTCGCCATAAAGCCTGACGTCTGAAGTCTGTGAATACATTTCTAAATATCCTCGTTATGCAGAGGCAAATGCTATATCTAGTGTTTGGCGCACCATCCTTTAATATTTCGAAATAATAACCTTACGTTTTATTGCTCTTTCTACAAAATAATCAAAACTCTGTGAAAAATGATCTTTCTCTCTGCCTCAATATAAAAATAGTTGACGATATTTACGAAAAAAAAGGAGCTGATTCGTAACGAACTATCTGACTCTGCGTCGCAAGGGAAGATGACTGATTTTATTTTCGCATAAATTGAGTTCACTCCTTTGCACCTTCTGGTGTATTGGCAAAGCTATACCAATATTTGCCTTCCTTCTCCGTGCCGTAGAGCTTAATGAAACACCAAGGCTTCGGCTCAGCATATAGAGCCTCGACATCTTCGAGGCATTCATTCAGCCGCAGTGCTCGAACAAGTGCATTGCGAGCGGCAGCACGAATCATGCGGTTGCGCCAGCGCTTTTCTAGTTTTTCTGAGATGTGATTGCTGTTGCAGCAAAAAAATGGACCAATGGGTGTGTGACGTCGAGACCGAGACATCTGTGTGTATTCTCCTGACAAAACTCGGCAGCAAGAGATATCCAAGAGCTTTTCTGCCATCTTTCCTTAACTTCATCATAGAACCGCGTACGTCGCCATTCGTCGCATCGAGGAACTATGATGGGTTATCGGATGAATTGAATGATGTTCTCCCGATGTCCGTTTATTAAGTGCTTTGGAGTGCTCTATGACTGCTGCTACTGAAGATACGTTTGTCGATCTGCTCTGCCGCATCCCGAATTCCGACCGCAAAGAGCTGCTTGCGCTTTGGACCGTCTTATCGGAAGTCGGTGAATCGAGAGCAGCCTTCACTGCGGCTGCAAATTGGCTTCTGCCAGCCTTGAATGCTGCCGAACTTCCAAAGAGCAACATTGATGAGCAAATGCTTGACTCCTGGCAACCCAATGAACCAGATACCCTGTGGCATCTTCCCGCGCATCTTCAAAACGTCGTCCTAGCGCGCATTACTGCGAACGCCCGCATCTTGATTGTTGACAAGATACGAGGGTTCATCAGTCAAAATGACTGCCGTGAATTCCTTGATAAATATGCTCACCTTTTCCATGCCGCTCTTCCGCCCAATGGCACAGAAAGTGCCTTTGGACTTTTCCGCAGCGCACTCCGACAACTCATGGACGTCAGCGATTGTTTAATCCCATACGTTGAGGATCAGCTCCCGCAGTATCGCATCCGGTTTATTACGAAACCCGCATCAGCCGCCATCAAAGAGCTTGATTTCATTTTCAGAAAAATCGGTGCAAGTACGCATCGCAATGAAGATGAACTCATCGTTCGCGAACGACGTCTTGAACACGATGCATTGGTCCGCATTCTTGCCAGTCTGGCTGCTCGCTATGAAAAGGAACTGCAGATCGCAGAACTTCCCGACGCCGAAAAAACAAAAGATTTCCAAGCCCCATTTTCGCCATTCAGCTTCGCCGAAGCCATGCAGTTATTTGGCCGATCAAACAGCTTAAACAACAGCAACAAACTTGATCTTTGGAAAAATATTGCCGGCATTGAAGGAGATAAATTTTACAAACTATAGATCAAGTTGAGGCGAGATGAATATCTCTAAATTAATAAATACAATGTAATTCAAGTCACTTTAAGCTGCATGCTCTCATTAAGTTTCCCTCTAAAAGAGACATGATTAACGAGATCAACTGATCTACGTGAAATCAATTCTGGAAATATCCTCAAAAGTCGTAAGGGAGAGCTCAATAATGCATTTCTGTAGGGGTCAAGATTTGTCCGCTAGGGGGGTCAACTTACCTGACCGTTGACATTTCCATGCCGCTACTGAGTTGATAATTATCCCAGGCTTTGCTATCGGCATCCTTCATCGATTCGATGCCTCCTCGAGTCAGCCGAGTCGCTAGTCCTTCCTGCGGCCGGGCGAACAGCGGGGCTTCTCCACACAATCACACGAACGCTGCGGGGACACACAACGAAAACCGCCTGCACCGAAATGCAAGCGGTCCAGCAAAGTCTGCGCTACTGCAGCAGCAGCGCAGACTCTATTACTTTTGGGCAATCGTCCGATTAGAAAACGGGGATTACGCCGCCCTTGTACTTTTCTTCAATGAACTTCTTCACTTCAGGAGACGTCATGGCTGCCTTGAGTTTCTGGAACTCGGGCTTTGCTTCATCACCGTCGCGAACGACTACAACGTTGCCGAAGGGCGAGGACTTCGCTTCAAGCGCGATGGAATCATGCGCAGGATTGAGGCCCGCCTGAAGTGCATAGTTGGCATTAATCACAGCTGCAGCCACATCATCGAGCGAACGCGGGAGCTGAGCCGGTTCAAGCTCATAGAAAGAAAGCTTCTTGGGATTCTCAACGATGTCCACCGTCGTCGCAAGGAGCGTCGCATCTTTCTTCAGCTTGATGAGACCGGCGTTTTCAAGAACCTTGAGCGCACGGCCTTCATTGGTCGGGTCGGACGGTACGGCAATGCGAGAGCCAGCCGGGATATCGGCCACGTTCTTAAACTTCTTCGAATAAACGGCCATCGGTTCAAGATGAACGGAGACGAGGATCTTGAACTTAAAGTTGTGCTGCTTCACAAACTCTTCAAGATAAGGAATCGTCTGGAAGTAGTTGGCATCCAAGTCCTTCGAATCCAAAGCGAGATTGGGCTGAACGTAATCGTTAAATTCAACCACTTCAAGCTTTACGCCCTCTTTTTCAAGCTGAGGTTTGATGAAGTTGACGATGTCCGCATGGGGCACTGGCGTCACACCGATACGGATGACTTTATCAGCAGCGGCAGCGCCGGCTGAAAAACCGAACGCCAGAACAGCTGCGGCAGCAGCGCCGGTAAAAGTACGCGTAATGAGATTGGCAATCGACATTTGAGGTTCCTTTGAATTTGTTTCCTGCAGACTTTCGACAGATCGGCATCACGAAACTGTCAATGTTCTGCAGTCATTTGCATTTTGAATTTGACCGCTGGTTCATTCTGCAGTCCGGGTGATGACACCCATTCGGTCGACTGAGAAAACCTTTCTCGGAGCTGCGGTTGCCGGGACCCCTCGGGCGGCGAACAGCTCTCTTCTTTAACTCCGCAGGCGCGGAATCTGTTTTTAACGGTCTTTATGTCCTGTCCTTGGCTTTTTAAACCGGGACCGTACCCCTCGGGCGCGTCGGGCATGGGTTCATACTAGCCTCGCAAAAGACAAATTGGGGGTGTGATGCCAATATCACACCCCCATTTTGAAAACTCTCCTGCGGTATTACCAGCCGAGGTTCGGCTTTCTTCGTAGACAGCTGACGCGGCTTTAAAGCACTGCGCCTTCCGCCTCTTCTGCTTTTACGGGTTTAAGCACCTTCACGAACCAGTTAACCACCCGTTCGATGACGGGTTTTTGGAACCAAGGGAGATCACCGTGCTGAGCGTTGTCAACTAAAACATATTCAGCATCAACGTTCTTTGCCTTCAGTGCGCGGAAGAGCTTTGCGCTCTGCGTCGGGCTCACGAGCGGATCCTGCGCGCCGTGGAGGATGAGGAACGGAGGCTCTGATCCGTCAACGGGACCGTTCACCAACAGCGCCTCAGTAGATGCAGGCGATTCATGCACCTTATCAATTTCAGGACCAAAACCCTCGCCGATAGTTGTCAGATCTGACAGTCCGTAAATGGTGACTGCCGCCTGAACATCGGACGAAACATTAAGCCAATCGCCTTTATCAAACTGTTTTTCTCCGTTGGTGACGCCGGTCATCTGCGAGAGGTAGCCGCCGGCAGAATCCCCCAAAACACCGATTCGAGCCGGATCGATGCCGTATTCAGCTGCATGTGCACGCAGGTAACGCACTGCAGACTTTGCATCCTCAAGAATGGCAGGGAACTTATCGGGCACCACGCGGTATTCCGCTGCAGCTACAACAAACCCTGCGTTGGCAAGCGCGCGCCGCATTTCAGAAAACTTTTCATGGTCCGCCGATGTGAAGCCGCCGCCCGGAAAATAGATCACCGCCGGCTTCTTCACCTTCGTGCGGGGAATTTCAAGCGTCATACGAAGCTGGCGAACAGTGCGGGTCGACTTAATCTGAGAATAAATAACGCCGGAAATCATGTCGATGCGCGGGACTTTCCCTTCAACATGGATGACCTCGGCACCTTCGGTCCAGCCAGCCAGTTTCGCAGAGTCTGCATCCGCGGCCAGTACTGAAGAAGCAGCGATCGTCAATGCGGAGAGACCGAGAACAGCAGCTGCGGCAGTATGAAAAACTTTCTTCATGGTTCGTTTAGTCCTGATTATTGTTCTAAAAAAGCTTGAATCGTTGCGAAAACCATCAGCTGCATCTTGCCGCAGAAAATTGGCCTCTCAAGCGGGCAACAGCAATGAACGGTCCAACATCCCGAAATCATGCACAGCAACAGAGCTGTGCCGCTACGACCCGGGGGATGAGGCTAAGCCGAAATCAAAATTCCAAATGTCGTCCAGTCAACACTTCCAGAATGGAATCTTTTCCGAGCGCTGAAAGCGGCACCGGCGGCTTGGGGTCATCAAGATGGTCACCGAGCATCTTCTGATACCAGTTGACGTCGTGCCATGCTCCGTTCTTAAAACCCGCCTGAAGATAGGTGCCGACGAGTTTGAATCCCATACGCTTATGCAGCCGATCACTAGGCGGATTGGGAGACGTTACGCAGCCGAAAACAGACAAGACCCCCTGAGCCTTGAGAAGCGTCATCAGGCGGCTGTAAAGCCCTCCGCCCAAACCGCAGCCCACTGCGCTCTTGGCGAGATAAACCGAAAGCTCAGCGTTCCATTGATACGCCGCTCGTTCCATATGACGGTGGGCATAGGCATAGCCCATGCAGCGCCCATCCTCTTCGGCGACAATGTAGGGATAAAAGCCGGCAATGGTGCGAATGCGTTCGGCGAATTCTTCTGTTGTCGGCAGCGTGTATTCAAACGTAATCGTTGAATGAATATATTCGGAGTAAATCTGCAAAAGCGCAGGAGCATCTTCCGGCACAGCCAGGCGATAGTGCATGAGGACACCTTAAAGAAAACAAACATGCAGCTTTTGAGTTTATCGGGTGCTGCAAGGCTCATCCTTAGACAATGTCCTCAAGTCTGTGAGCTGCGGCTCAAGGATATGCGGCATGATCAGGCAGATTTCTTCCGGCTGAGCTATGTTTAGCGTCTCAAATGTCACCCGTACTCTTTGCATGGCCAAACGTAAGACCACCCCGCTTGACGACGCCGCTACTGATTCGATTTTTGATGTTTTAGGCACGACGCCCGACGAAGCTTCCGCATCTTCGGAATCATCATCAGTGCCGTCTGAAACTGCAAGGCGCTCACTGGAACCCCTGCCCTTACGCTCAGTTTCGTCTGCTGCTGTGCCGCCGGCAAATTCAAAAAGCCCTGCTCGAAACACAAAAGCCGACACAGCTCCTCGGACCCCAAAGGCACCGCAGGCCTCTAAATCGATCAAACCGCCGAAGACGCCGCAGCTGGAAAAATCCATCAAAGAAGAAGCGCTCGCGCTCTTTCAAAAAGGCCTGACGATTGAGGAAGTTGCCCGTGAGCTGATGCTTCCGCCTTCGGCAGTACGCGACTGGGAAGCGCTTTATCAAGACGGAAAGCTCACGAAATTCGGCAAAGCACGCATTGCCGCCGATGAACGTGAAAAGCAAGAACCTACGCTCTTTTTTAAAGCGAAATAACGCTCCCGCGGCCGCGCAAGCGCGCTGAGCTTATGCGCAGCACCATCTTGTCAATCACGCTTCAATCGGTGTTTTCTCCACCTTGCGGAATCCCCCGCGTTCACGCCAGGCTTCAATCCAGCCCGTCAGCTGCACCGTATCATCCATATCCGCTTCAAGCCGCCAAGCGCCGTCTTCGAGCTGCTGAAGCGTTTGGGTCGGATTGAATGGCGTTTCGCTTAAATTCACGGCCGTCTCTGGGTTGGTGAATTCAATCAGCAAATGAATCTTGCCGCCGTTCGAATAGTTAAAGTGGCGGGATGCAACATATTGAGAAAGTGAAAAGTCCTGCGGCCTGACGGACGGGAAGGCGGTCACCTCGGCCTCGTCCATGCGGTGAAGCGCCAAGTGACGAATATTGTTATAGCCCTCAAATTGGCAGATGAGATAAAGGCGCTGCACCTGCTGCACTAAGCCAAGCGGAGAAACCACGGCTTCGTTCTCCTCTCCGCGGCTATTATGGAATTTCACGCGAAGCTTGGAATCACGATAGAGCGCTTCACTCACGGCATTAAAGATGCGCGGTTTAATTTTGGGCGGCATCATCGGCACCGTATCCGAAACGAATGCCACTTTCTGCAGCCATTCCCGTGTTTTAGCGCTTTTGCCGTTTTCATTGAGCGCCGTTTTGGATGCACTGAAAAGCGGTTCCATTGCTTCCGTAATACAGGGCGGCAGCTGGTACTTGAGACGTTCCTGGCACAAGCGCAGAAGCAGACTCTCCTGCGGCGTGAGCGAACTTTCGTCAAGTGTGGAATCGGGTGCATTTCGGCGGTAGCCGTATGGTTTTCCGCGGCGGTCCACTTCAATATGAAAAGCTTCGCACTCCACTAGAGCAACCAAAAAGCGCTGAAGACGACGGGGCATCAAATCGATGCCCTCGGCAGCTAGCCCCTTGCGAATCTCAGTCGACGACACCCAACGATTCTTCGGAATGCGCTGCAGAACTGCAATCAGGAGGAGCACTTCGTTAATCGTTGATTGAGACTCTGCTTGATAGGACATAACCCGGCCCCTTTGCTCTGGTGGATGCTGACTGATGAATTTTAACCAAAGCTTAGTTGAGCAAAAGATCTCAATGTGAGTTTTAACTAGATTCACGAAGGCCTGGATCTGTCAGCGTTCAGCATCACGAATCAAATTCTTCGCGCGCGGCCGGCAACAGTTCCCGCTTGACCAGCCGCTTAAACTTAGTTAGTTATACTCAATCGAATATTCCATCCGCTGTGCAGAGCATGTTCCTTTTTTTCAGCAGCAGGGTCTGCAGTCCAACGTACTTTATTGCTCCTCAGCATCATCAGCGCCTGCATCAAGGCAATCGCCGATTCTTTCGGCATTCGCCTTGATAAGTCCCCTCAGCCATGCCATTGCAGGATCACGGTCAACGCGTTCATGCCAAATGAGCCGTGCCCAGAAGGTCTCCCGTCCACGGCCAAGCTCCGTTTGCGGATGAAGCGGCATGACCGCAATCCGGCCTTCAGACTCGAAAAGCCGCGCAGTAAGGAGCGGCAGAACCGCTACACAGTCGGTTTCTTCCAAAATGCCGGGCACAACTAAAAAGAAAGGAACTGCAATCGCCCGGTCGAGAAGCTCCTCGCCCACGACCGTTTTTTCGTCCATCGAATAAATCTCATACTGGCTGCTGCCGCGATTGGATACCTGAATCTTGCGGCAGCGGTTCACATCCTTCCAAGGGATTCGACCGGTTTCGCGCCATTTCAGCGCAATCGGATGGTTCGGCCGCGTACAAAGCGCATAGCCCATCCGAATGAGTTTGAGCTCATGCATCCCTGCGGGAAGCTTGCGGCTCGAAGGATAGATGGCAGCGTCAATTTCCCCTGTTTCTAATTTTTCAAAGAGGTGATCATCGATTTGGACGAATTCCAAACCGGCACGCGGCGCAGCTTCCAAAAATCGCTTCACGAATCCCCGCATCACAGCGTATACCGCATTGTCGACAACTCCAATTCGAAATGAACGCTCGAGATCTGCAGGACGAAAGACCTCGGGCTTCACAAGCGCTCCCGCAGCGCCAAGCAGTGCACGCACTTCGGGTTCGAGTTCAAAAGCTCGCTGCGTCGGGATCAGCTGCGGAGATGACCGCAGAAAGAGCGGATCATCAAACACATCGCGGAGCATCTTCAGCACACGAGATGCCGTCGAAAGACTGATGCCTTGAGCCTTCGCCGCCTCCGTGAGGCTCTTTTCCTCCACTAGCCGCAGGAAAAACATCAAGTCGCCCAAGGAAAGCTCAGTCCATTTGGGATTGGCGAAAGAACCATTGCTCAGCATCTGCAAATTGATCTCGGAAAATCGGCATTTCGTCGAAATGAGCAGTTTCGTAAACTGCTCTTCGTCTTATGGGGAAATAAGCGGCGCGCAAGGATTTCGACCAATCCGCCGCCGGCCTTTCCCCCAAGCCACACAAAAAGGAAACAGTAATGAAGTTCAAGTCTACCGTCATTGCGGCCAGCGTTCTCGCGGGCATCATGAGTCTCTCGGCCGGTGCTTATGCCATGGGCGGCGCTTCCGGCGCACATGTCAACTATCCGACGACCGGCAAGATTGGTGCCGTCATGATGAATCCGTACGGCATTGCACCGCTTACGGCCGTGATTCGCAACGGCGGCTACTCCCTCTCCGACATCTCGGTGCGCATCGTCCCGAAGGACGGCGGCCAGGAAATCACCTATACGGTGAGCGACGCCAAGGCCCGCACGCATGGCGGCATTCCGATCTTCGGTCTCTATGCCGGCTACCGCAATACGGTTGAGGTTTCCTACACCAAGACCACCGAAGGCAAGAGCGAACGGGTTGAAAAAGAGGTTTATCGCATTTATGCCGGTCCTGCCAATATTGCTACTGCGGGCTACGCCGGCGTGACTTCAGTCTTCCCGGTGGCTGAAGTCAAAAAGGTTGATCCTGCGTTCAGCGACCGCCTCTACCTCATCAACAACATGATCGCGGCAACGCCGAACACGACCCGCGCGGTCTGGAACAACCCGATGGGCGGCGCACTCGAATGGAACCGTTATCCGCAGAACGCCATCTACGACACGAAGGGTGAGATCCGCTGGTACATGGAACCCTCGAAGATCTACGACCCGAACAATATCTATATGGCCGGCATCATGATGGGCTTCCGTCAGAACAATGACGGCGCGTTCACCTGGGGCTACGGCCAGCGCTACGTTAAGTACGATCTGATGGGACGAGAAATCTTCAACCGTCAGCTCCCTGACGGCTATGCCGACTTCTCGCATGCCATGGATCCGATGCAGAACGGCAATTACCTCGTGCGCGTTGCCTCTGCCGACCATGCTCGTCCCGACGGCAAGCATGTCCGCACGGTTCGCGACGTGATTATCGAAGTGGATCAGAACGGCACAGTGGTTGACGAATGGGCGCTCTGGGACATCCTTGATCCCTACCGCAACAATGTACTGAAAGCGCTCGACCAAGGCGCAGTCTGTCTCAACATTGATGCGACGAAGGCCGGCCAGACGATTACTGC
>PPYF01506617.1_pt1 | contig 33394 bp, 53 predicted proteins | sample 1559871 | NCBI WGS metagenome assembly PPYF01 (sample SAMN08240021, study PRJNA423297) | Human gut metagenome, whole genome shotgun sequencing project.
GCAAGAAGGAGAAAGATGGCGCGGGTGCGCCCACCCCTGACCCTGCGGAACGTTTTAACGAGCCGGTACGATCTGCGGTGCGGGACTGGCTGAACTACAAGAAGGAACGCAGAGAGGCGTACAAGTCAACCGGCTTGAAGTCTCTGCTGACAGAAATCGAAAACCGCGTAAAGCGGCATGGAGAACAGGCGGTAGCTGAGGTTATCCGGCTGAGTATGGCAAACAACTGGCGCGGGATTATTTGGGACAGAATCACGGAGACCAGACCGGAAAAACCAAAGTACCGGATTGTGAACGGAGTGAAGGTGTATGACTGATATCATCACCAGCGAAAACCTGCTGATCGGTGCGGCGATTACAAACCCGCAGACGGCACGGCGATTACTGGAAGAATTAAAGCCGGAGGACTTCACGGTGGAAGCGAACCGTGAAATCTTTGAGGCGATGCAGCGGATCGACAACCGAGGCGAGGACGTAGATCCGGCAAAGGCGGCAAACGAAAGCGGCGTGGTACGCTCGTACTTTTACGAGTTGATGGAGATCGCACCGAGCGGGAACGCAGACCTTGAACCGCATATCGCAGAGGTACGCAAGGCTGCACTGCGACGCGGTATCCGCGAGGTACTGAGTGCGGCAGATACGGATATTATTGCAAATGCGGACCCGTCCGAGGTGATAGACGGAATGACACAGCAGCTTGCAAAGCTGGCAGAGCACGCGGAAGGCGAGCTGATCAGCGGCGAGAACGCTGCACTGGAATTTTGGGACAGGCTGGACAGCGACGCGGTTTCCGTGCAGACCGGATTTGAGGACTTGGACCGGATTCTCGGCGGCGGTATGCTCAACTGCGGACTGTATGTACTGGCGGCAAGACCCGGCTGCGGCAAGACGGCAATCAGCTTACAGATTGCGGACAACGTGGCAAAGCAGGGCGGTGTGCTGTTTATCTCGCTCGAAATGGATTCTGTGCAGTTGACCGCAAGACGTGTGAGCCGGATTTGCAAGATTCCGGCAAGCAAGTTATTGCTCGGCGGTGCTACGGACGACGAGATCGCCGCTGCAAGTCGTGCGGGACACAGTTTGATAAATGTTCCGCTGTACTTAAACAAGACGTTACGGTGCGGTGTAAGCGAAATACGGACGATGGCACGCAAGGTGAAAAACCTGCGGCTGGTGGTCATTGACTACTTACAGTTGATTAAGCCGAACATGCGACTGCGGAGCCGGTACGAGCAAATCACCGAAATTTCCGGTGAACTGAAAGTGCTTGCGCGGACGTTGGGCGTGCCGGTTCTCTGTCTGGCACAACTGAACCGAGGGACGGAAAGCAGAGCGGACAAAAAGCCGATGCTGTCAGACCTGAGAGACAGCGGTGCGATTGAACAGGACGCGGACAGCGTGATTCTGCTGCACCGGCCGGATATGTACGACGAGGACGAGAAAGCCGAGAGCGTGCAGGTGAAGGTAAACGTGGCGAAGAACAGGCACGCGGGAACGGGTGAGATCGACATGATGATGCACCTTGCAAGCGGCAAGTTCTCGGCTGCAGACTGGAGGTACAGTTGAAATTCGTGATAAAAGGTCCGCTGCCGGGACTGAATGAGCTGATCGAGGCGGAACGGCGCAATCGGTACTTAGGCGCACAGCTCAAGAAGAAGTGCGAAACCGTTGTGATGCACGCGGCAAGACAGCTTGGAAACGTGGAATTTGAGGAGCCGGTGTATATGATATATCACTGGTACGAAAAAGACCGGAGACGGGACAAGGATAATATCTGTGCGTTCGGCAGAAAGGTTATTCAGGATGCGCTGGTGAAAGCGAGGTATTTGTCGAACGACGGATGGAAGAATATCCGAGGGTTTGAAGATCACTTTGAGGTGGATGCGAAGAATCCGAGGATTGTGGTTGAGATTTTGGGAGCGGATGAAACGGATGAAGTATGAGGACTTTTTGAAGGGCAAGCTGAAAAGCAGACCGAAAAGCGGATTTGACATGCAGGAGAAGCACGAAAATCTGTTTGAGTGGCAGAGATATGTGACGGACTGGGCGTGCAAGACCGGGAGCGCGGCACTATTCGAGGATTGCGGGCTTGGCAAGACGGCACAGCAGCTTGCATGGGCACAGGAAACCGCACAAAAGACCGGCAGGCCGACGTTGATTCTGGCGCCGCTGGCGGTGTCGCGGCAGACCGTGCGCGAGGGCGAGAAGTTCGGCGTGCCGGTGACTTTGGCGGAGATGGATGCGGATATTGCGTCGGGCGTGAATATCACAAACTATGAAAAACTGGACAAGTTCGACACGTCAAAGTTCGGTGCTGTGGTGTTAGACGAAAGCTCGATTTTAAAAAGCTACATGGGAAAAACCAAACGGCAGATTATAGGAGCGTTCCGCGATACACCGTTCAAGCTGGCCTGCACGGCTACGCCTGCACCTAACGACCTAATGGAGCTGCTGAACCACGCGGAATTTCTCGGCATCATGCGTTCAAGCGAGGCGCTTTCCTGCTGGTTTGTGGCAGACCAGAGAAACAGCGGACACTATCGGCTGAAAGGACACGCAGAGCACGATTTCTGGCGCTGGGTGGCGAGCTGGGCAGTGTGCATTTCCAGCCCAAAGGACATTGGGTTTGATGATACTGGGTATGTTCTGCCAGAGCTGCGCGAGAAAAACGAAGTCGTGCAGACCGAACAGAGCTTGCTTGCGCTGACGGAAAAGCTGGATTTGTCCGTCAAGGGCTTTCACGCGGCAAAGAAAAAGAGCCTTGCGGAGCGCGTACAGCGATGTGCTGAGATCGTCGGCGGGTCGGATGAGCAGTTCGTCGTGTGGTGTTTTCAGAATGAGGAAGCGGACGAGCTGAAAAAGGCGATTCCCGGCGCGGTTGAGATACGCGGAAGCGACAAGGCGGACGCAAAGGAACGTGCGGCGGTGGATTTCATCGACGGGAAATACCGCGTGCTGATCTCCAAACCGTCCATCTTCGGTTTTGGCCTGAACTTCCAGAACTGCCGCAACGCGGTGTTCTGTGGGCTGGATTACAGCTATGAGAGCTACTATCAGGCAGTAAGACGGTTTTACCGTTTCGGGCAGGATAAAGAAGTAAACGTATGGCGCGTGATCGGAGAGGGAGAGAAGGAGATACTGGACGCGATTGAACGCAAGGCGCAGCAGAAACAAGAGATGACCGTGAGCATGGCGCAGGCTATGCGGGAATTTCAGACGGAAGCTGTGCGAGGACGTGAGTTTGTGCTCGATCTGAAAAAAGACGAGTTCAAGTTCCCGGCATGGATTAAGGAGGCAGTGTAATGCAGGAAGTAATGAATGAGCGCTACGCACTTTACAACGGAGACTGTGTAGAGGTGGCACGGCAGATGCCGGACGAGAGTGTTCACTTTGAAATTTTCAGCCCGCCGTTTGCAAACCTGTACATCTATTCGGACGATCTGCGGGATATGGGCAACTGCAAGAACGAGGACGAGTTCTTCGAGCAGTTCGACTATCTCATTCCAGAGCTGTACCGGGTGCTGATGAATGGCCGCATTTGCGCGGTACACTGCAAGCAGCTTGCACGGTACAAGTCCAGCCACGGCGCAAGCGGCTGGTATGATTTCCGAGGCGACATCATCCGGCACTTTGAAAAGGCGGGATTTCAGTACCACAGTGAGGTTGTCATCTGGACTGACCCGGTACTGGAGATGCAGAAAACCAAGACGCAGAGACTGCTTTACTGCCAGCTTCAGCGCGATGCGAGTCTGACGGGTATTGGTATGCCGGAGTACCTCGTGCTGTTCCGCAAGTGGAAGGACGACGGCAAGAACCCGGAACCGGTGCGGCACTACAAGACGGCAGAGGACGCGGAAAACGACGGTGCAGACGTTCGGCAGGTGTTTGATCTGCCGATGTGGCAGAGATACGCAAGCCCAGTGTGGTTTGATATTCGCAGAACCGACGTACTTAACGCGCGACTGGCACGCGAGGACAAGGACGAAAAGCATATCTGTCCGTTGCAGCTGGAAGTTATCAGACGCGCGGTGCAGCTTTGGACAAACCCCGGTGACGTTGTGTTTTCACCGTTCGGCGGGATCGGCAGTGAACCGTACATTGCACTGGAGCAGGGGCGCAGGGCGGTAGCGGCTGAACTGAAGCCGGGCTATTTCACGCAGATGGTACGCAACTGTGAGGAAGTGTGCAAGCCGAAGGACGAAGATCAAGTGACGTTTGGTGAGGTGTGCGGATGAAAGTTTTAATCGCCTTCGAGGAATCGCAGGCGGTGTGTGTGGATAGACGGTGTATGAATTGCAAGTGGTACTACGAGGAAGTGTGCTGCAACGGCGACAGCGAACACCGGGCGGATTTTATGGACGTGGAAAGCAGATGCAAGGAATGGGAGGAACAGAATAATGACATTAGTTGAATTGCAGGACGTATTAGGCAGACGCATTGAGATTGCGGAGAACCCGGATATGGATATTGCACAGCGCAAGGAAGAAACCGAGATTTCGCAGACCATTGCGAGCCTTGCAAAACAGATGATCAACAACGCAGACATTGTACTGCGTGCTGAGAAGCTGATGGGCGAGGGCAAGCTCGTTAACAGCAACATCGAAAAGATGATTCGATGAGCTGCCATCATAGATACACACAGGAGCAGGAGCAGTTTCTGCGGGAGCAGATCGGCGTATGCGACAGCTATGCCGACCTGACCCAGCGGTTCAATGCGCGGTTCGGCACGGCGCTCCGGCAGCACAGCGTGCAGGATAAGTGTACTAAGCAGATGAAAATCCACCGCGGCAGGAACAGCGGACAGTTTGAAAAGCACGGTCAGCCGCGTGCACTGCCGATAGGAACGGTGCGCCGAAGCCAGACGGGAACGTACATCAAGGTGCGCGAAGTGCCGGTGGATGCGCATATTTCCGGATACGCAAGACCGTACTGGATACCGTTGCAGGAAAAGGTCTGGACGGATGCGCACGGCAGTGTTCCGGCAGGGCATATGATCTGCTTTCTGGACGGGAACACTGCACACTTTGCACTGGAGAACCTGTATCCGATCACACGCGCCGCAAGCGTGCGTATGGCGCAAAATAAATGGTGGACGAGTGACCCGCGCATTACCAAGACCGGGATTATGTATTGCAATTTGATGATTGCGTTGAGGAGGAAACGGAATGGATGAGTATATTGAGCGTGAAGCTGCAATTAAGGCGATAGAGAAAGCCGATTACACTTTAATCGCAGACGATGCCGACAGCTATAAATCGGATTATCTCAGAGAGATTATAGAGAGCGTGCCTGCCGCCGATGTTGTGCCGGTGGTGCATGGGCGGTGGGATGATTCCGGGAGATATACGTTCCCGAGTGGTAACGCAGCTGTCAGGTGCACCAACTGCGGCTGCGCACTGACAGAGAGTGAATATCACCTGAACAACTGGAATTACTGCCCTGTATGCGGGGCTAAGATGGACGGAGGTGCGGACAATGGCTGAATACATTGAGAAGCACAAAGCAGTCAATCTTTTGACCTCTTTAGAGAACGAATTCCAGCAGTTTAAGCCGTTCAAATGTTTTGAACACGCAATGTATCGTAAATTGTGCGAAACGGAAATCGCTATCGGGAAATTACCTGCCGCCGACGTTGTGCCAGTAGTGCATGGCGAGTGGGTGCAGACAGAAGCACCCTTTATGAATGAATGCGAAGACTGCTCTGTGTGTGGATACAGAACGGTTTGGGGACACAGATTTAACTACTGCCCGAATTGCGGCGCAAAGATGGACGGAGATGATTCGGAATGAGATGTGACCTTTGCCCATTATCCAATCCGGAGGACGTCTGCCCGGAAGCGGAAGGCGCACACGGCATGGAGCACAAGGACGGCACGCTCGGCTGCAAGCACCCGCGCAGCTGGGTAGAGAAGCGGGACGCGGAGTACAGCGAGTATCTTGGTGCCATGGGACTTGACATGGGAATCGAGATGGACTTGACGCCGGAGGAACTGGAACGTGCACTTGCGATCTGCCAACACATGGTCGGTCTGGACTATAAGCGACCATACCACCGACACGGAAAAGCGTTTTACCGCGCATATCGGAATTACTATTACGATTTGCCGAAGGGCAACCGGATCTTAGACAAAATGCCGAAGGAGCTGTTCCGCGTCCACCGGAATGAGCGCGGCACGACCTACTACCTGACGCAGACCGGGCTGGATTGGCTCGGGCGTCAGCTACATGTGAAAATTGTACGGAGGTGCAGATAATGATTGAACTGAAACCTTGCCCGTTTTGCGGTGGAGAAGTTGAAGAGCATGGCGGCTTATGCAATTACGGGAAGCACATTATGACATTGGACTTAAAGTGCAAAGGTTGTGGGACCACTTTTAAGTTTAAGGCAAAATGGTCAAGCGACCCGTATAACGAAACGCATGAAGCATGGAACAGGAGGAAAAACAACGATGAAGTTTGAGAAAGACGGGAAGGTTTACGAGAGCTTCGAGGACGCTGTGGACGCATTTTTCCTCGGGGATCGCAAGATATTTGTTAATGGCGAAAAGGCGGAATTGAAATTCCCGGACGATGTGCGACAGAGCATGATATGGGCGTATGAGGACGCAGATATGGGGCACGTACGGCTGAACGCAAAACTCATGGGCTATGAGGTGATTGACGACACGCCCACCATTGCCGAGACGGCCGCAAAGTACGGCGAGGACGTAAAGCCCGACCCGGTAAACCACCCGGCGCACTACACGTCCGGCGGTATTGAGTGCATCGACGCAATGCATACGGCGTTTGGCGCAGAGGCGGTAAAGGACTTTTGTCTGTGCAATGCGTTTAAGTACCTGTGGCGGCACCGGAACAAAAACGGTGTGGAGGACTTGAAGAAAGCGCGCTGGTATCTGAACCGGCTGATTCGAGAGATGGAGGTTACGGGCGATGAATAGAAAAATAGAAGAGTTTGTACTGCGAGAAAGCAAGCGCAATGCGGAAAGTGTGTGGAACGCCGGTTGGGAAGTTGGTTACAACAAAGCCCGCGCTGAATATGGAATGCTGCGCGACGGAGAGGCTACGATGGAAACGGCTACCAAATCGCAAATGGAGGAATACGGTGATGATTTGGTAGGCTGGTGCTCCAGGTGCGAAAAGCCTATCAACGGCAGATGGGCTGGTTTGGCAAGTTTTTGCCTGTGGTGTGGCAGACCGATGCGTTGGGGGCTGGAAGAATGACCATTGCTGAAATCGCCGCCCAGATGGGCGTTACACCGGAAACACTGGTGCAGGAGGTTGTGGCACAGGAAACGACAAAGGCAACTGTGTTTGTCGTGTTTGGCGCGTTTATGATAATCCTTGCAATCGTTTCAACGATTTTTGGTTTTATCCGCGATGATACCGTGTGGGGTTTGCTGGCTGTGGTTTCGTTGATGTTTGGTGCGTTCTTGCTAATTGCTTATTTACCCGACTTGATTGCATGGAAAACTGCGCCGCAGACCACGGCGAAACAGTACATTGTAGAACATTATGGAGGTGTACAGAAAAATGACGTTTGAAAGAGCTATCGAGATTACAGAGGATGCGGGAGGTTTCAGAAGCCCAGTTGAACAAATCGAGTTTTACGCATTATGCGGTGACGCGCTTCGAACGGTAAAAGCGATGAGAGCCGAAACTCAGTGTCCAGATGACGTTGCGACGGAAGCACCGGACACATGGCAGGAGCGCATGAAGCGCGAGTACCACGAGACGAAGGAACGCTATGAAAAGCTGCACCGGATTGTGACGAAGTACGAGGCGGGCGTGCTTGAGTTTACGCCGAAGTGCTCGATCGAGCTGTTAAAGCAGCAGAAAAAGCACATGGGCGAGTACCTGCACGATATGGAAATCCGCGGATATGTGGAAGGAGTGGAACTGTGAAGAAAATCGAAATCGGCGAGTTGAAAGAGGAATGCGCAGATAACTGCGACTTGATTGATTTGAACGCGATCCGATTCCCGAATGAGATTGCCAGCGTGCGGTTTTGCGCCGATTTTGAGATTATAGAGCAGGAGGAAAACGATGAACGTAGTAAATGAAGATGTTGGAAAGCTCGTGGAAAAGGAACTGGAAGCTGCAAATGAGCGATTCCCACAGTTCCATTCGGAGCACGAGGGTTGGGCGGTAATGCAGGAGGAAGCCGAGGAACTGCGAGAAGAATGCGACAGTATCGAGTTGGCAATGGAGCAGCTCTGGCACCGTATCCGTGACGGTATCCCGACGGCGCAGTATGTGGCTCTCGTTGAACAGTACGCCGAAGCGGCGGCTTGCGAGGCAATTCAGGTGGCGGCGATGGCGAGAAAGTACCTTGATATGTTGGAGCGGATGGACGAGTGAAGCGGTATAGCGCGGAGATGCGGCAGTATCTGGACGAGATGCGGCGGTATGAAAACTGGAGGTACGGGAATGGCGAAGAAAAAGAAGGTCAACCCGAGGCGGAGACCTGCGACGCTGGCTGATGTGAACAAGGCCAAGAAGGAAGCAATGGATATTGCAATCACTTCTGCGTGGGCGATTTTGTTCACGGCACTGCGAGACAAGGAAGGGTTTGGATATGTTCGTCTAAGGCGTGTTTGGGATGAGGTCAACTACATTTCGGACAGTATCGGCAAGGGCTATATCGACATTGACGATCTGGTAAACGAACTAAAGGAGCATGACATTACACTGGAATGAGAAAGAAAAGCGAATGCACCGGCTGTGCTCACTGGCGGGTACTGGGTACAAGCCAAGGGTCTAAGCTATGGGCGTGTCATTACATGATTGACACCGGCAAGCTGAGAGGATGCGAACCCGGCGCGGGTTGCATCCGCAAGGCGGCAAAAATCAGCCGCCGCAGGCGATATACACAGCACGGCATGGAGGAGGTAGTGGCTCACGACGACTAAAGAATGGCTTTTGCGTGTCGTAGGAATCGAGAAAAACATTGCGTCACTGGAAAACGCTCGTGTAAAAGCATGGACACGAGCGACGAGCGCAACGGCAACTATTAAGGAAACGCCGGGCGGTGGTGGCGATGTTACTGCAAACAAGGCCGATGCGTACATTGAGTTGAACAACATGATCGAGGACGAGCAGAAGCGGCTTGCTCTGGTGAGGGCAGAGATTATCAGCACGATTGCCAAAGTCCCGAGCAACGAACTCAGGACGTTGCTAACCGACCGGTATGTAAACGGATACAAATGGAGAGACGTGGCGCGTAACCAGAATTACAGCGAATCCCATGTGAAGGGCGAAATGCATGTAAGAGCTTTGAAGGCAGTGGAACGGATACGCACAGGTTGTGCATAACATTGTGGAAAACACAATACACAATAATACTAAACATGGTGGTATAATGGTATCGTGATAAAAGCCCTAAAGGGCGGAATCACGGAGTTTCGTTCCTCCGCTTTCAGCCCGCCGAAAGGCGGGTACACGCCCGAAAGCCTGCGTGAGGGCTGACGGGTGACAAGCCTTTCTGTTTAACCCCAAATACCTACTTAAAGCGGTGGGGAGACCTGCCGCTGACCTGCTCCAAAGTCTGCATGAGGGCTGAGGAGCAAAACGCCTTTCGCGGAACGAAGGCATTGATTATCCTTTCTATTCTTTCGGCGTGCCTTTTGCGCGGCACGCCGATATGCTCCAAAGCCTGCATGAGGGTGACGGAGTAATAACATACACGCTAAAATTGAGAATGGGTTGCGGTGTCTGCGGGCAACAGTCACCGCAAACATGCCCGGATGGCTTCGTGAGGCCGGACGGGTAACGTACAGAACCTTTTTAGCCAAGGGCAATGTGGCGGACTTCTGGCAAGCCTTGCATGATGGACGACGTGCAAGGCGATCTGCTCCCAAAGCTGCATGAGGCAGAGGGAGCACAACGCCTCCAACGAGGGCGATAATGATTCTGACGGCTCGGAAAGACGAGCAATCTGTTTCCGAACGCCTGTGAAGCTGCTGCAACGGCTTTGCAGAGTTCAGCGGGTGCTTGCAGGCACGCCGCAACCGGGGTCGCTCCCCGCTGTAACCTTACGAGGGAATCAGCCGGATTACAGACCGATAGCAACTGCGACACGACGGAGAGCAACGCCGAACAGCCCATAATGAGAGGGCGAGTGCTGACCGGATAAGCACTCACACGGACTTAGAGAGCCGAGAGCTAAACCACCGGTACAAAGTTACAAAGCCGAAAAAGCCGCTTTCGGGCAGCTAAGTACACGCTGCAAATGAGCGACAGTCTGTTTATCTCTTGCGATAAGCATCCTAATCACACAGAACGGAAACACAAGTAAACTTGCGAAAGTGAGGTAATACCTCTCTGGATTTCATACAACCGTTCTGGACAGCTGAGAGATCACCGGTAAAAGCCCGGCGTTCAGGCGCAACGAAAGCGTTCATACCTCCCTGTGGAGGTATACCGGTTTGCATAGAGCTGAAAGCAGGTGCAAGTCCTGCGGAACCGAAACAGTCGTATAATGGGAAACCCCGCTCACCTTATGGCTTTGGTGAGCGGGGTTTGTCATGGTATTTACAATCAGGCAAGATAAATATTTTCGCCGGTCAGCTTTTCTTCGCGCTGCAAGTCGATAGGGCAAATGCGCTGGAGAGTAGAGCCTACCGCAAGTTTTAGACCTTCAAACTTGATGCGGCCTGAGAACAGGCCGTTCACGGTATCGGTCTGCGCTTCGGTTGGAATGAATGGCGTTTGGATGCCTTTGCAGTCGGCCTCGGAAAGCTCGCGCGTGTGAAGGTAATGGTTTCCTTCGCCCTCGATAAATTTCCAGCTTCGGAAGATCAAAGAACCGTCTGCACGAATTGCAAGTTCGAGCTGCAGCGGCATAGCAGGCGAGAACGGACAAGCATAACAGATCAAATCTCCGGGTTCGAACCCCTCAAATTTGCGTCTGAGGTCGATGGTATAAACATCGCCCTCAAAATTCGTCGTGTAGTCTTTCACTACTTGAATTTTCATTTTGCTGCCTCCTTTACTCGGTGATAATGCCCGGCGTGCCGTAGTAACCGTTGTCGATTTTGGTTACAACTTTGGATTTGTCCACATCGTAGGGGGTGCGGACGGAAAGAGTGAAGAAATCATAGCACTTTTTATTGATGAAAAAGTTGCCGCTGTAGCCCTGCGCCTTGTAAAAATCAATCCAATCCTGTACGGTTTTGTTAGGAATCATGTTGCCTGCGTTGTCCCAAACTCTTAAATCTGCCATGATATTTTTCCTCCTTGTTTGTTGTGAATAGTGTATCACGTTGTAAGTCCGATATGCAGGACTTTAGGTTTTGCGCTGTTGTGATAATTGTACCCCGATGTGCGGGGTAGTGTCAATATGTTCCGCTGCAGGTGCGTGAGCCGGGCGGGAGATTAAACAATTTCAAAGCTGACACCCTCAATGAATAAGATAGTACCGTATCCGGGAAGAAATGCACAACGGCGTCCAACCCATTCTGGGTGATTACCTTGGTAATTCTGATAGGTGGATTTGTAGTCGTTGCCGATGCGGTCGTATTCTGCTTTTGTGATGCGTACCATGGTAAGTCCTTTCTGCCCTCGTTACCTCCGGGGCGGGGTGGTTAAGATGGTTAGTCAATAGCGCAGTAGGTAAGGGCATCATAGCCCATATCTGCAAGCGCCTTGGTCATTGCCTCGGCTGCGGTCTCGCGCTTGTATGCCTGACCGGGAATGTGAAAGCAGATAACCCAACGCCGGTTAAAGCATTTCCACTCAAAGCAGCCGCATCCGGCCTCCTTGCAAGCCTGCTCAATCTTGGCGGACTGCCAGCGCGGGAGCAGGAGCGAGGGCGCATCTAAATTGCAGGTGCCGCCGTCCTCGACTTGTGCGGCTGCGGCTTTGCCGATCTCGTACACCTTGCGCAGATCGTCGCGGAACTTGGCGTACTTGCCGGTAAGCGGCTTGGGTGCTGCGGGCTTGGTGTCTGCCGGGTAGGCGGTCAGCAGCTCGTCAAAGTCTGCGATTGCGTCCGACTCGGTGCGTGCCGTGCGGCAGGCAATCTCGTGGTCGTTGGGGTACAGGAGCATAGTCTCGTATTTGCCCGGCGCGAGTTCGCAGGTGTCGAGGATAACGCGGCGGCCGTTGTGTTTGTACTCGGTGTGCTTGATGGTGTTCATGGTGTGTAGCATCCTGATTACTGATTTACTGATTCCCAAAAGATTTCAAAACCGATTTCAGCGGGTTCGCCTGCTGCGCTGGATGCTTTGGATTCTTTATCAATCATATCGTCGATGTGTGCTTGCTCGTACTTGTGCTGCCACGATAGCGGCTCTCCGCCTCGCCAGCCATAATCGATTACATCATACTTCCGACCTCTGTATAAGTACGTCAGAACCGGAAAACCTTCCGGAGAGTATATCTTGCCGACAAATTTTGCTTTTATCATATCGATACCGCCTTTCAAAAATGAATTTGTGGCTGCGGGGCTTTGGGATGAACCCCGCGAGAACCGTTATTCCTGAGCCTTGCGCTGATCTCTGATCTTTGCGCGTACTCGCTTGTACATCTCAATGCTTTGCTCGACTACCTCCCGCCGATCGGCGGTGGTGTTCGGGTCTTCCTGCTCCCTGATCAGATTACAGATAACTGTTGTCAGCGCCATTGTTACACAGTGGCTATCACCGCGGGTCAGTTCGAAATTCATCATTTTACTTTACCTCCTTGTAGATACAGCCAGTCCATACTTGGTTTGTCGTGCCGTTACAGCTTTTGTTGAGTTTGGCGCAGTTGATGCACATGGTGTTGAGCGTTGCGGCCATTGTAGTTACCTCCTTACTTAATGCAGTAGTGGCGCAGCTCGCTGTCCAGCGCGTCAGAATCGAGCCATTCATCGAAGCCTTCCGGGTAGCGCTTCTCGATCTCATCCATGCACCAGCCGCGAAGCATTACCTGTGCCATGTAGTTTTCTCTGTCGTCCTTCTCGGTGCTTTCCCATGTGGCGAAAAGCTGATCATCGGTCAGGCCTGCAATTTTTGCGATTGCGATTTTCTCGGTTGCGGTCATATTGATTACTTCCTTTCGGTGTTCGTTTCCTTTACTGTGACTATAGTATAATATATTTGCGCAAGTATAGCAATTGGCAAAATAACTATATTTGCGCAAGTATATTTGTGGATTGTGTATATTTACACAAATATATCTTAGGCGTATAATAGCTATCGTTAGGAGGTGCTGTTATATGCCATCCAGCAAGGCACAGCAGAAAGCAACCAATAAGTACATCAACAAGGCTTATGACCGAGTTAATTTGACCCTGCCGAAAGGCAAGAAAGAAGAGATCAAATCCCATGTGGAAGGCCGGAGCGAAAGCGTGAATGGCTTTATCGCTCGTGCGATTGATTGTCAGATGGAGCGAGACAAAGAGGAGGACAAAGCGTAGTGTATGATAGAGTAGATGCAAGCAGCGGCGAAAGCCTTTGCCGTACTATGGCAGAGGAATGCGATACCGCGATCTTAGCATTTTCCACAGGTAAGGACAGCATTGCAGCGTGGTTGCAGTTGAGGAAGTATTTCAAGCATGTAATCCCGTATTATTGTTACACTGTGCCGGGTCTGGAATTCGTCGAAAACAGCCTCGCATACTATGAGGATTTTTTCGGCACTCACATTTACAGACTGCCGCACAGATCACTGTACCGGCTGTTGCGAAATCTGGTCTTCCAGTCGCCGGAGCATGTAACCAAGATCGAGGCGCTGGATTTGCTCGGCGAAGAATATGACGATGCCGAAATTGGCGAGATCATCCGCGAATGCAAGCGCCTGCCGGAATGCGTATACACTGCGACCGGCGTTAGAATGGCAGATAGCCTATGCGGCGCATTGCCATGAAAACACATGGAGCGATTAACCACAATGCAAAGCGGTTCTATCCGGTGTTCGACTGGGTAAAGGCCGACCTGCTGCGCGAATTTGATGCAAGCGGTGTTCGGCTGCCGGTAGACTACAAGCTGTTCGGTAGAACGTTCGATGGTATTGATTATCGGTTCTTGAAGCCGATCAAGGAGAATTTCCCGCGGGACTACGAGAAGATTATCACATGGTTCCCGCTGGCAGAGTTGGAGTTATTCAGGAGGGGCGAACTGTAATGGGATATTGGAACGACGACGAAGTTAAGGAAACAAAAGACGATCACATTGAATTAGAGCAGCTCGAAAGCGAGTGCCTCGATGAACTGGGAGACGTAGAAAAGAGTTTCCGTGAGCGCATGGGCGCTGAGAACAAGCGATTCCGCGATATGTGCGACACTGAATATTGGTGTTGTATCTGCTTTACCAGCAGAGCGCAGAAAGAGGAATTTCTCGCATCCCTCGAATTCGATATCGATCTAAAGTACATCGAAGGCAAGGAATTCGCGAGAGCGGTCAAGCGTCCGATTAAGACCGAAGATATGAAGTTTGCGCGAATCGGCAAAGGCTCAAAAGAATATTTGAGCAAAATCATTGGTGAATAAATATAACGGAAAGGATTATCTGCGAAAGATAGTCCTTTTTGTATATTTGAAAGGAGGTGTGAAGCATGGGTAGTGGTTATGGTAGTGGCAGACTTGCAAACCGTGGTCGTTCCGGCGGTGTGCGTCGTCGTAGCGTAGCGGTTGGCCGTCGTGCGGCTGGCGCTCGTGGCGCTCGCTCGTCCTCGAACTAAGCAAACACAACTCAACAGGCAAAGCACCGGGAAAGTCTCGGTGCTTTTCTATTGGGTGAAAGGAGGTTAGGAAATGCCGAGAGGCAGACCGAAGAAAGTAATTGATCTTGAAGCCGTCGAAGAACTTGCCGCAGAGGGCAACACCCAAGCGGACATTGCGGACGCTCTGGACTTTGCGAGAGGAAACTTCCTGAATCGCAAGGATGTAAGGGCGGCTTATGTGCGCGGCGTTTCACAGATGCGCTTGCGTTTGAGACACTGGCAGGTACAGGCGGCTAAAGGTGGAAATATACAAATGCTGATCTGGTTAGGTAGGCAGTACCTCGGGCAGAGCGATACACCTGCGCCGATGGAAAGCGACAACGACAACGGCGTGCAGCCGCTCGTTGATATGCTGATGAAGCCTGCACCGGACAGAGACATAAAGGATTTTGAAGATGGATAATATCCCCGCACCGTTCACGAAAAAACAAGTGGATTATTTCTATAAATCCCTTCATAGCTGGTTCAACGTGGCCGAGGGCGGCAAGCGTGGCGGTAAGAACGTATTGCAAACAACGGCGTTCTGCGCTCGATTGGAAAAGCACCCGAACAGATTCCACCTCATTGCAGGCGTTTCTACTGCGTCGGCAATGCTTAATATCATCGACTGCGACGGTTACGGCATGATTAACTATTTCGGCAAGCAGAATTGCCGGGTAGGTAAGTACCAGAACCGAGACTGCATCTACGTCAAGACGCGGAACGGCGCTGAGAAGATCGTGCTTGTATCCGGCGGTCGTAAAGACGGCGACGAGAAGAACATCAAGGGCAACACTTACGGCCTTGCGTATATCACCGAGGCAAACGAGTGCCACCCTAAGTTTGTGCAGGAAGTCTTTGACCGTACCATGACGAGCGGCGACCGTGGTATTTATCACGATCTTAACCCGAAGGGCGAGAACCACCCGTACTACACAGACGTGCTCAACTTCCATATGGAGAAGCAGCGGGAGAACCCAAACTACGGTTTCAACTACGGACATTTCACCATTGCAGACAACCTTTCTGTATCGGATGAACGCTTGAAAGAAATCCTTGCGACATACGACCGCAAGAGCATCTGGTATCAGCGTGATATCCTCGGTATGCGACGTGTTGCAGAGGGTCTGGTTTATCCTATGTTCTCGACCGAACTGCACGTTACGGATGGCGAAGGTTCCGGCAATCGCTGGTTTGTGTCCTGTGACTACGGCACGATTAACCCGACCGTGTTCCAGATTTGGCGGTTTGATGAAATGACCTGCAAATCAACTTGCGTGCGTGCGTATCGGCACGACAGCCGCAAGGAGAAGAAACAGAAAACAGATGAGGAATACTACGCCGATCTTGAAACGTTCGTCGGCGGTCAGTATATCGAGGCGATCATTATTGACCCCTCGGCTGCATCGTTCAAGGAAACAATCCGCAGACACGGTAAATTCCGTGTGCGTGACGCAGACAACAGCGTGCTTGACGGTATCCGCCTGATGGGAACGCTGCTTGCTGCTGGTTATGCACAGTACAATGCAAGCTGTACCGGAGCAATCGACGAATTCGGCATGTATATGTGGGACGATAAATCCCCCGAAGATGCGGTTATCAAGGAGTTCGACCATGATATGGACGCATCACGCTATTACTTCCAGACGATAGTGCGCCGAGAGGTTAGAGCAAGGGGGCTTGTGAATGTTTGAACGGTTGAAGCAGTTAATAAAGGCGGTGAGGCAAGCAATGATTCCGGCAAACAAAATTGAAGAACTGACAGGGGCGACGGCGGTCTATGATTCCACGATGCAGTCAAACATTGACCTGTGGCGACGGATGTATATGGACGATGCCGAGTGGCTCGGTCAGCACGGCAACCGGAATGTTACGTCTTGCGGCCTGCCGTCGGCTATCTGCCGAGCAGTGGCACGCCCAACCACCATTGAAAGCACCATCACTGTTGATGGCGGCGCACGAGCAGAGTTCCTAAACGAAAGCCTGCGCGGTATGATTCCACACATGCGAATTGACGTTGAAAAGGGTCTCTCGGTCGGCGGTTTCTTCTACAAGCCGTTTGTATCAGAGAACCGTGTGCTTGTGGACTTTAACACAGTCGGCAGCGCGTACCCGGTCAGTGTTGACAGCAACGGCGAAATCACAGCGGCAGTGTTCGCGGATACCAAGCGAGAAAAGAACCGATATTATACCAAATTGGAGTACCACGAACTGAAAAGCGGCGTGTACACCATCAAGAACAAGGCGTACAACTCCGACAAGAATGGTAGTATCGGCTCGGAAGTACCGCTGAATACTGTAGAGGACTGGGCACAGATTGCGCCGGAAACGACGATTCAGAACGTAGAACGCCCGCTTTTCGGCTTTTTCAAGGTGCCGATTGCAAACAACATCGAGCCGGAAAGTCCGCTCGGTGTATCGCTTTACAGCGGCGCAGCAGTTGACCTAATCCGACAGGCTGACCAGCAGTGGGAACGTCTCATGTGGGAATATGAAAGCGGCGAACGCCGTATCCTGATGAGTGATTCTGCGATTCCACAGCGCGTTGTAGATGAGCACGGACTATCGCACACGAACCCGCTGCTCCGTGACCGTCTGTTCCGCCGGATGCCGTTTGAAGACGTAGACTTCTATCAGGAGTTTTCGCCGGAATTCCGCAACGATGCGCTATACAAGGGTTTTCAGGATACATTGAAAATGATTGAGCTGAACTGCGGCTTGTCTTTCGGAACGCTATCCGACCCTCAGACGGTAAACGCAACCGCAACCGAGATCGTATCCAGCAAGCAGACAATGTACGTCACTGTGAGGGATACGCAGGCGGCACTTGAACACGCTCTGAACGGCCTGCTGTATGGCATGGACGTTTACGCCACGCTTTACGGTCTTGCACCTGCTGGCGATTGGGACTTGCAGTGTGATTGGGGCGATGGCGTTGTACAGGACACCGAGAGCAAGCAGAAAGAACTTGCGGATATGCGCAATGACGTTTCTGCCGGTCTTATTCGAGGTGAGCTGTACATTGCAAAGAAGTACGGCGTAACCGAGGAAGAAGCGCGGGCAATGATGCCGAACGCGGAAAAGCTAACAGAGGGCGAGGAATAATCAAACTGTTAGCAAATCGACTTTGATAATCGCATAACCCACTTTGATAAAGTGAATCCAGCGCCACAAGGCGCTTTTTTCATGCCCGCAACGGCATTAAACTACGGAAATTGGCTATCCTGCAAGCCTAAAAGTGCAGGCAGATCGGTGACGGCGACCACCTAAAACGCCTAATCTGAAAGGAGTACACACATGAAGAAAGAAGAACTGTTAGAAATCGGTCTGACTGACGAACAGGCAGATAAGGTTTTTGCACTGAACGGCAAGGATGTTGAGAAATACAAGTCACAGGCGGCAGAAGCCAAGAAAGACGTTACCGACCTGCGCGACCAGCTCACCCAGCGCGACAAGGACATTGAGGACTTGAAGAAGAATGCGGGCGACGCGGACGACTTGAAGACCAAGCTCGACACCCTGCAGAAGAAGTACGACACCGACACCGCAGAATTCCAGAGCAAGCTCGATGCCCGCGATTATGCGGACGCAGTACGCGCCGGTATCACCGCAAAGGGTATTAAGTTTACCTCCAAGGCGGCAGAAAAGGCATTTATTGCTGACCTGACCGCAAACAAACTGGAAATGAAGGACGGCACGCTGACCGGCTTTGATGATTACTGCAAAAAGCAGCAGGAATCCGACCCGGCGGCATTTCAGAGCGAAAAACCCGCTCCAACGTTTGCAAATCCGATTCAGAATCCCGCACCGCATGCGGTAAGTGCTGCCGGTCTGGCTGCACAGCGGTATTCCGCACAGTTCGCACCCAAGGGAAAGGAGTAAATAACCTATGGGCACTTATGTAAACAAAGCTGACGGTGCACGCAAGCCGTCTATCCTCGCAAGCGAAGTTGGTCTGATTACCAAGACCCGCCTCATTCCCGCAACCCTCGGCACCGCTGACGGCAATCGAAAGGTTGTTAAGCAGGGCACTATCTTCCCGCTGAACGACAACACCGCAGAGGGCATTGTGTTTGAGGATGTGGACGTAACCAACGGCGACCGTGTAGCTGCTGTTATTGTTGCTGGCCGCGTATATGCAAACCGCCTGCCCGCACAGCCGAGCGCGGACGAAGGCTCCAAGGCTGGCGCAAAGTCCACCCTCGAAAAGAGCGGCGTTGTTTTTGTTAACGCGCCGGAAACCACCAGAGCGTAAAGGAGTAATAACCTATGGAATTTGTAGAACTGCTGAAAGAAGCTGAGCTGCTGGACTTCGGTCAGAATTTCAACATTGCCCGCCCGGAGCTGCCCGGCGACCGTCTGTTCCCTGACCAGAAGACCCAGAATATCACCGCAAAGTATCTCGCTATGTCTGACAGTGCATACATGCCGACCATGGCAACCGTGCATGCGCTCGACGCAGAGGCACAGATCGGCTCCCGTCCGACCGCAAGCATCGTAACCGTTGAGAAGCTGCTCATCAAGCGCAAGATCAACCTTTCCGAGCGCGTCCGCCTGCTCCGCAACCACGGCGTAAACACCAACAACGAGATTCTCGACTATATCTTTGACGATATGGCGCGTCTGGCTGAGGGTGTAAAGACCCGTACCGAGGTTGCAAAGCAGGAGCTGCTTGCAACCGGCAAGATGACCATCAACGAGAACCACGTCAATACCACTATTGACTTCGGCGTTCCGACCGACCACACGAACAAGGCTTTCGATTGGTCTACCGAGGCAAAGGCAAAGACCATCCTCGACGATATTCAGGGCGTGCGCGACGCTGCTATTGCAACCGGCCGTGTACTGCGTGAGATCGTCACCAGCTCTGCTGTTCTCAGCCTGCTTGCTAAGAGCGCTGTTATCCAGAACGCGCTTTTCGGCTCTGCTTTCGCTGGTCGTCTGGCAACTCAGGACGAGATTACGAGCCTGTTCTCCCGTCTGTTCGGCATCGAGCGCATTACTGTAAACGATCAGGTTTACAACTACGAAAAGGCAGACGGCACGCTGACCACTCAGCGCTACTTCCCGAAGAACAAGATTGCGTTCCTCGCAACCATGGCAAACGGTTCGTTCGGCGCTGGTCTGTGGGGTGTAACTCCGGAAGAGGAAGCACAGGGCGCATTTACTGCTGCATCTCAGAACCAGTACATCACCATGACCCAGTGGCAGACCCCTGACCCGGTTGCAATCTGGACTAAGGCATCCGGCATGTTTATCCCGGTTCTGCCCGACCCGAACGGCCTGTACATTGCAACTGTAACCCTGCCGTCGTAAAGAAAGGAGCAATCCGCCGTGTACGCAAACTATGACTTTTACCGCACCTGCTACAAGGGTAATCTGATTGATGAGAAGGATTACGACCGCGTAGCAGGGAGAGCGGCGGATATTATCTCTTGCGCAACGCTCGGACGCTCTGACGGCGTTCTGAGCGACACTGTAATGCACCGAGTAAAACGCCTTAACTGTGCGCTGGCAGAAGTCATGCACAATCAGGAAACCGCAGAAACCGCCGTCTTTTCTACGGACGGCGGCGCGGTATCCTCTGAGAGTGTCGGCTCGTGGTCTCGCAGTTACGGCGCTAACTCTGCTATTGCTGCACAGGTGCAGAGCATTGAAGATCGGCAAAAACGACTTATCGCACAGTATTTGTGCGGTACTGGCTTACTCTATGGCGGTATCGGCTGATGAAGTATCCTATTACTCCGGAATACCTTGAAAACGCGCCTAAACCGCTTGTGAAAGCAATCCTCGCAATGGAAGATGACCTGTTGCGTGAGATTTGCTCTCGCTTCAAGCTTACCGGCGAACTGAATGAGGTAACGATAAACGACATACGCACGCTGAAAGCATACGGTCTGGATATGGATACCATCGAACGGCGTATCGCAAATCATACCAAGACCAGCACAGAGGAAGTGCAGGGCGCGCTTGACCGTGCGGTAAAGCTGAACCGTGAGTATTACGGCGAGCTGTCCGACAAGGCAGGTATTACAATGCCACTTGAAATCGTGACGGCACGAGAAATTGAACTGATTCGCAAGCAAATGCTCGATGAGTACCGCAACATTACCCGTTCTTTGGGTTTTGCCGTGCAGACGAACGGCGAAATCGTGTTCCGCCCTATCGCTAAAGCCTATCAGGCTGTGCTTGATAAGGCGGAAATGAAGGTTTACTCTGGCGGATTTACGGTGCAGCAGGCGCTTGAAGATGCTGTACGGGAACTGGCTGACAGCGGCATTCGCACGGTTGATTATGCGTCTGGTTGGATGAACCATGCAGACGTTGCGGCGCGGCGTGCTATTGTAACCGGTCTGAATCAGGTTACATCCAAGTATGCCGAAGAAGCGGCTGAGGTGTTGGAAACCGACTTATACGAAGTGACCGCCCATCGTGGAGCACGCGATAAGGACAAACCGCACGTTTGGTCAAATCATAAGCGCTGGCAAGGCAAGGTATACGCCACGAAAGACGGCAGCAAGTACCCGAATATCTACAAGGTTTGCGGATTGGGACAGGTTGACGGACTGGAGGGCGCTAACTGTAGACACCACCGGCATCCGTTTTTGGAGGGCGTTTCCGAGCGCGTCTATACGGACGATGAACTAAAGAACATCGACCCGCCGCCGTTTGAGTATCAGGGCAAGACTTACACCGCCTACGAAGCGACGCAGATGCAGCGAAAACTGGAAACAGCTATGCGGAAGCAGACGCGGCGCAGGATGGCGTTTGAAGCTGCCGGGGATACCGAGCAAGCCGACAATGCAAAGATACGTCTGCAAGCGCTACGGCGCGAATACAAGGCGTTTTCCGAAGCGGCAGAATTGCCGACACAGTTTGAAAGGGCAAAGGTGACAGCATGAAATTACCGCACACTGTGACGATCTTTCAGCCGTCCGGCCGAACAGTGCTTACAGGCGTATTGCTGGAAAGCACCAGAGGCACAGCGGCAACGAAAACCGCACTCAACAGCGCGGATTCCGTCACGCTGCATATCCCTCTGCCGTGCGAACTCACGCTATCGCCCGAAAAGGACTATTTCGCCCGTGGTGATGTGCCGGATGAGGGCAGTTACCAGAAATGCCGTGAGAAGCACGAGACATACCGGGTGACAAGCGTTTCGCGCTATGACTACGGCCTGTTGCAGCATTTGGAGGTGGGCGGACGATGATTTACTATTCCCTGAAACTGAAAGTGCCGAAAAACGTACTGGAAAAGCGCGTCGTAAAGGCTAACAAGTGGCTTTGTGAGGAAATCATCAAGGACACCGATCAGTTTGTTCCCGCGCGAACCGGAGCGCTGGCAATGAATGTGCACCGACAGGGGAATACCATCGTGTACGCCTCTCCCTATGCACGATTTCAGTATTACGGTAAGGTGATGATTGACCCAGCAACCGGCAGCACGGTTGCACCCAAGGGCACACGCAAGGCGTTGACAGACCGGAACCTCAAATACAGCAAGGGGATGCACAAGAACGCACAACCACACTGGTTTGAGGCAAGCCGTGCGGTAAACGAGGAACACTGGAGGGAAGGAGTGCGCAAGATTTTGACCGATGAGTGAGAAATTGAACACGGTAACAGCTCGTGAACAAGACGGTGTTTCACGGGCTGTTCTTTTATGGCTGAAAGGCTATGCTCCCGAAATCGAGTTTGAATATCTCCCGCCGGAACGGTCAGGCATGATGCTTACCAGTGTACAGAGCGCGTATAAAACCGCACAGTACATTGACGGCGGATATGCTGCACAGTACCCGTTCGGCGTGATGTATCGTGCCCTGCCGACCGACAGCGAGGAACGACTCGACGTTGAATCCTTGCTGAATGAGCTGGGAGCATGGGCGGAAGAAAACCCGCCTGATCTCGGTGAGGGAATGACCGTCACATCTGTTGAGCGAACGACCCCTGCGGGGCTTATCGCTCGATACGAAGATTTAACCGAGGATTACCAAATTCTCTTAACCATTAACTATGAAGTTGAGGTGTAAAAATGGCAACTACTGAAAAGATCAAACGTCCTCTTATTGCTCATTTTCTGGATATCAGCGATAAGATGGGCGAATATAGCGCTGCAAAGTTTGCACGAATCGGCAAGAACGTAACCGAAGCATCTACGGACTACGGTGCACAGACCGAGACCGAGCAGGACATTATTTCTGATTCTGCAACTACTGAGATTACCGGCTATCAGCCGACCATGAGCGTTTCTCAGCAGTGCACCAAGGGCGACGACGTGTTTGAGTTTATCGACAAGAAGCGTCGCGCTCGCGCTACTCTGGCAGATTCTCACGCATGGCTGCTGAATGTGGACATGTGGAATGCTACCAGTGACAGCGACACTGCAACCTACGTTGCAGAAGTACAGGAAGTATCTGTACAGGTTGATACCTACGGCGGCGCAGGCGGCGAATCCCCGACGCTGGAATATACGCTGAACTATGTAGGCGACCCGATTCCGGGCACTGTTAAGATCACCGGCGGCGCACCGGTATTCACTGCGAACGTATCCGTATAAGGAGGTAACGAGGAATGGATAGTATCCGCGTAAACAGCGGCGTAAAGGTTATTGAAGTCAACGACAAGGGAGAGACGATCTCCCTTCCGCTGTCTGATGATAGCTTTGTCAAAGGCTTTTTCGACCTGCTGAATGAAATCAAAGACAAGGCAACGGCTATTTCTGAGAAGAAAGGCGACGTTCTGGACACTCTGGACGATATCGTAGCGTTTGACAAAGACGTTAGGGACAAAATCGACGCGCTGATTGGCGAAAATACTTGCGCGAAGGTGTTTGGTGCGGTTCTTCCGTCCTCCGACCAGTTCCTTGATTTCTTTGCACAGCTTACCCCCATCATTGACAGCCACGTTGAGAAGCGTGCAGCAAACATGAGCAAGTACAGCGCGGAGCGTGTCGGCAGTGTTTAACATGCTGCTCGATCGCCTGCCAAGCTCTTACAAGGGGTATCTGATTCGCACGGATTACAGAATCGGCATTCAGATTTCCCTTGCACTGGACGACCCGAATTTAAGCGATAATGACCGTGCATGGGTGGCATTATCCTTGCTTTACGGAGCAGGGATGCCACCCATTGACATTGCACTGGAAGGTTTGCAGTGGTTTATTCGCTGTGGCGACGATAGAGAGATTGAACCCGGCGGTAAACGCGTGATGTGGTTCGATTTCGATTCTGCACGGTTGTACGCATCGTTCCGGCAGACGTTCGGCATTGAGCTGCACAAGGTCAATCTGCACTGGTTTGAGTTTATGGCAATGATGGAAAGCCTTAACGAAGATTCGGCAATGTCTCATGCCCTGCAAATCAGAGGCACGGACACAAGCAAAATGAAGGGAAAACAGAAACAGGAATACGAACGTCTCAAACGTAATTTAACCCCTGCACCCGCACTTTCCGAAGAGGAAAAGGAAGCTATTGACGCTTTTTGGGCGCAGATCAATTAGAAAGGCGGTGAATAAATGGCGGATGGCTCTATCAGAATCGACGCTACTGTAAGCGACGAACAAGCGAAAAAGCAGATTGCACAAATGACGAAAGACATTGAGAAGCAATCAGCCGCCGTAGATAAACAAGCCGCAAAGGTACAAAAACTTGCTGAACAGTGGAACAAGGTAGCTGCCGGAGGCACGAAGGGCATTAAAATGCAAGCCGACCTTGCAGCAACGGAGAAAGAAGCCGCACGTCTGGCTGCTCGGTTGGATGAAGTAAACGCTGAGATTGAAAAGGCTCAGAGCGATTACAACACCAAACTGAAACAGGTGGCAACGGGCGCAATCCCACAGGAGGAATTCTCGGAATCGGCGCAAAAGCTGAATTCGCTTGTTGCTGAATCGGATAAATTGGGCGAAGCTCTGCGAAACGCAGATGATAAAGCGGCACAACTGAAACAACAGCTTGCCGAGATCAAGCAATCGTCCACGATGAGCAGCGCCGGCCAGAATGTGCGGCAAAACCTTGCCAATGAGACCACGCAGTTAGAGAACATGAAGGCCGGGCTGAAACAGTCCAAATCGGAAATGAATGACTTCGTAAGTCAGACAAATTCCAAAATGGCTAAACTGAAACGAGTTATTGCGAGTTTAGGCGCTGGCTTGAAAACGTCTGTCGGAAGGCTGCAAAATTTTCTCGGCGGCAAATTGGGCGCAGCGATTGACAAGCTCAAAGCCAAATTCGCCAATTTCGGACGTTCCAGCCAAAAGTCCATGAAAAAAGCAACGGGCGGCGTGCAGTCGTTCGGTGTACGTCTGCGTTCTATCGTTGCGGGCGCGTTGTTCTTCAACTTGATTTCCAAAGCGCTTACGGCAATGGCTGACCGTTTGGGCAAGGCTCTGCTTGCAAACCAAACGTTTGCAAAGTCGTTTGGACAGGTGAAAAGTAACCTGCTGACGGCGTTCCAGCCTATCTATGAATCTATCATTCCGTGGCTGAATAAGCTGATGCAGGCTCTTGCACAGGTAACGGCGCAGATGGCGCAGTTTATCGCGTCTGTGTTCGGTACGACCGCACAGCAGGCACAGGAAAACGCAAAGGAACTGAACAAGCAAACGGATGCACTTGACTCCACGGCATCGTCTGCGAAGAAAGCTGAAAAGGCTCTTGCATCGTTCGATACAGTCCAGAAATTAACCAATAACAGCAATAACACGACCGACCCGAGCGCACCTAAGTTTGATACGGATTATTCCACAGCAAAAAATCAGACACCGCAATGGCTCACTGACTTCTGGAAAGTATTTCAGGATTCGTGGGCGCAGTACGGACAGCAGACTATTGAAAGCGCAAAGAACGCTCTTTCTGCGCTGAAAGACATGGTTTCTGCTATCGGTCAGTCGTTTATGGCAATCTGGACGAACGGAACCGGACTTGAAACGCTGAACAATATTCAACTTCTGTTGCAAACCATCTTTGACCTGATTACCGCCATTGCAACGGCATTTACCAATGCGTGGAACACGAACAACACGGGCGAACAGATGCTGCAAGCAATTATGAACTTGCTGAACACGATCATTCAGATTATCGCATCTATTGGGCAGGCGTTCATTGCAGCATGGAACGATGGTAACGCGGGGCAAATCATGCTGCAAAGCATTATGACCCTCATTACCACGGTGGTTCAGGCAATTAGCGCAATCGGTCAAGCGTTTTTAGCTGCGTGGAACGATGGTAATGCCGGACAAACGATGATAAATACCTTGATACAAATGATTACGGCGGTTGTAAACCTCGTTAATTCTATCGGTCAAGCGTTTATTGCGGCGTGGTCTGACGCAGGATTAGGCGAAAGTATCTTCTCGAATATTCTTTCCATCATCACGAATATTGAGAATACGATAAAATCACTGGCTGAAAACTTGCAATCTGCGTGGGAATACAACGGGAATGGCGTAGCTATTTGGGAGAGCATCCTCAAAATCATTGATGATGTATTAGCCGGAATTGATAAAATGTCACAGGCAACGGCAGATTGGGCAAGTGGTTTGAATTTTGAACCTCTTGTCACGTCGTTTAACAATTTCATGGCAGCGCTCGAACCGGTTGTAGACCTGATTGTGAACGGCCTTGCGTGGGCATGGGAGAACGTCTTACTTCCGCTTGCAAGCTGGACTATCGAAGAAGCTGCTCCGGCAATCCTCAATCTTCTTGCGGCGGCGTTGCAAGCAATATACAAGGTAGTATCTGCGCTGGCTCCGATTCTGCAAACGATTTGGAGCATTATCAAACCTATCGTTCAGTTTATTGGTTTTTCTGTGATCTCTATTATTGAGGGTTTGACGGATACCATTACGAAACTGGGCGACGCTATTTCCTTTGTCCTTAATCTGATTGGCAAAATTGGAAGTGGCATTGGAAGTGGTATTTCGTCGCTTGTTGGCGCATTGGGTGGCGGATTAAGCGCATTTTCGCTGGGTTCTCCTGCTGCCGCGTATTCGCTTGACATTCCTGCCCTTGCAAATGGTGCAGTTATCAGCCCGAACAGCGAATTTCTCGCTCTGTTGGGCGATCAGAAAAGCGGAGTGAACGTGGAAACCCCGCTGTCTACCATGATTGATGCGTTTAACGCAGCACTGGATGCACGCGGCGGCACGGGGAACAGCAGTCAGCCTATCGAGCTTTACATCGACGGCGCGAAGTTTGCACGCATTACCGGCCCGTACAACAGCGGCGAAACGCGGCGGCGCGGCGTGAGTCTTGTAACAGGAGGTGCATAAATGGAACTTACCGTAGACGGAAAGAAGTACAACGTCCTTGTTACAAGCCTTACCCGTAAATTCCAGGTGCTTGACGGCGAGAACGCAGAGCGAACGCTCAGCGGCGCAATGATTCGCGACATTATCGGTACGTTTTACAACTACGAGATTACGATTCTTCCCGCAGTTGGCAAGTACGGCGACTACGATGCGCTGTACGAGGTTCTGAGTGCACCGCAGGACAGTCACAGAATTGTTGTTCCGTATGCACAGAGCACGCTTACGTTTAACGCATATGTTACTGCCGGACAAGACAATCTCATTCGCAAGAAACCCGGAGAATCATACTGGACGGGACTTTCCGTGCAGTTTATCGCAATGGCACCGCAAAGGACGTGACACATGGGAACCAATACAATCACATATCTTGACCGCACGTTCGATGCACACGATGTAATCAGCGGAAATGCGTATTATGCGCGTCCGCTGAACAGTGCCTCGCTGGAAATCGACACGTTTTCCTTTGATGTGCAGTCGGATGATACCAGTTTAACGGAGTTTATCCGTAACACCCCACTGACTTTCTACCATGACGGAAATCAGATGGGGATTTTTTATGTGCAGACGATCTCTCGCACCTCTATCAACACTTACCACTTTACCTGCACCTCGACCGTTGGCCTGCTGGATGAAACCTACCACGACGGCGGTATCTATACCGGCGAAACCGTGCGCGAAGTTTGTACGGACATTTGCTCACCGCTGACCTGCTATGTTAAGTCCAACATTGCCAATATCAAACTTTACGGTTGGCTGCCTATCGCAACACGGCGCGAAAACCTCGCACAAGTGCTGTTTGCTATCGGCGCAACGCTGAAAGTGGACTACAATGGCGCAATCCGTATCGAGGGCTTGTGGGACGGACAGTCGAGCGAAATCACCGCAAGCGAAATGTACGCAGGCGGCTCGGTGGAGTATGCAACTCCGGTTACGGAGGTTATCGTTACTGAGCACGCCTATTCGCAGAGCGCAACGGAAGTTACGGAACTGTTCAACGGCACGACCTCGGAGGGCGATAAGATCACGTTTGACGACCCATGCTATGACCTCGAAGCCACAGGTTTTGAAATCACAGAAAGCGGCGCAAACTACGCTATCGTTACCGCTGGTTCTGGTGTGCTGAATGGCAAGAAGTACACCCATGTTACACGGCAGATTATCACCCCAACAAACACCCGCAGTCGCAGTCTGGTTGAACAGTCGGACAACACAGTAAAGGTTGAGAACGCGACGCTTGTATCGCTTGCGAACGCAACAGCCATTGCAGAACGCCTTGCTGAGTATTACAGCCATAACGAACGCATCAATAATAAAATCGCTATTAAGCGTGAGATTCCCGGCGATGTGGTGCAGATTTCGCACCCTTACGGCGGTGAAGTGACCGGATGCGTTGAAAGTGTAGATGTCACCGTGTCTGGAAAACTGGCAGCACAGGAAAGCGTGCTGGTTGGATACAAGCCACAGGATATCGGCGAACAGGAGTATTACGATACCGTCGAAGTGCTTACGGAGAACGGCGCGTGGACTGTGCCGGAGGGAGTGACCAATATTCGTGCGGTTCTGATTGGCGGCGGCGGTGGTGGCTCCTGCGGCAACAAAGGCGATGACGGCGAAAAAGGCGGCACAGGCGGTATGGGTACTGGCGGCACTGGTGGCGCTGGCGGTGCGGGCGGAACAGGCGGCAAGATTTATAGCGTCGAAATTAAAGTTTCGCCGGGTGATAGTTTCTCTGCACAAATAGGCGTAGGCGGCACTGGCGGTGTTTATTCTGATGAGGCAAGCGCATCTGGTACGCTCGGTACTGACACAACGTTTGGAACGATGACTTCTGCCGATGGCTCGTCTGCTGGTATCGGCTTTACAGACCCTGTAAACGCTAAAACTTATGCAAAAACCGGAGACACCGGCCGGAATGGCGGCAACGGTGGCAATGGCGGTACGCTTGATAGCACAGAAGCACTCAAAGGTAAGAATGGCGAAAACGTATTAGAATATACAGGCGGAGAGGGCGCATCCGGCGCATACCGCAAATATAGTGGTAGCAACTCGGCATACGTTGGAACCACTGCAGCTTCTGGTGGTGGCGGTGGTGGCGGCGCTGCCGCAGGAAATAATGGCTCTAACGGCGAGACACCTCATATTTCGTGGACGCACTTTGATACAGCAGAGTATAAAGGATACGGATATTTGTGCTCGGGTGGTAATGGCGGCAATGGCGGCGATGCAACTATTATCCCTCCCACAGCAATAGTTCCGGGTACTGGAGGTACTGGCGGTGCGGGCGGCGGCGGTGGCGGCGGCGGCGGTAAAGCACAAGCAACCGACGTGTGGAATCACGTTGGCGGTACTGGCGGCGCTGGCTCTAACGGCGGAGACGGTGCACCGGGTTGCGTCCTTATTTATTATCGCCTGCCTAAAGCGCTTTCTGCTTCCGGCGCAGTCCATGACAAGAACGGCAAAATCATTTCAGACAAATACGGAAGGAGGTTGGTTGTTTAATGGCGGCTGATACTTACTACGTAAGCCGTTACGGCGGTGAGGACATTGATAATGCAGTCGATAAAGTAAACGACACCTCAGCCGGAAACGATGCACTCAAAGCGGCATTAGACGCACTGACTGCGCGTGTCGCGGCATTGGAGGGCAAGAACACATGATCTATTTCAACAACTGGGAGCTGACCACAGATTGTGAAGTGCTTGCCCGCCAGCATGATAATCTGACGCGCTCCATCACGGTTACAGGCGATCTCCCGCCTGACTGGACGTGGGAAATGTATGTGTCAGCAGGTGGGAACATGGACATCCTGCCGATGCAGCAGGATGAAACCGGAATCTCGGTGTTGCTGACTGCACAGAATTTGCCCGTTGCAGGTGAGTACACTTTCGAGCTACACGGCACGCAGGGCGAGAAAAAGCGCAGCACAAACAGCATCCATGTATACATCCCGCCTACGATGAGTGGTGACGCACACTGGCCGGAAATCCCGACAGCGTTTACCGAACTTGAAAAGCGAATGGAGGCACTGGCGGACAGCTACCCGACCATTGGCGATAACGGCAACTGGGTAATTGCAGACAAGGACACGGGCGTAAGCGCGAAGGGCTTAACTCCGTTCATCGGAGATAACGGCAACTGGTGGATTGGCGACACGGATACAGGCGTTCCGGCATCTGGCGGCGGGCATGGCAACGTGTTTTCAAATGATGTTTCCGCTATTCGTGTCTTGACCCGTGCAGAGTATGACGCAATCGAAAAGCACGATGAAACTGTGCTTTATCTGATAACGGGGTGACGGAATGTATATCGGAGACAAAAGCATTATCGCGTATTTCTTAGGAAAAATGGGAATTTACGAGGCGTATTTGGGCGAGGAACTGCTCTATCGCCGCAAGAGTTCCTACCTTTACCTTGAATTAAACACAAAAGGAGTGTAAAACATGGCATCTTTCTTTAATTTAACACTGGACACGACCGCGCCTGCCGGGCTTACCCTCAAACTGAACAACGGCGCGGCTTATGCAACCAGTACGTCAGTAACGGCTACGATCGGTCTGACGGATACCGAAACTACCGGATACCAAATGAAGATTTGGGGCGTGGCAGGTGCAGCAACGGAATCCGAAGCAGCATGGGCTACGTTTGTAAAGTCTAAGGCGATCACGCTGACCACTGGTGACGGTCAGAAAACCGTATCCATCAAGGTACGAGACGACGTAGGCAATGAAACCGCTACTGTTACCGCGAAGATCACGCTCGATACCGCTGTTCCGGTTGTTACGATTACCGGCCCAGATAAGAGCAAGATTTCTAAGGTGGCAACCTTCAACGTATCTGCGTTCTCGTTCTCTGCTAATGTAGACTTTACGGAATACAAGATCAAGGTTGTTCCGAGCGAATCCAGCCTTGAAAATGCGGGTACTCAGATTCCGACTACCAGTGGTTCCACCAACACCAGCGGCGCTGCGGGTGGATACAAGAAGGACACGGCAATCAACGTCACGATCAACGGCGCAGACCTCGAAGCTGCATCTGCGGGTGACGGCGTGAAGATCGTCAAGGTGTTCGTAAAGAACGCTGCCGGTACTTGGAGCGTGGCGTAAATGGCAGCTCCAAATCTGACTTTTTCCATCACGGGAGAGAGGATTTCGGCGGTTTCTGGCTTCGACAAGGTGATTGTTGCATTTCAGTCGGACATTCCGTACAAGGCATTTGAATGCCGCGCTACGAAGTCCGGCGAGGAATGGGGCAGAGGGAGAGGGACGCTCATTGCGTCCTTCTCTCAAACTCCTGCTGTAACGCAACGTCAGTTCGAGGTCTACGATGATTTCCTACTCTCTGGCGATGGCACTTACCGCATTTCCCTCTACGCACAGGGTATGGATGGCAGTTGGAACGACAACTGGGGCTTTATCCCGTCTGACAGAAACGAAACCATGCTCGACGCGGACGGAAACGAATTTCTTTGCATGAAGGAGTGATGGCATGGCTTACAATTCTTCGCACACCGGCGCACAGATTGATTCTGCGGTCGGCACGGTAATTGAAAAGGAATCTACATGGGACAGTAAACAGAATGGGTTAAGGGGTAAGAAAGGACAGCTTGTAGGGTTTACGGCTGACAATGTTCCGGGTGCAGTTGATGCATCGAGTGGCGGCGGCGGTTCTTATATTACGCTGACGTTTGCAAGCGATTTTGTCGGGCAGGCGTGGACTCTCTCCGGTGGCGGGGAAACCTACACAGGCACGGTGGACAGCAGTCTGACGGCTTCGGTCAGCGTTCTCGGCATCAATACCACCTACACACTGTCGTGCGTGCTGGACGGCGTAACGTATACAACCGAGGTTACAACCAAGGCGTATTATACGGCGCTGAGTGTCAATCTTGAGAAATTCCAGAGTACGATTACCGTAACCGTAGACAGCGGTTCAACGGTGACGGCGACACTGGGCAGTACGGTGCTGACCAAGACGAGCACCGGCACGGCGGTGTTTACCGTCGGCAAGGCGGGTACTTGGGCAATCAAAGCAACACTGGGTGACCAGACCGCAGAGGGTACGGTAAGCGTTACCGCCAGTGGTCAGAGCAAGTCGCTGACGCTGAGTTACGCTAACGTGTTCGGCGTGGTGTGGGATACGAGCAATTCGAGCACGGCGCTGACGCGCTTAACTCCGAGCACTGACCCTTACGGATTGGTTACACGGTCTGTGACAACTGAGCCTGTTCCGGCGGTTGGTACTGGTTCTGGCAGTTCGCCTTTTGACAGCTATGCTCCGTGGTCGGGTATGAAGGAATGCAACCTTAATACCGCGGGTACGGTAACGGCGTGGAAGGGTGATAGAAATTTTTCTCGGTCAAACATCCGTACGATGGTCTTTATTCCGGAGTTTTATGTCGCTGCAAAGAGAAATGGCGTGAAACAGTATTTCTACGTTTCGGACAAACCTATAACGGGATTTACCAAGCATCCGGGCAGTGGTAAGTACATCGGCAAATACCACATGGACGCTTTTGCTAATGGATACAGTAAAACGGAGGAGTCTCCGTATGTCAACATCACTCGCGCAACAGCGCGCAGCAAGGCAAAGAGTGTCGGCTCGAAATTTCACCTGTACGATTTTGCAACTTACTGCGCGATTATCTGGCTTTATATCATTGAGTTTGCAGACTGGAACTGTCAGTCGAAGATCGGGCGCGGCTACGTGGATGGCAACAGCCTCGCATTGAATTCCGGCAACACAGACAGTATGACCTATCACACCGGACGCGCAGCCGGTACAGATGGTGAGAACGCAGTTCAGTACCGCTGGATCGAAAACCTCTGGGGCAACGTGTTCCAGTGGGTAGACGGCTTTAATGCCAATGGCACAACGGCTTACGCTTGTACTGACCCAAGTAAGTACGCGGACGATACCACAACTGGCTACACCAATATTGGCAAACTGCCTGCATCTGGCTACATTAAGGATTTGACTGTTACCGACAATGGTCTGCTCATTCCGAAAACGTCTGGCGGCTCGGAAACAACGTACATTCCGGACTACATGTGGTCATCCTCTGGTTGGCGCGTGTTGTTTGTTGGTGGCGTTTGGAGCAATGGTGCGGATGCAGGTCTGTTGTGCTTCATGGCGAGCAGCGCTTCATCGGGTTCGGGCTCGGACATTTCCGCGCGTCTCCTGTGCGAAGCGTAGCTTCGCAATCCCCTCCGGGGGTCCGGGGGTCGCAACCCCCGGCATTTGCAAAGTGTAATTTAATCTAAGCAGGGACTGTCTGCGCGTCGCGGAGCGCGTGTTGTATGTTGGTGGCAATTGGAGCAATGGTGCGAATGCAGGTCTGTTGTACTTCAATGCGAACAACACTTCATCGAATTCGAACTCGAACATTTCCGCGCGTCTACTTAGCAAC